>TARA_R110002072_G_scaffold241027_10_pt1 | contig 15905 bp, 7 predicted proteins | sample TARA_R110002072 | Tara Oceans TARA_R110002072 (sample SAMEA4397118) | marine metagenome | biome: Polar Biome; feature: [SRF] surface water layer (ENVO:00010504); material: water (ENVO:00002006), including particulate matter (ENVO:01000060) such as... | depth 5 m | reverse complement strand
GCAGCAGTTGCTCGACGACCGCGCGAGCCGTTGTGCCACCAACGACGGCGCTGTGTTGCAGCACCAACCGGTGCGCCAGCGCTGGAATCGCGACGCGGGCTACATCTTGAAAGTCGACGTTGGGGCGCGATTGCAGCAACGCCGCAGCCCGAGCGGCTTCGCCGATCGCAATCGCCGCGCGCGGCGAGGCGCCGTAGCGCACCGCTTGGTCGACCCCCAATTGCGCGCCACTTGCATTGGTGGAAGAGTCTCTGGAAACATGGCTCGACGTTTTGCTCGAAGAGCTTCTGGCAGGATGCGTCGCGGCGACCAATCGCGCGATGTAGTTGGCGATCGCGTCGGGCAAGAACACCGCATCCACCAGGTCGAACAGCTCTTGCAGCTCACCTTCCTGCAACGCCTTCTCGATGGTGGGCGGTTCGCCGCGGCGGCGACTGGTCAGGATGCGCGCCATCGTGTCCGCATCGAGGCCCGGCACCTCTACCTTGAACAGGAAGCGGTCGAGCTGCGCTTCCGGCAACGGGTAGGTGCCTTCCAGCTCGATCGGGTTTTGCGTCGCCAACACGAAGAACGGCTCGGGCAGCGAATGCGTTTCGCCAAGCACCGTCACCGATCGTTCCTGCATCGCCTCGAGCAACGCGGACTGCGTCTTCGGCGAACTGCGGTTGATCTCATCGGCTAGCACCAGATTGGCGAACAACGGCCCGGGCCGAAACACCAACTGCCGCTCGCCATCGCGCTCCTGCAGGATCGGTCCACCCGTGATATCGCTGGGCAACAGGTCCGGCGTGAACTGCAGCCGACGAAACTCGAGGTTCGTCAGTTTGGCGAACGCCTTGACCAGCTCGGTCTTGCCCAAACCCGGCTGGCCTTCGAGCAATAGGTGGCCGCGGGCGCACAACGCGATCAGACACAACTCGACCAGATCGTTCTGGCCCAGCAGCACCTGGTTCGCGCCATCGCGCACCGCACTGAGCAACTGCTGCCCGCGCGCGACCTGCTCCGTCGTCAACATCGTCGTCATTTCTTCTTCTCCGCGAAGAACCGCCGCACCACTTCTCGGTGCCGTGGCATCAATCGCAGCTGCCAGGTAGCGCCACCGCTGCCCGACGCACCTGCGCGCCCAGCACCGTTGCCTTGTCTCTTGCCGACTTCCGGCGTTGCCTTCTCAACCGTCAACGGCACCCACTCCGTAGGCAAGTCGCCGAGTTCGGGTTGGGGCAGCTCCATCTCCGCGGAGGAAGCACCGCCGTGCGTGTCTTCCGTCATGCGAAGCGCAGCGTGACCACCGCCGTCGGTGCCGGGCGCACGTGGCGACCCGCCTGACTGAGCACCCTGCTGGCCACCTTGTTGGCCGCCTTGCTGGCCGCCTTGTTGGTCACCGGGCTGGCCACCCTGCTGGCCACCCTGCTGGCCACCTTGGGCCAACGCATCCCCGGCGCCTGACTGAGCAGCATCGCTGGGCGGATTGGCACCAAGTTCCTTGCCCATCTTATCCATCAACCCTTTGGCCAACGCAGCCATCTTCTGCTGCATGGCTTTGGAGGGCTGGTTGCCACCGCCAGCAGGATCACCGCCAAATGGTTTCTCGCCTTGCATGCCTTCGGCAAGCTTTGCGACAGATTCCGCCATCGCCATCAGCTCGGAAAGATCGTCGGGAAGCATCGACAACAACGTCTCAGCGTCCATCGATTCGAGCGCCGCCGCGCCGGCCTTCGCCATCATTTCCTGCAAGCCTTTGGGAAGGTCTTCAAGGGCCCCAGCCTTGGCCATCTCGATCGCGGCCTTGGCCAGTTCGGCACTCAGCTCCGGCGCGCTTGGTTGGGCGCCATCGCCACGATCGCCACTGGGCGGTTCAAACTGCGCCGCCAACTCCCCCAACTTCTCCAGCAACTGTTGTTGGCCTTGCTCCGTCAACCCAGCCGCTAGCTCGGCCAACTTTGCAGGATCGTCGGCAAGCTGGTTCGCCGCCGCGTGGACCGCATCCGCGAGCGCCTGACGCGCGGCGTTGTCTTCTGGCAATGCCGCAGCATCGACCGAACCATCCGGCTGGACGGCGTCAACAATTGCCTGCTTGGCGGCAGCGGACAGGTCCGGCGGCAACTGCTTGGTCAGCTGCTTCAGTGCTTCGCCATCGAGAGCGCCAAGCTTGGCCATGGCTTCGGCCAGCTCCGCCGTAGAAGGCGTCTCACTGCCTCTCGCCGAATCACCATTCGCCGAATCACCATTCGCCGAGCCTTCGCCCGAGCCTTCGCCGTTCTGACTCTTGCTGTTGTTGCCGTTAGCCTGTGCCGACGTGCCATCGACTGCATCAGCCAGTTGGTGCTCGCGTTCGATTCGTTCGCGCAACTGATCGATGTCGCGCCACAGACCTTCTTCGCCCGCCGCGGCGCGCTCGTTTAGATCGCCGACCGCACGACGCAGCTCCGCGACCCGATCGTCGGGCACCGCCTGACGATCATCCAAAACCGCCACTTCGGCATCGAGACGTTGGGTCGCAATCGCAAGTGCTTCGGCGGCAGGTTTCGCGGCAGCAGTTGGCGGTAGCCACTGCACCACGACCAGCACGAGGGCCGCGACGACTGGTCGCAGCGACAGCGCTTGCCAACGGATCGTCGGCAACACCGACTCGGTGCGACCGAGTTGCGCGCCTAGGCGCTGCACGAAGCTCGCATCCAGTTCGACGCCCTGGCTCGCCGCGAGCAGCAGGCCGTTGGTCGCCAAGCGCTTCTCGAGATGCGCTACCACCACCGCATCGTCGATGCTCTGGCGGCTAGCGATCACGGCGCCGGTCAGCAACGCGCCAGCAGCAACCACGGCCCACAAGCTCCAGCCTGGCATGCTCGCCAAATAGCTGGTCGCGAGAAGGCGCTCTGCCAACAGCAACGCGGCCATCGTCGCTGCCAAGACACAGAACCCGAGCAACAGCCCGCGAACGAATGCCGCAAGCCGCAAGCGGCCGCGGAATCGTTGGATGGCGTCAGAAACTGGGGCAAGCATCGCGGGGGCGCCTTGGACGACGCTGGCTACCATTTATTTGCGCAGACTCAACGTAAAGCACGGCCAGCGAGAATCGTGGTGGCCGGGCACTGAGCGCAGCTGTCGGGCTACCTCTCGATCGTATGCAATGCGTCGTCGGGCACCACCGCCTCGTCCACTGTCAATGGCTCCAATTTGACGAACGGCTGCTGACGAACGGAGCATTCTTCCAGATCGCACATGCTGCACCAGGACCGCTCGCACGGATCGGTGTGGAAATCGATGGCTGCCTTGCCCGGCAGGTCGCGCTCAAGATCGCTCGCGAGCGCCTCGGCCGCGTCGTGGGCTCGCTGCACGCTCCAAAACTCGGGCACGACCAAGTGGGCGCTGATGTGGCGGAAACTGCCCGCCCGAATCACGCGCAAGTGATGCAATCGGATCACGCCATTGCCCACCCGCTTGGACAACTGTTCGACCACTTCCTGCAGCAACGCGGGATCCTCAGCATCGAGCAAACCACCGATTGCCCGCTTGACGATCCGCCAACCGGTGATCAGCAGCCAAACCATCATCACTGCCGCAATCGCCGGATCGAGCCAGGCAAGCCCGGTGAGGCTCACCGCCAAAAGTCCCAAGACCACTCCGATACTGGTCCAGAAGTCGGACAAGACGTGGTGGCCGTCTGCGGTCAATGCCGGCGAATCATGGCGATTGCCGTAATGGATCAAGTACCAGCCGAGCAGGCCATTGACGACACCAGCAGCGAGCGTCATCAGCAAACCGAAATCGAGGTCGCGCGGCATCGCGCCAACCACGAATGCCTCCGCCGCCTGCCACAAGATCAGCAGCGCGGCACAAAAGATCAGGCCACCCTCAAACGCCGCCGAGAAGAACTCGACCTTGCCGTGCCCATACGGGTGATCTCGATCGGCCGGCCGACCGGCGTATTTCAGGACACTCAAAGCCACCAGCGCGGCCATGACGTTGACGATCGACTCCAGGGCATCACTGAAGATTGCCTGCGACTGGGTCCGGGAATACACCCAGAACTTCACCAGCAAGAGCCCTACGGCCACGAAGAAGGACAGCAGCGCCACGGCAACGTGGGCAGAAGATCGGTCGGTGGTATCGGAGGAGTGGCTCACGCGGTGGCCATCATTGCGCCTGGCACACGCCGTTGCACGCACCAGCCCGGGGGTTGCGGTGTCTCGATATGAAACCCGGCCAAGATCCCCCCCTCAAAGTGCCGATAAGGGAGACGAGTTCAGAAGATCGCGGTGACGGACATGCCCAATACATCAATCAATCGAGACAAGGAACGTGGGACCGCCCTGATTCTCGCACTGATGTTCACGACCGTGGTCGTCGGCATTGTGGCAACGGGCACCTTGACGCTGAAAGCCCAGATCACCCACAACCGAACCCTCTTCATCACGAACTACCAGGCGGTCATGGCCGCGCGATCTGGTTTGACCGAAGGCTTGAGCTGGCTTCGCCGCCAGACATCCCAGCCGGTCACGGTGTTCTCACCGATACTTGACGAATCGGCAGTGCCCCCAGTGCTCGACACCGAAGACTCGGACATTGGCCTCGTTCGCGACTTCAAGATCTCGGGCAACCTCTGGGCCCGCTACGAGGTCTGGAAGGAATGGTCTGCCGACCCCAACGCCGAGCGATTGGCATGGCGTGAGCAGTTTGATTGCAGCGACGTATCGGTGCCCAAGGTTGGCGGATCCGCTGGTACTGCCTGGCGCCTGCGCAGTGTTGGCTACGTCTACCGACAGATGGACGCGACCGCGGCCTTCAACGAGGCCCCAAACCAGGTTCTCGCAACCGAGTTCGCCGAGACGGATGTGCTGCGCGCGGTCATCAACTTGCCAGGGCAATCAGCGATCAACGTCAACGACGGCAACTCTTGCCACATCAACACCAACGGGCGCGTCCGTGGCGGCAGCGTCGCCGGCATCTACTACCCGCAAGGATCTGGCACACCGACCACTGGCCCGAACAACCAGAACCGCGTCACCGGCACACCCGGGCTAGCTGCGGGCACGACCTACGACGACAGTTACGAGGCCGTGTTCGGCTTGACGTTCGCCGAACTGTCGTCGATGGCGGATCAAGTGGTCACATCGGCAGCAAACTTCCCGAGTCCGCTGCCTGACAATTCGGTGATCGTCGCCGACGTTGCGAGCATGCAGTTCGACAACAGCAACCCGCTGCAGGGGTCTGGACTGGTAGTCATCCGTGGCAACGTCACGCTGAACCCAGGCAACAACTCACTGTTCAGCGGCCTGCTCTACGTCGAAGGCAACCTGACCATTCGCGCGCCGTCCGAACTCAACGGCTCGGTGATCTGCACGGGCAACATGACCATTCAAGGCTCGGGCGACTACGCAACCATCAACTACGACGAGGCTGCTTTGTCGGCCATCATGAACTCGTTCGGCAACTACCGCCGCGCCAACTCGTTGCTCCTGGCAAGGCGCAACCGGTAGGCACTAGACGCCAGCCGGCCGCAGCCATCTCGAACGTAGTCAAGCGTCCTAAATTACAACCCAACCGGGGCCTACACACCCAAACGGTCGATGAAGAGAGGGAGTTCGGAAGGTCGTGGTGATAAACATGCCAAACACAGAAACAAGTAATGACAGCGAACGCGGCACCGCCCTGATCTTCGCACTGATGTTCACGACCGTCGTTGTTGGCATTGTGACGACGGGTACCCTGACGCTGAAGTCGCAGATCGATCATAACCGGACGCTGTTCATCACGAACTACCAGGCGGTCATGGCCGCGCGCTCTGGCTTGACCGAAGGCTTGAGCTGGCTTCGCCGCCAGACGTCTCAGCCGGTCACGGTGTTCGCACCAGACCTCGACGCATCGGCCGTCCCGCCAGTGCTCGACACCGATGACCCGGACGTCGGCCTGGTTCGCGAGTTCAAGATTTCGGGCAACCTCTGGGCCCGCTACGAGGTCTGGAAGGAATGGGCTGCCGACCCCGACGCCGAGCGATTGGCATGGCGTGAGCAGTTTGATTGCACCGACATATCCGTGGCCAAAGTTGGCGGCACCGCCGGCAGCGCCTGGCGCCTGCGCAGCGTTGGCTACGTCTACCGGCAAATGGACGCGAACACCGCGTTCAACGAAGCGCCAAATCTCGTACTCGCGACCGAGTTCGCCGAAACCGATGTACTGCGCGCGGTGATCAACTTGCCCGGACAAGCAGCAATCAACGTTTCGACGGGCGGAAGTTGCTCGATCAATTCAGGCGGTCGCGTCTATGGCAACGGACTGGCAGCCATCTACTACCCCAGCGGAACGGGCACGCCCTCGACTGGCGGCACTGTTACCGGCACACCAGGCCTATCCGCCGGATCCAGCTACGACGACAGCTATGACGCGGTCTTTGGCTTGACGTTCACCGAGTTGTCTTCCATGGCTGACCAGGTCGTAACCACCTCGAGCAACTTCCCCAGCCCACTACCGGAAAACGCGCTGATCGTGTCGAACGCATCGACGCTCACGTTCACGTCTTCACTGCCCCTGCAGGGCACCGGACTCATCATCGCACAGGGCAATGTCACCATCAACTCTGGTAGCAACTCGTTATTCAGTGGCCTGCTCTATGTCGATGGCAACTTGACGATCAATGCACCGTGCGAGATCAATGGCTCGGTCATTTGCACTGGCACGCTGACGGTGCAGGGCAGTAGCGAAATCGCAACTGTCTCGTACGACGACGCAGTGCTGTCGGCACTGATGAATACGTTTGGCAACTACCGCCAATCCAACTCGCTGTTCCTACCGCGCCGGTCCCGCTAGACCTGCCGTCTGACGAAGACCGCGGACCATTCGGGCGTGCTTGCCAAGTTGCTGGCGTGATATGCGGGCTAGCGACCCGCCGTCAACAGCACGGCGTTGAGCAGCAACAGATTGAGACCGTCCGCGAACGCACGAACGTTCGGATCTTCGGCGAACGCAATCACGTGGCCGCGGCCGTGCGGCTGGTGCACCAGGTATGCCTTCTCCGGCAGCTGCTTCAGGTTGTCGTCCCAGACGAAGCCCGCGCGCACCAACTGATCGCGTTTGGCGTAGCGAACGACGTTGGTGCCGCGATTCAACTTGATCGGAGTCAGGATGTTCGAACTGTCGTGCACGACGTTCGCTGTGTCACCATAGCCAAACCCGAGCCAATGCTTGGGATCGATCGTCACCTGCAAGATCGCGCCAGGAGTCGACGGCGGCGATTCCTTGTCGGGACGAATCGCAGCTTCGTAGTCGAACGCCTTCGGTTTGCCTTTGCTCAAGGCTTTGTCTGGCTTCGCCTGATCCACCTTGGCTTCTGACTTGCCATCCGCGGCCAAACGCTCACCGCGCGACTCAACACTCGTTGCCAACAACTCGACTCCTTTGGAACTGAGCCATTGCGTAGCCGACCCCAGCGTGATCAGCACACCACCACGGCGAACGAAACCAGCAATTGCCTTGCCACCGTTGTCGCCCAACGTCTGTGCGTAGCCGCGACCTTCGGGCAGCACCAACACGGTGAATCGATCGAGGTCGACACGCGTCAAATCGTGCGTTCGCAGCGCCGTGACTGGCAAGCCGTAGCGCTGCTCTAGCAAGTATCGCAGCCATCCAGCCGAGTAGGTGCTGACCGGCCGATCCCACGCCATCGCAATGCGCGGCGCCTTGAGAACGTGACCCTCGCGCGTGCCAAAGCTCGGGCCGTCTTCGATCCACGAACTGTCGGCGCAGTACGGCGTGACGCCGTGTGTGCGCGCCAGTTCGGCCATGCGGCGGTGAAGGTTCTCCGGCTGGTTCTGCACCCGGATCACGTAGCTGCCGGCGGCGAACTTCTGGTCATCCAGGGTGAACGGCTCATCGATACACTTCGCCTGCACGCCAAGGCGCAGTAGTTCGGCAAGCAAGGCGGCGGCACCGTTCGCACCCCATGGCACCACATAGGCAACGCCCGGAACGGCCGCGCGCAACGGTTCTGCTCCCGAGGTTGCCTGACCGGCGCGTAGCAAGGTGCGCGGCCCCATCGAGACAGTCCGCGCCTCGAAGCATTCAACGCCAAACAGCAGCGGCAACGACCACGCGGTCAGATCGTAGAATTGGCCGCGATCGCGACGATGCTGCCGCGCACGCTGCCGCTTGAGGAACGACTCCTCCATATCGAAGTGCGGCTGCAACAACATCGCGGCAAGCGTGCTCGCCGGCTGAGACATCGAGACGATGAAGGAGCCCTTCGGGAAGGTCATTTCCTTGGCGCGGACTGACTTGGCGGCCGAGCCCCTACCACCTGTGACTTTGCTTCTGGATTGCGCGGCAATCGGCACCGCCGCCGCTACCCGCAGCACCTCGGTGGACTCATGAACTTCAATGCCCTGGCGCATCAACAAGTTGGCCAACCGAGACAGGCGCGTGCGATCACCAACCGGCGGAAAGACATACTCGTGGACCTCGGAACGGTCGCCGCGCGTGATGCCGTCGCGGCGATGCTGCAAGAAAGCCCGCTGTGCCGCGACCCTACCGTTCGCCAGCGTCTCGAGCGTGGCCATCGACGCCACGAAGTGACGCCGCACGCCATCGCGGTAGCGCAACAGACCTTCGTCGGTGCGCCGATAGACCAGCCCGCGCGCGCTCGCCATCTCAAACGTCATGCCAATGCTGCCGTGGGCCATCGGCCAGCTGTCGCCGTAGCCTGGATAGAACGCGTCGTAGGCCTCGCGTGTAAAGTAGTCGAAGCCGAAGCGATCAAACCACCGAGCGTTGTTCTTGCCGTAGCGCCGCAACCAACCGCGCTGGGTCTTGGTGATTTCGCTATTGATCGGCTGCGCGGGCGGCGGGAAATAGTAGGTCGAGTTGCCGCCCATTTCGTGCAAGTCGACGTAGACCAACGGCCACCATTCGAGGAACGCCGCGACGCGCGCCTCGGTTTCGGGCTGGGTCATGCCAAACCAGTCACGGTTCATGTCGAACATCGCGTGGTTGGTGCGACCGCTTGGCCACGGCTGGCTGTGCTCAGCGGCTTGCGGCGTCGGATCCGGAAAGCGTCCGCGTGCCCCGCGGGTGTAGAATACAAACCGATCGCGACCATCGGGGTTCTGCAAAGGATCGATCAACACCAAGCACTCGTCGAGCACCTTGTTGACGACGTCATCTTGTTGGGCCGCGAGCAAGTGGTAGAGCACATAGAGCGCAGCATCGGTTCCCGACGGCTCGTCTCCGTGCACACAGTTTGCAAGCCAGCCGACTGCGGGCAGGTCCTGCAGCAGCTCTTCTCCCTGCGCTTCACTCAAGCCGCGCGGGTCGGCAAGCTTCTGCATCGTTTGCTGCACGTCTGGCAAGCGCTGCATCGTCGCCGGCTTGCCAACCACGACATAGTAGAGCTTGCGTCCCTGCCAACTCTCGCCGAACGGCACGACCTTGACGCGGTCGGGGGCCGCCTTCGCTAGCGCCCCGATATACTTCTCGACATCCGCGTGGGCCGAGATTTCCGTTCCCCACGCGTGGCTGGTGACTTGCTCCAGCGTCGGAATCGCCGGGTCGTAGGTCACCCCGGGAGCCATCTCAAATGGCTGCTGTGGCGCCGGAGATGGGTCTGGAACTTGCGCAGCCAGACCGGAAACAACGAGTACGAACCCAACGAGCAAGGCGAACATTGGCCGCGACTCTACGAGTCGCGGCGAGAGTTCGCGACTGCTCGCGTCGTGACTTCGATGTCACGACGCAGGAAGTCAGCTAGGACTACCGCTACTGACCAACCAGCATCACCGCGGCATCCGACAGAGCGAAGCCGAGCGCGTTCAAGCCAAGGTCGAGGCTGGCGGCCTGGGTGTAGATCTGCGTGCCGATGAAGATCGGGTTGTTCGGGATCGGGAAGTCGAACGTGGCCGACGTGCCTGCACCCAGCATCGTCTGCAGCACGATCGCGTTGTGGTGCAGCGGGCAGCCGGGCATGCCGACGACCGCCAGGTCGAGCGGCGGGATCGAGCGAATCGTGCCAAGGGTCATGATGCCAATGGCGTTCGGCAGGTTCTCAATGGCGAACTGAGCCGTGCCGCCGAGCGTCGGCTGCATGGTCGCGACATTGGTCGGAACACCCAACGTGCCCGGGCAGCCGGACCCGAGGTAACCGTAGCCAGCAGCGCCGGTCGCCTGCGACGTCGAGTAGTGCAGCGCGATGTTCGCGATGCGCGGCGAGAACGTCGCCGAGGTCGGATCGAACACCGGCTCGCCCTGCGACAGGCCTGCGGTAATCGTGACATCCGCATTGCTGACGACCAGCGGGGCACCAAGGTTCGTGTAGGTCGGCGAAGCACCGATGTGCTCCATGCAAATGCCGAACGTTCCGGCAGCCAAGTGCAATGGCGTCGTCAGCGGCACGAACGTGCGCACACCCGCGCCAGCAGCGGGAACGGTCTCGGTCGCCACTTGGCGCCACAGACTGATGTCCCCGGTCGCTCCGACGTAGGTGCCTTCGGTTTGGTAGAGGTTGACGGTCAGCGGCGTGCCAACGGCGAGGCCACTGTTGACGTGCACGCCACACACGACGATGCCCAACGGGTTGGCAACATCGACATCGAAGAAGTTGGCGGAGCTCAACGCGCCAGCTGTCGTGATCAGGCCACCGGCGAACGTCGTCTCGATCGAGCTGGCAACGGCAATGGTGCGCGTCACCGTCGTCGGTGGCTGGCACGCCAGCGTCGTGGTCAGGGTCACGGTCGTTTCATCACAACCATTGGCGAACACAAACACCGGGTTTTGCGCCGTCGAGTCGGTCGTGCCATCGCTATCGAAGTCCCACGCCCACTGGGTCGGCGTCGGGCTGGAGAGGTCGGTAAACAACAACGTGTTCGGGCCAACGATCTGGTTGCTGAAGTCCGGCGTGACGACGTCGGTGATGACATAGTCGACCTTGGTCGCAGTCGTGCCACCAACGGCGTCGATGATCTGGAGACTGACGGTGTAGGTGCCGCAGTTGGTGAACGTGAAGGTCGGATCCTGGGCGTTGGAATCCGGCACGCCATCGTTGTCGAAATCCCAGATGTAAGCGAGGATTCCGCCGGGTGCACCCGACGTCGCAATCGACGTGAACTGCACCGTCAATGGCGACGGTCCCGTTCGCGGCGTGCCGATGAAGTCGACTGACGTGCCGCCCAGTGAATAGAACAGGCCAATCGCAAGCTGACGCGGCGAGAAGCCAAGAGAGGTCCCGCCAAATGGATCGACCGGGTCCGACACGCGCATGCGCATGGCACTCATGTCGATCGTCAGCTCGGCGCTCGCGTAGGTCTGCGGCAACGTCGCCGACGCAGTGCCACCGTGGTAGACCGGGTTGGCTTCGATGCAGTGAAAGGCCATGCCGTAGGCGGCGGCACCGAGTGAAACCGGAGTCTGCAGCAAGAACGATACGCGGCCGCCGCTGTGCACCGTAGTCGCGGTTGCAACTTGCGTCCAAGCAGCAGCGTTCATCTCATTGCCAACGTGCGTGCCGCCGGGCGCGGTGATGTAGACCGCGAACTGGCCGTTCGTGCCATGAGCCGCGTTGATCTGCAGGTCGACCTGCGTCAATACGATGCCGGTCGGCTCCGTCACGGTGATATCGAACAGGCCAGTGATCGGGCTCGGTGTGTTGGTCACAACAAAACCAGGCGCCGGATTGGCGAATGTGGTTTCGAGCGGCGATTGCGCGACGGCAAACACCGGCAGCGCAACCAGAAGGGCGAGAGAACGGAACATAGACGGGATCCTCAATCGTTGATCGAAAGACAGTTGCAGACCTCTACCGAGAGGCCTTGACCCGCGGAATTGTAGCGCTCGCCCGCCAACCTGCGCCATGCGTTCGCACCACTCCGTTTCCCCAATGTGCCTCGATACGAGACGCCGCAATCAAGGGAATCGGCAATCGTGTCGATTCTTGCAACGGCTCGACCGGACCCGGGCCACGGAGAATGCATGAACATATCGCGAACCAACACCGCCGGTAGCTTCCTTGAGCAAGTGGCACAGATGCACCAGCGGCGGCAAGAACGCCTCGCTAGCGGCAAACGCATCGCACGAGCCGCCGACGACAGCGCGGGTTTGGCGATCGCCAAGCGCTTGGAAGCCAACTCGCGCGGTTTGGCTCAGGGCGAGCGCAACGTCGCCGACGGCCAGAGCATGGCGCGCACCGCGGAAGGTTCGCTGCAATCGAGTCAGGACTCGCTCATTCGCATGCGTGAGCTGACGATTCAGGCGCAGAACGGGACGCTCAATGCCGGCGACCGGGACATCATCCAACAGGAGTTCGACCAGCTGGCGGCACAGATTACCCAAACCGCAGGCGGCACGAACTTCGGCGGCCGCGCGTTGCTGGACGGATCCGCCAGTGGTGCCGACGCGATCACCATCACCGATGGCAACGGCGGCGAAACGGCCATTGAGATCGGCGACGCCAGCGCCGCGGCGCTCGGCGTTCAGGGCCTCAGTGTTGGCGACCCCAATACACTCGCCGCATTGGACGGCGCGCAAAATACCCTCAGCTCCGAACGGGCCCGACTCGGCGCGGTCGACAACACATTCTCGCGACAGATTTCGCAGCTGTCCGCGGCCCGGATCAGTGCCGAAGCAGCGCGCTCCCGAATCGAAGATGTCGACGTTGCCAAGGCCGCTGCCGAGTCGGCACGAGATCGAATCCTGATGGAAATGTCCGTTGCGGGGCAACGCATCTCAGACGAAGGCCGCGGACGAGTGCTCGACCTGCTCGGCTAATTGCACGCCGCACCAACGATCACTTGACCGCACGAGGACGTTGACCGAGGTACCATAAGAGGCGACACTTTCCGTCTGCCCCTCTCCCTGGATCGCCCTACCAAGCGATCGCTTTCACCTCAGATCGCCATTCCCCCGAATGAGCGATCCCAGCGCCCGCCCCTCTGGTCACTGGTCTATGCGTAAACTCGCGATTGCGAGCCTCTGGCTCGCCGTACCCTCTCTGCTCCTTGCTCAGGAGCCCACACAACCCGAACCCCTCGCTTCGAAGGCTGCTCTGCGGCAGTTCCAAGAACGCGGCGGCGACTGGATCGTCAAGCGGCATCCGGCAACGGGCACCCCAAGCACGATCTACGGCTCGGGATTGCGAATCACCGACTGGCGGGAGAACACCCTTGCCGAAGGGCGACGTCATGCAGTGCAACTGCTGAAGGACGAAGCCGAACTGCTCGGTCTAGGTCAATCGGACTTCCACGAAGTGATCGGCGCTCGCATGGGCCGCACCTGGTCGTTCACGTTTGACCAATCGTTCCGCGGCATCCCGGCGATCGAAGGCCGCGTCGATGTGCGCGTCAACATGGCCGGCGTCATCTCGATGATGGGCAGCCGCGCGTGGCCGATTCCGGCCAACTTCAACACCGTGCCGGCGATCAACGCAAACGTCGCAACCGGTGCAGCATGGACTGCCATGGGTGGCGAGCCGACCGGCCAATCGCCGGCACCGCGCCTGGTCATCTGGGGCGACATCGCCAGCAAGACCCTCGCGCCGTTCTTCCTGGCCTGGGAAGTCTCCGTGCACTCGATTGCCGCCAACGGCGAAGGCACCGTCGGTCGCTACTACGTCGATGCACAAAACGCCCGCGTGCTGCACTTCGAAAGTGACAAGCACGACTGCCAGATCGTTGGTTGCACGCCGAAGAGCGCCGTGCCGACCCCGATCATGATTCCGGCAGCAGCCCCCACGGTTGCGCTGATGGAGACCGGCATCAACGCCGCTCCGACGATCTCGACGGTGACGCTGATGGCGTGGACCCGCAACGGCAACGACGCTTCCAGCACGCTGCAGAACATTCCGTTGCGCGGCATCGTCATCAACGTGCCCGGCGTCGGCGTGCGCACGACCGACCAGAACGGTCAGTTCGACATCGATATCTCGTCACCGGTGACGATCAACATCAACGGCCTGAACGGCACGCACTTCAACCTCATCAGCGGTACCGCTGCGCCAGTCGGCAGTGTCACGGTCACCCCGGGTGTCAATGCTACGATCCAGTTGCTGACGTCGGGCGCGAGCACCAACGCGGCCGCGCATACGACGACTGCCTACTGGACCGACCGCACCAACGAGTGGGCGCGTTCGATCCTCGGCAACTCAGGCCAGCTGGCCCAGATCAGCAACGTCGGAGTCACCGTCAACATCGCCAGCACGTGCAATGCCTACTACACGGGCAACACGATCAACTTCTACCAATCGGGTGGCGGCTGCGCGAACACGGCCTTCTCGAGTGTCATCGCGCACGAATGGGGTCACGGCCTCGACGCGCAATACGGCGGCATCTCGAACTCGAACGCCGAAGGTCTCAGCGAAGGCTGGGGCGATATCATCGGCATGTATCAGCTCGACAGCCCGCTGCTCGGCAGTGGCTTCCAGAGCCCCGGTCAACCGCTTCGCAACGGCAACAACAGCCGCATCTGGCCATACTCGAGTGGCTCGCCACACGGCGCTGGCCAAGTCTGGATGGGTTGGGCATGGCGCTTCCGCGAGGCGATGCGCGTCACCCACGGGCCGTTGGCCATCGCGCTGACTGACGACCTGGTGCTCGGTTCCATCGTCGCCGACGCAACCACTCGCGAGCAAGCAGTGCTCGAAGTGTTCCTCGCCGATGATGACGATGGCAACTTGCTGAACGGCACGCCCAACTACAACGAGCTTTCGTCGGCTTCGGTCCAGAAGGGCATCCCCTACCCGGAAGTGCAACTCATCGCACTGGCACATGCGCCGCTCGGCAACACGGGCGCCCAGCTGACCGCGCGCGAAGTCTACTGCCAGGCCTCGCCGAACAGTGGCTCGATCACCCAGCTGCGCATCGTCTACGACGCCGGCAACGGCAGCGTGGTCCGCAACATGCACCCGACGGGCGCCACCAACCAGTTCCTGGCGATGCTGCCCGGACTCGAGTCCGGCGTGGTCACCTACCGGGTCGAAGCCGTGCACAGCACCGGCGCGATCGTCCGCCTGCCACAATCGGGTGACTACAGCTACCAGATTGACAACGGCACCTTTGCCGGCTTCTGGGTCGACGGCTTCGAGAGCAATGGTCCCGGCTGGACGCATGCCCAAATTGCCACTCAGGATGACTGGCAGGTCGGCAACCCGAACGGCAAGTCCGGCACCAGCAGTGGCGTTGCGTGGGCTGACCCGCAAAACGCAGCGGTTGGTTCCAACTGCTACGGCAACGACCTCGGCAACCTGATCGGCACCGCCAACTGGAACGGTCGCTACCAAGGCAACGTCAACAATTGGTTGCGTTCGCCAATCATCGACTGCAGCAACCGCACCGGTGTTCGCATTCGCTTCCGCCGCTGGCTGACGGTCGAGGAAGGCATCTACGATGAAGCCTCGCTCTACTGCAATGGCCAGCTCGTGTGGCAGAACCCGCAGAACGGCAACACCGTCGACACGTCGTGGCAGACGGTCGAATACCTGGTGCCGTGGGCGGACAACAACCCGAGCGTGCAATTCGAATGGCGACTGATCACGGATGCCGGCCTCCACCTCGGGGGCTGGAACATCGACGAAGTCGAAATTGGTGAAACGGTCTTGCCGACCAACGACGCCGAACTTCGCTTCACTCCGGAGCAAGTTGTGCAAGGCGCACCGATGACCCTTCGCATTGACACTCCGAGTAACTCGCGCCCATACCTGCTGATCGTCGGCGACAGCCTTGGTCCGACCATCGTGCAACCTCTGCCGGTGATCTTCGTCGGTGGCAACTACGGCGTGCTTGGTGGACAAACGGACGCGACTGGCGCAGCCACCTGGCTGTTCCCGGCGCCGAACGTGCCGTCCGCAGTGGGCCTGCGCTTCTACAGCCAGGTGCTGACGCTCGACGCTGCGTTCACGAACTTCGTGGTCTCCAACCGCGCGACCAACTTCATCA
>TARA_R110002072_G_scaffold303063_1_pt1 | contig 15930 bp, 9 predicted proteins | sample TARA_R110002072 | Tara Oceans TARA_R110002072 (sample SAMEA4397118) | marine metagenome | biome: Polar Biome; feature: [SRF] surface water layer (ENVO:00010504); material: water (ENVO:00002006), including particulate matter (ENVO:01000060) such as... | depth 5 m | reverse complement strand
GGGGTTCGGGTGGTCCGAGCCGCTGCTTGTTTCACCTATGCCCTGAAGTAGTCGAGGGGCACCCGATTGACTTGGTGAGTCTCCTCGCGGAGCCTGGCCTAGATTGTCGTAAGGACCTTCAAGGTGGCTTTGTCTTGGTGACAGCCGACGGGCGGCATAGGACGTGGCTACGCGGTAATGAGGGCGTATTACGCGCGCACCGCCGAGAATGGTTGTCTGAAGACGGAGAACTGAAGGTGCTCGCCATAGCAGGCGAGTCAACTCTGCGAGGCGGCCGTGATCCTCACGACGCATTGCGATGGACCATTCATACGCGGAATGGTGCTCGGCACGATTGTGTCTTGTGGGAGCATTCGTTTGCTCCGCCAGTCAACTTGAGTGACTGGCAATCGAGGCCTGGCACGGTTGAGTACGATTCAACGTGCGAAGCCACTCTTCAGATTGTGGGCGGTGGACATGCTCTGATCGAAGGCATGGGTAGTGCAGCATGCGTTCTGTAAATCGCCCGCGGCCGCCTGACTGCCATCGACGGTGATTTCGAGTTCGGCCGCTGCATCCGGATGCGGCGGTCGAACTCGAAATCATCGTCGGGCCGGATGACGCTTCAAGTCGGCGAGTCACCTCGCTCAGCTTTTGTTAACCACAACGAAAGCAAAACAGAAGTGACCCACCAAACGCACAGTAGCACTCTCGGATCCGCCTTGGAACTCATCAGCGAACAAGGATTGCCCGGCATGGCAAACGCCATCCGTGTCCTGGTCAACGAAGCAATGAAGTTGCAGCGCGCCGAGTTCCTCGACGCACAACCACACGAACGAGTCGAATCGCGACGCGGCTACGCCAACGGCTACAAGTCAAAGACCGTGTCCACGCGGGTCGGCGAGATCGAGTTTTCGGTGCCGCAAGTGCGCGATCGCGTCGACGGCGAACGCTTCTATCCGAGCGCGCTGGAGAAGGGTATTCGGTCTGAACGCGCTCTCAAGCTTGCCGTCGCGGAGATGTACGTGCAAGGCGTGTCGACACGCAAGGTCGCGGCCATCACCGAAGAACTCTGCGGCGTGTCGATCTCGTCTACGCAGGTGTCACGCGCTGCGGCACTGCTCGATGAAGAGCTCGATCGCTGGCGCAATCGAGAACTCGGCAAGTGCCGCTATCTCATCCTCGACGCGCGATACGAGAAGGTGCGACACGGCGGATCGGTCGTTAGCGCAGCCGTGCTGATTGCCATTGGCGTCGACGAGCAAGGACGCAGATCTATCCTCGGCGTCAGTGTGTCGCGCTCCGAGGCCGAAGTGCATTGGCGCGACTTCCTCGACGGCCTGCGCTCGCGCGGACTCCACGGCCTTCGCATGATCGTCAGTGATGATCACGCCGGGTTACGCCAGGCGCTCTCGGCCGCCTTCACCGGTGTCGCGTGGCAGCGATGCCAATTCCACCTTCAAAGGAATGCTGCCCCTCGAGTGCCCAAGATCGCGATGCGCCCCGACGTGGCGCGGCAACTGCGAGCCATCTTCAACGCGCCTGATCAAGCCGACGCGGAACGATTGCTCGACAAACTCTTGGTCGCCTACGAGTCCACGGCTCCCGAGCTTGCGCGATGGGCGCGCGAGAACGTACCGCATGGCTTTGCTGTCTTCGAGCTGCCGCCAAATCACCGGCGCTGCTTGAGGACGACCAACATGCTTGAGCGCATCAACAAGGAGCTGCTGCGGCGTACGCGCGTCGCCACGCTCTTCCCTAACGACGCTTCCCTTCTTCGACTCGTCACAGCCGTGCTCATGGAAGTGACCGAGGACTGGGAAACTGGACGCCGCTATCTCTCTATGGACGCTGAGTAATTATGTGACTCGCTCGACTACGCGTGCCATTTACAGAACGAACGTTGCTTTACCAAGGCATGGGGGATGGTCTGCGCGCGAGCATGGACCGGCGAATAGGGTGGTTTGCGCCGGCTAGCGCTGTGGTCGCTGCATTCGTGGTGTGTATGGTTGTCAGTTGGCTGGTGTTGTCAAGGCGCCCCTGAGGAGAGTTATGCGTAATAGAATTGGAGCTTTGTTCCTGCTTAGTCTTCTTGTTGGCCTCGGAACGTGGCTGACCTTGTGGCGTGCTGCGCCAGTGGAGGAATTCGTTTTGGCCCCCCTTCCTGAGGTTCCCGAGGCTGAGCAGGCGCTCGCCAAAGAAGCATCGGTCAATCGAAGCGTCGTGCGGGGCGAAGGCGCCACCGGCGCAATACTGGTGAAGGCGCAGTGGAGCGATGGGAGTGCAGCCGCCAACTTGGCGATCTGGATTACATCCAGCAAGCCCGGGAAGGGAGACGCGCGTGTTAGGCGATTGCGAAGCGGTCTCGAAGGAGAATTGTTAGTCGGGCTGCTCGCTCCTGGAAACTACACTCTCAAGTCGCAGCGTGGCCCAGAAGTGGCCGCAAGTGTTCGCGCAGAAGAAACAACGGAATTGACCTATCGGGCGTCGGCCGGCAGTGATATTCGCGGGATTGTAGTGTCCCATGAAGAGCTTGCTGTGCCAGGCGCAATTATTCTGGGTGTCAAGCACAAGGACGCTGGGCCTGGTCATGCGCAACCGATTTTCGAAGATGGGGGGAATTGGGAGGAGTTGGCCGTTGCTGGCAATCGTGGAGAGTTTGTGGTGAGGGACGCGGTGGTGCCTGGCTCCTTGCGGGCCATTGCGAGTGACGGCAGAATGAGCGACCCAATTGTCGTTCAGCGGACAACAGGACCCGTTCGACTTAGGCTCGAGAAAGTCGGGGTTGTTCTTTCTGGAAGAGTGCAATTGGAGAGCGGTGAACCCGTGCATCTGGCTAGCGTGACAGTAGGTAGTCCTGGAAGAAAGCGTGCGAAGTTTGGCATGAAGCGTCCTATCGGGCGCGTTCTTACAGGCAAAACGGATGTTGACGGGCGCTTTGCGATCGAGTCCCTGATGCCGGGGCGGTTATCTATCACAGTGACAGCCACCGGGCTTGCGCCCCGAAGTCTAGAGGCCGACATTAATGCGCGGCAAGATAATGCGCTTACAATCGTAATGCACGAAGGCGCAACTATCAGCGGAATTGTGACGACAGCGGGCGGAGAGCCGGCCGAAAACGTAATAGTCAGCGCGCAGCGCAGGCAGGTGCTGTTGACCGAACTTATTCATAATCCGATAGGCCTCTTGAAGTCGTGGGAGGCACCATACGCGGTTTCGGATGCGAATGGGAGGTTCGAGGTGCGCGGCGTGGAGGCGGGTGATGTATGCCTCTGTGCGGCGCTTTGGGAAAAGGGGCGTGGTCGAACTCTTGCGACCAGTCTCACCGGAGTAGTTCAGGAGAATAGAGTCGTTACTATCCCAGGGAGGCTTGATTGGAACCCGCAGTTGGCCCCAATTAGGACGATTCTGGTCAGGGTCGTTGACGCCGATGGGAAAACCCGGAATGCCGGCGTGGAGATTAGGGCGTTCGCCGAGGGAGTGGCGAGAGACGAAAGACCGTCAGCGTTAGGTGTTATGGGACGCGATGAAGACGGGGTGTTCTACGAGATTGGGCCGTGCGAGGGAGTCGCGCATACAGTAGCGTTGGCTTGCCCCACCATAAACGGAGAGCGGAAGTGGGTGATCGAACATGGTGTGATTCCAGGCGGGGAACTCCTCGAGCTCGTCTACGCTGGCGCTGGCGATGTCGGTAGTCGTGATGCTGTAACAATTGTTGGGCGCATTCGCGATGACGGAGGCCGGCGGGCGGATGACCGGGCACGTTGGCGGGTCCAATTGTGTTCAATGCGGCGAATGTCGTGGGCAAAATTGGATGGGCCCATCTTCCGCCTAACTGGACATTTTGTCGGCAAGCATATGCTGCGAGTCATGGACGGCAAGCGCGTAGTCAGTGCGAGTGAGTGGTTCGAAGTGCCACAGGCGCCACTGTGGGACGTTGGAGAGCTCATCGTAAAGCCGGGAGGAGCAGTAGAGATTCAATGTGGCGTCGCGCGCGAGGATGCGAGCATGAGCATGTATCTGAATGATAGCTTCCGAAGGCTGGCGCTGGAACGACGCGGTGACCACTTCGTACTCGAGGACATCCAGCCAGGGGAATACAGTGTGCATATGAGCGCGAATGGTTGGGCGTTGGAGGAGAGGAGTGTGATTGTCAGTCCGTATCAAACATCAGTAGTTAGTGTTCACCCAGAACCCGGAGTGCGGCGCTCCCTGCAAATTGTGATGCCACCTCCAATGGAATGGCAGGGTGTAAAGGTGTGGATCGGCGAGCGTAGTGGACGCAAACGCTATGCAGTCGGGGAGTTCTATAGTAAGGACTTTGGATGGGACCCGCTCGTCTGGGTGAGAACATGTGCACTAGGACAATTCGTGTTGGTGATTCAGGTGGATGGGCGGGAAAAGCGCGAGTGGCAACTGGATTGGCGTAGTGGCGGATCTGGCGAGCCGGAGGTTTACAGAGTTCGATGAGTAGAATGCGCTTGTAAGGTGGGGAAAGCCTGTCGGGCAAGCACCGAAAACACTGGGCCGAGGTGATACCATGGAGCCGAGAATGGGCTGGACGTCGGTTGTGTTGGGGCTGGTGATCGGTGCAGCGGGTGCTATGCCCCAAATGGTAAGCGCGCCATCGCTCAGATGTTGAGCCCACTTAAGCTGAACCAGCGCGTGGCGTCGCCGGACAAATCGATTCCGAGGACTGCGCAGTAGCGGGCCATTTGTCTCGAACCAGTCATCGACTGGCTGATTGTCTATTTCGAATCTCGCCGCAGTGTCCGCCAAGTCGGCCGCGCCTGTTCCGGGCCCAATTGGCCAGTTCCAATTCGTCGCTGACCAGTGAGTCGTTGACGGCTTCGGCCGAGTAGACAGACCGGTGGCTGTTCGATGCCGGCAACCAGCTTGTCAACGAGGACCAGGCCGTCAGGCCGAGCGACGGTAGCTGCGTAGTAGTCCGCCAAGTCGGTCATCAACGACCACGCTGCCATCGTTCCATCGTTCGGTTATTCCTTGTTGGTTGGGATGATTAGCTTGTTGTCGAGCCCCTGACGCGGACGCTGCTCGTGAAAGTGGGTTGTGAACTCACTGAGTGCGCGTCGCAGGTGTTCTTCATCGAGCAGGATGAGCTTGCTCAAGCACTCTCGCTTGACGGTTTGCACCCAACGCAGGCGCGAACGCCGCGATGGAATCCACCGCCAGTGGGGTGCGGCACCGCTGGTTTGCCAGAACGAGTCACCTGCAACGGCCGCAATTGAAGGTGTTGTGGTTCGGCAGCGGATGAGCCAAGCACCGGCAGAATCCGCACGCGACTTTTCGAAAAGCCCACTTCGTAGTGTGCCCCCGCACCGAGCAGCTTGCCTGGGCCATCGGGCCGCAATGCCGTGTTTGCCGAGATCGAGACCGGTTGTTTGCCCTCAGCAGGCGGCGCTGCTAAGGCACCTGGGTGCTGCGCCGACAGGGCCAGCGAGAAGGCTACGAGATGGGGTAGGAGCAAGAGGCTCGAATGCATGGGCGACTCGTGGGCTGCGATAGTCACCTGTGTTTGCATCTCGGTTTCTTGGACAGCAAATCCTGAAATCGACCGGACGTCGCCCAACCGTGTCCGTGCTACGCGTCACGCGGATTCCCCGGGCACCGACGCCTTCGCTCACATTGTGGCCTTTTTTTGGTCCACATAGTGCTGCTTCGGAAACTGGGGGGTCATGGAACCCAACAATCACGTGACTCGGGCAATGGCCTTGGCGCTGGTAGTGCTATCCAGCACCGCGGCCTTGACCCAGATTCCTGCCCGCCTGAATACCGCGCGGCAACCCAGTGGAGTTCTGGAGAACGCGGTTGGGGTTACGGGCGGCACGCGCCTGATCGCAACCTCTCCTGAGCAGCTGCGGGGCGACGGGCCTGCGTATCGTGCCTGGTATTCGCCAACCGGAATGCGTTTCGAGCCGGCACTTGGCGACGCCGTCGCGTCGCTGCAACACCTGTCCCTGACCGTGCTATCCGTGCAGCGGGGCGAGCGCACGGTGGTCGCGTTGCCCTCATTCGCGGCACCGCGGCAACAGGATCGCACGGTTGTGTATGCGCACAGCGATGGCGCGCAAGAGCGCTACGAAGTTCGTGAGGATGGCGTCGCGCTCTCGTGGCTCTTCCATCAACGGCCAGAGGGGAGTGGGGACCTGGTCGTTCGCTATTCGCTGCAGACGAGCTTGCCGGAGGCCACGCGTTCTGACACTGACGAACTCTTGTTTGCATCACCCCAGCATGGTGGCGTGGCGATCGGGACCGTGACCGGAATCGATGCCGCTGGCAATTCGACGCCAGGCAGTGCGGATCTGCGGGATGGCGTGCTCGAACTGTCGCTTCCGGCCGCGTTCGTGGACGCGGCAACCTACCCATTGGTGCTCGACCCCGTCATCGGGCCGTCCTTCGGTGTCGGAGGGTCGGTGTTTGCAACGGGCACACCTGATGTCGCGTACGACGAGAGCTCGGATCGATTCCTGGTCGTTTGGCGGGAGTCGTTCAGCCTTGGCAACGGAGATGTTCGCGCCCGACTCGTCAACAGTGACGGCACGGTGCAGCCCAACGTGATCGTCATCGCCAACGGCGGCAGTGGCGGTATGCCACAGGTGGCTAACTACGGCACCCTGGATCGTTTTGGAGTCGTCTATCACCAGGGCGGCATTGGTCAACCAGGCACGTACTTCGCCGTGGTCGATGCATATTCCGGCGCAGTTTCGCATCAAGCCCAGATCGTGACGCAGGCGTTGGGCCAGCCGAGGATCGGTTCGGAACCGAACGCACCACTCGGCTCGAATCGCGCCTTCGTCTTGGTCTACGACGACACGTTTGGCGGCCAAATCCTTGCTCAGCACATCTACTTCAATGCTGCCGACCAACTGGTGTCCTCGGGATCCTTCGTATTGTGGAATGACGGCGCCGGGATCGCGCCGACCTACTCGCAACCGAGGATCAGTCGGGCAGCAGGACCCGATCGCAAACTGCTGGTGGTGGTTCGCCGTCAGTCCGGCATCGGGCCATCAGAAGGCGTGAGGTTTCGCGAAGTCGATACGGCTTCGACGGTGCTTGGCGCAGTTTCGTCGGTGCACAATTCGTCGCAGACGACGTCCTCCGTGCCAGTCGTCGACGGCTACGCCGGCAAATGGGTCATCGCTTGGCAGCAACAGGCTAGCGGATCCTCCTACCCAGCCGTTTGGGCGCGCAGTGTGACGCGCAATAGCTCTGGCACTGGCTATTCGTTTGGTGCCGTTGCGACCTTCGGCGGAACTTCGGGTCTGCGCGCATCCGACCCTGTCGTGGCCTACGCCCCCGGGCGTACCTGGCTCGCATACTTCGCGATCACAGGACTGGTGACCCAAAAGCTCCTCTATCGCGCTGTCGACAGCGGCACATGCACGGACTGTCAGGACGTCGGATCCATCAATTGGACCCCCCAGTATGGATTGCCGGCGATCGCGTCGATGACATCCGGTGGCTTTGCCAACGGCGAAGACATGTTGTTGGCCTTTCCGTTGGTCAACGGCATCTGGGCACAGCGATTGCGCAACTACGGACTGGCGGGCACGAGCGCATCGCTCGGCGGCGGCTGCGGCGGTGGAGGAACCCTCTCCTACTCACACGCGCCGGGCATCGGCAGCAGTGGCCTTGTTGGCACGGTCTCCGGCTTGTCCAACACGGCATTGCTATCCGTGTTCAACCTCAGCAGCGCCTTGGCGCCGTTGTCTTGCGGAACCTGTCAGTGGCTTCCGTTCCAAGCAACCGCAACCGCTCCGATCTTGGCGGGTTCTGCATCCTTCGCGTTCGCCATCCCATGCTTACCGGCGCTGATCGGCACGCAGGTTTACACACAGTGGACCAGCGTCGACCTAGGGGCAGCGCCGTGCGGTGCGTATCCGGGGTTGATCATGTCGGACATCGTGCGGCTGACCATCGGCCCATAGGGAGCAAGCCACAGACTGCTCATTGGCCATCAACCCACCCGAAATGATCCGGCCTAGCCGCTAGTCGTCAATCGCGTCTGGCAGCTCGCCGAAGACCGAATGAGGCAGCCGCGCGCGCAGTCGTTCGAGGGCACGGCTGTAGCGCTTGTGTACCGCGTGCTTCGATAGGTCGAGCAGTTGTGCAACCTCGTCGGCTGGGCGCTGCTCGATGCCGCGCAGAATCAGAATCTCGCGATCCTGAGTCACCAACTCGGCGATCGCTTCATTGACGTGCGTTTGCGTCTCTCGTTGCTCGACGCGTGCCGCGACTTCGTCCAGAGCGTCCGGCTGGGCGTGAGCGGCCTCGGCCTCGTGGTTGTCACGTCGCAGTTCGGCGCGCAATACGTTGTTGAGCTTGTTGATGATCGTCGTGCTCAAGAAGCTGAGCAGTACGGGAGTCATTCGGCCATCGCGCGGCGGTAGCGAACCGAGGCGCGGCAGAAGCACGAGCCAAGCTTCCTGGACGACGTCGCGAGGATCGCAAATGCGCTGCTGGATGGGGCCCATGCGATACGACGCCTGCGCCTGCAGCAACGGATCGAGGCGCTCGACCAACCAATCCAGGCTCCGGGAGTCACCATCGATCGCACGATTTACGTGCATGCTGGTGGCTTGTCCCGGAGCAAGTAGCGGCTCGGACTCGCCTTTGGAGGTCATGGCAGGAGTGTATCCGGGGGGACTGGCAGTTTGGCGCTTCTTCGCCGCAGCAATCGTCGGTTCGTGGTGGCGGTCGCCCATGCGCAAAGGAGTTGCACGAGAATTCCCGTCGACGGCTGCAGGGCACAGACACAGGTGGCTACCATGAACGCAATCATACGCGGCGCTATCGCCCATCTAGTCGCTCTCGGTCTCGTGACCATTTCCCTGCCTTGCCAATCGCCTGCGCTCGCGACGCCGCCGGACCAAGGAAAGGTCGCTGGCCAAACGCTCGCCAAGCGATTCGATCTAACCAACGCCGCGGGGCTGCATCGAGCAGATGCTTCGCGCTTGGTTGGTGGCGGCAAGCACTTCCAAGCCTACTTTTCGCGCCAGGGGCTGATGTTCCATCCCATTCTCGGCATGGCCGCGCCGACCTTGCAGCACGTCGCCTTGACACCTCAGTCGATTGCTCGCGGCGCGGCGTCGGTCGCCGTTGGCTCAGAGGTTATGCCGTGCTTCCGCGGCTTGCAGGTCCAGTATCACCATGTGGACTCGATGACCGAACGGTATGACGTGCATCCGCACGGGATCGAATTGTCGTGGCGGTTTGACGAGCGTCCGCCAGGTGATGGGGACTTGGCGGTGCACTATGCCGTCGATACGACGTTGGCTGACGTGCAACAAACGGCGGACGGTGGGGTCGAGTTGTGGCTCCCTGGCGTTGGCGGCGTCAGCCTTGGCGGCGTTACCGGCATCGATGCCAACGGAACTCGTGTCGCTGGCACGCTTCGCTACGCCCAGGGCGAACTCGAGCTGTCGTTGCCGGCAGCCTTTGTCGACTCTGCGGTGTACCCGGTCGTTCTCGATCCGTTGATCGGCACGGTCTTCAACGTCATGCTCACGACGCAGATCGATGGCGATCCGGATGTCGCCTATGATGCAACGAACGACCGCTACCTGGTTGTGTTCATGCGCGCATTGGCGGCGAACACGGTCGTTCCTCGCGGCCAAATGATCACGAGCGCGGGAGTGGGGATCAACAACACCATCTTCTTCACTGCGCAGGGAGTCTGTGATCGCGTGCGGGTTGCCAACCTGGCTTCTCACGATCGCTTTGGCGTTGTTTGGTGCAGCAACCAATTTGGCCTAGGGTCGTTGATGTTTCAGGCGTGCGATCCGGTTGCTTCCAACCTTTCGCACCTGGCGGTGCTCGCGTCGACCACTGCTGTCACGCCGTACAAGCACGCAGACATCGGCGGTGTTGGTGACGAAGCCATGCAGATCGGTCGCGGCTTCATGGTCGTCTACGAAGACGATATCCAGAATGCGATCCGCGCTCGTCGGGTCTACTTTGATGCCGGCGACAACCTGGTCGCCCCAACCGCATTCAACGTCTACAGCGATCAGGGGGGGATCGGTTCGACCTACCGCGAACCTGAGATCTCGCGCACTTCCGGTGACACGGACAAGTTTCTGGTCGCCGTGCGCCGCAACTCGGGAGTCGGCCCATCAGTGCGTACTGCGGTAGCGGTGCTGGATGCCGCATTGTCCGTCGTCGGCTCCAAGTCGTCGTTCGGAGGCCTGGTCAACGGCAGCGTGAGCCAGCCCGATGTAGATGGTGTCAACGGCCATTGGGTTGTTGCTTGGCAGCAAACAGCGAGTGGCACAGCGGCGCAGGTTGTCGCCAGGGCTACCGTCGACCTCTCTAGCACCGGCACCTTGATGCTCGGCACGCCCGCGACCCTTGGCGGCGGAATCCAGTCGGCCCAGTCACCGACACTTGGTTATGCCGCGGGTCGCACGTGGTTGGGCTACCGGTGGAACACGAGCTTTAGCAGTTCGCTGCGCGCATTGGCTATCGACTCTGCTTCGGTGACAGCAGGCGGCGATTCGTTTAGCGAGCCCATTCCGACAGCCTCGACCGGTGGCCGTATCGTGGTCGGAACGATGGCATCAGGTGGGGACGTTACTGGCGAGGGGTCGCTGCTGGTGTTTGAAGAAGGGGACAGCATCTTCGGCCAACTGTTGCAGCACTACGGAACCTCTGGATCCCTGATCAGCATAGGGGGCGCTTGCGGTGCTGGCGGCACGCAGGCCTTCAATCACTCTCCTGGCATTGGCAGCAGTTACATGGCCTGCAACCTCAGTGGCTTGTCGCCGTCCGCATTGCTGTCGGTGTTCAATCTGGCGCCGTTGGCCAATTCGGTGTCGTGTGGCCTGTGCGACCTGGTGCCGTATGGGGTGACTGCGGTGCGGGTTGTGTCGCAACAAGAAGCCAACTTTGCGTTCGCCATCCCTTGCTTGCCGTCGCTGGTTGGCTCGTCGATGTTGACGCAGTGGACGACCTTCGATGTCACGCAGACACCGTGCTCGTTGGCTCCGAACTTCGCCTTATCCGATCGTGTTCTGTGGACCTTTGGTCAGTAGCACGGCGGGTCGCGATTGCATTCTCAAGAAAGCTGGTCCACACCAAGCCGGCCCAGACACAGGGACGTGTGCTATTTGGCACGCTTCCCTGTTTGCCGTTTCTCGAGGTGTTCCGATGAACCTGCCACTGTCTCGCTGTGCTCGTGTCGCTCTTCTCATTGCCGGAGCCGCGATGGTCGGCGCCCCTTGTCGATCCCAGTGCGGCATCGTCGCCGACCTGACGTCTGGAACGGCGAACAACACCAACATTGGTGAGATCACTTCTGCCTTTGGTCAGGAACTCTACTTCACGTTCTTCGATTCGGCGGTTTCGCACACCCGCTTGTGGAAATGGACCGAGTCGGGCGGCGCCTTCGAGGTGGCCGCGGGCGCGTCGTATCGCAACCCGGAGTCTTTGACACCATGTGTAACGTCGAGCGGTCCGACAGTGTTCTACCGAGCATGGGAGGCCGGCAAGGGCTTCGAGTTGCACTGCAGCGATGGCACGGCACAAGGCACGGGGATGGTGCGCGACATCGAGCCTGGCTCGGGCAACTCGTTGCCGGTTGATCTGGTTGCGAGCGGCAACAAAGTATTCTTCAACGCGAGAACGTCGGGGTTTGGCGAAGAGTTGTGGGTTTCCGATGGCACCACTGCGGGCACTGAGCGCCTCAGTGACTTCGCCCCCGGATCCGCGCACGGTCGACCCAACGACATATTCGCGTTCAACGGCAAGGTGCTGTTCTCGGCGTACGATCCGGCGGTCGGGCGCGAACTGTTCGTTTCCGATGGCACCGTCCAGGGAACGCTTCTGCTGGCGGACATCGAGGTCGGTGTCACAGCCAGCTCGCCGGCTGAGTTTACGCGGCTTGGCGAGTTCGTCTACTTCACTGCGCAGACCTCGACCCACGGACTCGAAGTCTGGCGCACGAATGGCACAGCTGCTGGAACGATCCGCATCACCAATGCGTTCGTGGCGCCGGCGTTTGGTCCAACGGAACTCACGGCATGCGGCGACCTGTTGTTCTTTCACAACATCACAGGATCGGGTTACGGCGAGCTCTATGTTTCGGATGGGAGCGTCGGCAGCGCGATCAACCTTGGTGTTCTGGCGACAGATCTCGCGTGTTCCGGTAGCACACTGTTTTTCCGCGGCAGCGGTGTCGCCGGTTACGAACTGTGGATCTCGGACGGAACGGCATTGGGCACCCAGCAGTTGCTCGACATGGTTCCGAACGGCAGCGGCTTTCCGTCGGACTTCATCGATTGTGGGGCAGGCGTTTGCTTTGTGGCAAACACCGCGGTCCACGGCGAGCTGTGGTTTTCCGACGGTACTGCCGCGGGCACAAGTAATGTGTGCACCTTGGACCCTGGCGGCAACGCTGGCATCAGTCTGATGACCATGTGTCGCGGTCGCTTGTTCATGAACGCATATGATCCAAACTACGGCCGCGAACTGATCGGTATCGCGACGCCTGGCGCATCGACTGCGTCGCTCGGAGGAGCATCGGCTCCTGACTACCCGCGACTTCGCGTTGCGGGCGGTGCGGTTCCGATCCTTGGTTCGAGTGTCGACTTGGAGGGCTTTGGTCCGGCTGGGCACGCGGCCATTGTGCTTGGCGGCATGTCTGGTTTGCCGTCGCCATGGCTTTCGATTCCCGGGATCATCGAAGGCGCGGCCGATTGGGTTGGCTTGCTCGGCGGCACCGCCGTGACGATCTCCACGCAGTCCACTACGCACTTTACGGTGCCCTTTGCTTTGCCCAATAACGCGGCTCTGGAAGGCCATGCCTTTCACTTTCAGACCATCTGGGTCAACCCTACTGCGTCGCCCTTCTTGCAAGCTTCGAATGGGTTGCAGTTGGCGCTCGGTGTCTCAGCTCCGCACTAGAGGCGTGGCCGGAAAGTAGCGTGCATCGCGTGCGGATGGACTCGCTGTGCGTGGTGGTGCGCGAGAACGCAGGCGAATTAGTAGATTCGGCGAGGCTCTCGTGGGCCGCCAAGTGCGGCGAGGCCGCCGTAAGCGTTGTGCGCGGCGTTTCGGCCGGGCCTCTAGTATGGCTTTCCCGTGGCTGCGTGATGTCTAGGCCGTGTTCCTTCGATATCGTGATCCTATGAGCAGCTCCCGAGATGCGCGCTCGTCAGCAGCGGCGAATCGATTCTTGCAGCAGTTTCTGATGGATCGGGAGCAGGGCACGCCGCGAACTCTGACCGAGTATCAGGAGATGTTTCCTTCGGATGCCGCTGTGATTGCTGTCGAGTACCGAGCCGTCACGAAGCTCGCAGACGATGTCGATCTCAATGAGGTTGTGTCGTTTCCCGCGTCTGGCAACCGTTATCGCGACCTGCGCCCGATCGGTTCTGGCGGCATGGCAACCGTGTTGCGAGTCTTTGATCCGTCGCTCGAGCGGGATGTCGCGATGAAGCGGTTGTCTCGCGCGGAAGGCAAGCTGCCGGACATGAATTCGCTGGGCCGCTTTCTTGAAGAAGCCAAAGTAACGGGTCAGTTGCAACATCCGGGGATTGTGTCCGTCTTCGAGATTGGGCTCGATGTCGAGAGGTGCCCCTACTTCACGATGCCAGTGATCGCTGGCCGCAACCTACATGAGATTGTCGATGCCGTTCACGAAGGTCGCGAGGAGTGGACGCAGCTCAGAGTGATCAGTTTGTTCGTTCGCGTTTGCGAAGCGATGGCTTACGCGCATGAGCGCGGCGTCGTGCACCGTGACTTGAAGCCGTCGAACGTGATGATCGGTCAGTTCGGGGAAACCTACGTCGTCGATTGGGGCCTGGCGCGCGCTGACGGTCGTCCGGACCGTCGCGATATCCGGATTCGCACTGGTGAGGATAGTCTAGATGGCACCGACTCGGCGCTGCGAACGGTGGCGGGGGATGTCATCGGAACGCCCGCCTACATGTCGCCAGAGCAGGCGCGCGGGGAGATCGATGCTGTTGGCAAGCAGAGTGATGTCTACTCGATTGGAGCGATGCTCTACCACTTGCTGGCTGGCACGCCGCCGTACATTGGCAAGGGTGAGCAAATCACGGGACGCGAGACGCTCGCGCGCGTGCTGACTGGATCGCCGGCGCCGCTAGTCGACAGCGCGCCATCGGCGCCGCCCGAGTTGATTGCCGTTTGCGAACGTGCAATGTGCCGTGATGCCGTCGCGCGATACGCGTCCGTTGCGACCTTGGGCGAAGACCTGCGGGCGTACTTGGAAAACCGCGTGGTACGCGCCTACGCCAGCGGTCCGCTGGCTGAGTTGCGCAAATGGGTGGCTCGTAATCGTGCTACTGCGTTGGCTTCATTGGCGGCCGTGTTGGCGTTGGGTTTCGGTTTCGTCTGGAGCGAAGTGCATCGGCGCGACGCAGATGCCAATGCCGCACTGGCGCTTGAGAACGCGGCGCTGGCCACGCGCAATCTCGATCTCGCGATGCAGGCCGGTGACGACTTGTTGGGCGGTGTCGGTTCCAATGGCATTACGGATCTTCCCGGCTCGGATCCGGTTCGAGGCGAGTTGTTGCAGAAGGCGCTTGCCTACTACCAACGGGTGCGCGACTTGCGGGGCAGTGGCCGCCGTGTCGAAACCAAAACGGCCGAAGTCTTGTTTCGAATCGCATGGTTGCATACCGAGTTGGGTCACGCAGAAGAAGCGGAAGCTGCGTGGCAGATGGCGCGTAGTGCCTCGGACGCGGTGCTGACGACGTTTGGCGAGACTCCGGCCCTCGTGCAGCTCGTTCTGCAAGCCGACATCGAAGAGCAGGTTCGCCTTCTGCAGCACGGTCAAGTCCAATCAGCGGTTACAGCTTTGGAATCGTTGGCTGCCAGGGTTGTCGAGCTCCTGGAGCAGTCCGCGGAATCTCCCAAGCTACAGCGCATGCTGGTCCAGGTCGCCGTCCACCTTGGCCTCGGAATGACCGAGTTGCGCAATGGCAAAGGCGCATCCTACTACTTCAAGAAGGCCGTCGAATACTCCGGCAAGCTATTGGCGAGGATGGACGATGCGACAAGCCGTTCGTTGCATGGGTCGACACAGACGCTGCATGCCAAGTTGATGTGGCAACTAGGGCAGTCGGACGCCGCGTTGCAGCTCTATGAAACCGCGATCGAAACGCTGGAGTCGGGCTTGCGCGCGAACCCTGCGAGTCGCGGTGTGCGTTACCGGCTCGCCGAAGTATGCAACCTGCACGCCATCCTGCTGCAGGAGATGGTTAGGCCGGAGGATGCTGAGCAGTCATTCAATCGGTCGGTGAGACTGTTCCGTGGGCTTGCCACGGACAACCCGGGCGTTCGTAACTACCATGGCAACCTCGGGGGATCCCTCTGCAACTTGGGCATCATGAAGTCCGTTGCCGGTAAGCACGAAGCAGCCATCCCGTTGCTGGAGGAGGCCATCGATGAGATCAGGCACGCCTTGCTGCTCGATCGGGCGGCCGGCGATTTCCGCGGCTATCGGGTGAACGCGGCCCGTGAGCTGACGATTGCGTTACTGGAGTCTGCGCGCTACTCAGAGGCTGCCGAAGTAGTTCGCGAATTGATGTCCGACCTTCCCGATGGCAATCACGCGGTCGCCGCCAAGATGATGGGATCGTGTGCCAACGAGTGTGGCCGCGATGATGGCTTGTCTGATCAACGTCGCGCTCTGATGCTGGCACGCTACGGGGACGAGGCGCTCATGTACCTCAGCGAGGCGCACCGACGGGGCCAGGTTGAGCCTGGCACTCTTGAAAGTTCTGCCTACGACGCCGTTCGCTCACGGCCCGAGTTTCAGGTGATTGTCGAGCAGGTCCGTTGAGGCACGACCCGTCAGTCATGATGGTCGCGATGTGAGGCGCGAATCACCCGAACGCCGCTCAGCGCAAGCGTTCGCTCTTCGTGTTGGGCGTGGCACACGTGACGAGCCGTTTGTGAAGGGGC
>TARA_R110002072_G_scaffold25932_3_pt1 | contig 15992 bp, 17 predicted proteins | sample TARA_R110002072 | Tara Oceans TARA_R110002072 (sample SAMEA4397118) | marine metagenome | biome: Polar Biome; feature: [SRF] surface water layer (ENVO:00010504); material: water (ENVO:00002006), including particulate matter (ENVO:01000060) such as... | depth 5 m | reverse complement strand
CTTCAACTGTTCAAGTGTGTCCACCGATTTGAACTGCGGGAACTCGTCAATGACATGCTGTGGCGCATGAATGAGAAAACCCACGTCCGCTTCTGCCAGCATCGAGGTGTCGTTGTAGGAGTCTCCGGCTGCCAGCACGCGAAAATTGAGGCTATGCAGTGCCTTTACTGAAGCCCTCTTGGGGTCTTCCTGCCGCAGCTTGTAATCCACCACCGAACCGGAGTCGTCGACGACGAGTCGGTGGCATAACAGTGTGGGCCAGTGCAACTGCCGCATCAACGGCTGAGAGAACTCATAGAACGTATCCGACAGAATGATCACCTGGAAGCGCTCACGCAGCCAGTCTATGAACTCGATGGCGCCCGGCAAAGGTTCCAGTGTCGAAATCACATCCTGAATATCGTCAATCTTTAAACCGTGCTGCTTCAGAAGCCCTAACCGTTGCTTCATTAGTACATTGTAATCGGGTATATCTCGGGTGGTTGCGCGTAGTTCTTCAATACCAGTGCGTTCAGCGAACGCGATCCAGATTTCCGGGACGAGCACCCCTTCCAGGTCAAGACAGGCCAGTTCCACGTTGTTATCTCCTATGGTGAGAATAGACTGTTTTTAGGCGCGATAATCTAAACATTGTGAGACACGCGACACAAGACCTGCGGGCAGATTTTCGGTGAGTACCTCTATAGGAGTTTCTAAAACAGCGCGTCAGTAAACGGGTAAATCCAAGTGTGAAAATAATTCCGCAAGTTCAGCCTTGGTATGACAACCAAAGGCGTCGGTCACCAATTCTCGCGAGAGATGAGGTGCAAAATCCTCGATAAACTCATACATATAGCCACGCAGGAAAGTGTCCCGGCGACAACCAATCTGGGTGATGCTACTGGAAAAAAGGTGGCTTGCATTGAGCGCAATCAGGTCATTGTCGATAGACTCGTCGTAGGCCATGCCCGCGATAATGCCAATACCCAACCCCAGACGTACGTAGGTCTTTATCACGTCTGCATCCGTGGCGGTGAACACCACTCTGGGCACCAGTCCACGGTCCATAAAGGCATCATCCAGCTTGGAGCGCCCGGTAAACCCAAACACGTAAGTAACAATGGGGTGTGCAGCAACATCTTCCAGCGTCAGTTCTGACGGCTGCGTCAATGGGTGATCCTTGGGCACAAGAATGCACCTATTCCAGCGATAGCAAGGCATCATAATCAAGTTGGAGAACAGCTCCATAGCCTCGGTGGCAATGGCAAAATCCACCGTGCCGTCAGAAGCCATCTCGGCGATCTGCATAGGAGTTCCCTGATGCATATGCAGCGAAACATCCGGGTAGCGCTCAATAAAGGTCTTGATTGTCGAGGGTAATGCGTAGCGCGCTTGTGTGTGCGTAGTGGCGATAGAAAGGCTTCCCTTCTTTTCATCAGCATACTCTTCGGCGACCTGGCGTATACTTTTGACCTTGAACAGCACCTCCTCTGCGGCTTTTAGAATATCTTCACCTGCGGGTGTCACATGGGTCAGGTGCTTGCCACTGCGCGCAAAAATCTCCACGCCCAGTTCATCTTCGAGCAGACGAATCTGTTTACTGATGCCGGGCTGTGACGTATACAAGCTCTGCGCGGTCGCCGATACGTTGAGGTCGTGGTGTGCGACCTCCCAGATATAGCGCAATTGCTGTAGCTTCATGCCGACCTCTCAGTGAGGGGGAAACCATTGGGACTTCCCATCCGTTACTTATAAAGAATAGCCATTAAACAGTGGGATTGCCAAGTTAAAACGGAATATAGGTTCGGGCCGCAAGAATCAGGAATTTGCCACACCGTGGGGTACATGGCCCGTTGCGATATGTTCGCTGGCAGAGTCGCAGTGCGTTTCCTGATCATCGAAGAACACGTCTGCCTGATAGGCCCTGAGAAAGTCAGTTTTGTTTAAACCACCTAGGAAAATGGATTCATCAATGCGGATATTCCAGGCGCGTAGGGTGCGAATTACACGCTCGTGAGCCGGCGCGGACCGGGCGGTCACCAGTGCTGTCCGTATTGGCGCTTCTGTAGGTGGAAACGCCTGTTGTAAGCTGTGTAAGGCTGATAAGAATGGCTTGAAGGGTCCACCGGCGAGAGGTTGCCGTGCGGCTGCCTTTTCGCTGGCCGTAAAAGCTTCCAGACCGTCTTGCTTGTAAACCCGCTCTGCTTCATCGGAGAACAATACCGCATCGCCGTCAAAGGCAAAGCGCAGTTGCTCGCTGCCAGATTCTCCACCCTTGCGTGATACCAGCGTCGCCGCGGCCACGCCGCATTCCAGCGCATGGCGAACGTCCTCTGCTTCATTTGACAAAAACAATTTGCAACCAAATGCGTTGATGTAGCGCCAGGGGCTCTCCCCGCCGCAAAAGGCGGCGCGACTGATGTCCAGTTCATAATGTTGAATGGAATTGAACACGCGCAGACCGGTATCAGCGGTGTTGCGAGACAGCAGAACGACTTCTACCCGAGAGTCCTCGCTCAGATGCTGATTGAGTCTGAGCAATTTATTGACCAGTGGAAATGCCTCACCGGGCTCCAGTGGCTGGTCTTCCCGCTCAACCTGGTACTGCGAAAAAGCCTGTAAGCCCTCGCTCTCGTAGACCTGGTGGCTGTCATCAAGATTGAACAGCGCTCGGGAGGAGATAGCGATGACCAGCTTGTCGTTCATTGTTTGGGGCATAGTCGTAGCATACCCAGATGTTCTATTACGTACCAGTGGCACAACATACTCACGCGGGCCGGGTGAAGGGCGCTACGCTCCTAGTTTTCACGCTGGTGAGGGTCAAAATTAGCTGACTTTTAGCAAACCGCGCTCTTCAAGGTCCAGCAATAGTAACTGTTGAACCAGGAACTCCTTAGTGGTCTCCGGGTGTTCCAGGTTGATACGCTCCAAAAAAGGTTTGGCGGCTTCAGGGTCTGCCCTGTGCAACAGCGCTTTGATTGCGGCCGGAATAAATTTTCCAGGATTTCCACTGAGAGCTTTGATCTTACGCAAACTGGCTGCCAGCGCGAGTTCCTGTTCCGTTAAATTCGTGCCAAAAGGATAGTCTGGCAATGTGCCGTTCTCCTTGAAGGGTAAAAGGACTTGTTGCAGCCGCTCGGGTGTGTTTTCCCGCGCCGTTGCGGGAATACTGTAACCCTCCTCCACTTTGGCATGGTTCTTTGCGAACGTTAGCAGGGAATCCTGAAAGCGCGAGTCTGCAATATTGATCAGCCGTTTAATGACCTGGGAGTCACTTTGCCCGCGCAAATCTGCCACTCCATATTCAGTCACCACGATGTCGCGCAGGTGCTTGGGGATGGTAGCGTAGCCATAAAACGGCACAATATTGGACAGTAAATCTTTACCCTTACCACGGGTACTGCGGATGCATAGCACTGATCGTGCACCGACCAGGTCCTGCGCCATGGCGACGAAGTTGTACTGTCCGCCTACGCCGCTGATCACCGTGCCATCCTCCAGGGCGTCTGAAGCGACACAACCGTTGAGGGCAACCATCATGCCCGTATTGATAAACCGTGCCTTGCATCGCTGTGCACTATAGAGCGGATAATCCAATAGCAACTGGTTGGTTCGGCGCACGCCAGTCATGCAAATTTGGTTTCTGGCTTTGTCATCCAGAGCCCGCAATTTGTCGTAGAAGTCCCTGGGCCCGAGGAAGAAACCACCGTGCAGGAGACGGCCATTTCGCAATTCACAGCCGCCGGTCTCACGTAGCAGTGTGTCACGCACGTCCTTATTATCGAGGTTGTTAGGTAGCGACAGGTCGCCGACCCGCAACGTATCACCCTCTATTCGAACGCTGTCTGCAATAATCCCCCAGTACTGCAGCTCTTGCAGCGAAACCGCATCCAGGTGGACGGGTATCAGCCCGTTGTGGCGACCGAATTCGAATAAACGCTCATCTATGCACTGATCAATTGCGCCCGAATTAATGCCTTGCTGGAGTGTGAGGTTATCGTAGACCTTGCGCTTAACGATGCCTTGCTCAATGAGCTGCATCATGCCGTTAACAAACATCTCAGTGGAGATATAGAGACCCTCATCAAAGGCACCAAGGTCTTCGATCAACGGTGTAATTGGGAGAGTAGCTGAGTGAATTTTCTGGTGCGTCAGCTGCTTGAGAATGGATCGATACAGTGCATTCTCTTTGTGTCTTACGACGCAAGCATGCGCGACCGCATCGCCCAGTGCGCCAATACCAATCTGCAGTGTCCCACCATCAACTATCAAACTACTGGCGTGCAGTGCGGCGGCGTAATCCTGCAGTGGCACTGCCGTATTGGGAACGGCAAATAACGTCTTGTTGTACTCCGGATTTCGTACTATCAAATCAAATTCTTTTGCAGGCACCTGCGCATCGAGCTCCATAAATGGCAATTCATCATGTATCTGTGCCAGCAGCAAAGCTGGAAGCCCTGATTCTCGCCGCTGATCAATAATTTCCAAGGTAAGGTCCGGGTTGCACGACAGGCTTAACGACAAACCCTTCTCCTCCTCCCTGGCTGCCACCATCTGCACCATGACATTGACACCCAGCCCGATCATGTCACGCACGATGTGGGTGTAATTGCTTGAGATATAGTTTTGCTGAGCAACTGCAACTTTTTTCATCGCTCCGGCTTTGAAGTACAGCTCCGAAAACTGAATATTTTCCGGCAGAGTGCCGTCGCGGAAGGGGCCAATAAATGCAAGCTCTTCGTAATCCCCGAACAGGCGTTCCAAAATGGGGTCACTCAGTTTCGCCTCCAACTCGCTGCTCGGTCGAGGCAGCTCTAGGCACAAAGCAGTAACGAAATGCAGATTTAGAGAAGAGTCAGCCAGCGCGCGTTCGTAAAATGCGTTCATTAGCTGCACGGGTTTTCCCAGACCCAGCGGTGCGCCAATCACCAGGTGATTACCGACAGTTGCTATTGTTCTGTCGACGCATTCCTGGACACTATCTAGAATATCAACCACTGTGCTCCCCGAAGTATTCGCGGGTGATCCTGAACACCAAAGGTCCTAGCAGAAGCAGTGCGATAAGATTGGGAATTGCCATTAGCGCATTCAGTGTATCGGCAATCAACCACACCAATTGTAGATCCACCAGAGTTCCCACCGGAATGGCCAGCACCCATGCCACACGAAACGGCAGTATGGCTCGGGTTCCCAACAAAAAAACGACACAACGCTCACCATAAAATGACCAGCCAATCATTGTAGTGAACGCAAAGACGCACAGGCTAATGGCAACCACATAATGCCCGCCCGGAATTGCTTCTGCAAAAGCCATAGATGTCAGGCTGGCACCGCTAACGCCACTCGGCCATACATCCATGATGACAATAACCAATCCGGTCATCGTGCAAATAATCAGGGTATCGATGAATGTACCAAGCATGGCAATCATGCCCTGCTCTACCGGCTGGTTGGTGCGCGCTGCTGCATGCGCAATGGGTGCGCTTCCCAATCCGGCTTCGTTCGAAAAAATCCCCCTGGCCACACCGAAACGAATGGCCGCCCATACCGTGGCGCCTACAAATCCCCCTGCCGCGGCAGTCGGTGTAAACGCGTCGCTAACAATGAAATAGAGCGCTGCCGGTACCTCCGATAGATGAATAGCAATAACCGTCAGACTCATCAGCACGTATGCGAGCGACATAAATGGCACTATCCAACTTGCGACTACCGCAATACGGCGCAGGCCGCCCAAGATAACCGCGCCCACCAACACCATCAGCACCAATCCTGTCATTAGCGGAGGAACAGAAAAGGAATCGTGCAAGACCTGGGAAACGGCATTTGACTGCACCGTATTGGCGATGCCAAAACCGGCAATACTTCCAAAGATCGCAAACGCGATGGCGAGCCAGTGCCAGCGCCGGTGGAGTCCATTTTTGATGTAATACATTGGGCCGCCGCTGAAAGCACCGTTTGCATCCGTCTCTCTGAAGCGCACAGCACACACTGCTTCGGCATATTTAGTGGCCAGACCTACCAGTGCGGTTATCCACATCCAGAACAGGGCACCGGGACCGCCTAGCGCAATCGCAGTCGCGACGCCTGCGATATTTCCCGTACCGATGGTGGCAGAGAGGGATGTCATCAGTGCACTGAAAGGGGATATATCACCGTCCCCACTGCCCTTACGGCCATGCAACAGTAGTTTTAGCCCTGTCGGTATCTTCCGCACGGGCATAAAGCGTAATCCCATGCTCAAAAATATCCCGGTTCCCAACAGCAGGGCGAGCATCAAGGGGCCCCAGGCCAATTCGTTGAGTGTGGTGATTAGCGCTGTCATAAGTTTGCCTCGCTAACTATGCTCGAGTAGCACGTTATTGGCGTCTAAAATACCATCGAAGCCGGCGCGCTGTGGAAAGACGCCGAAAATGCCACCGGTGTGGACGAATACAATATCACGGCAATTTTCAAATCGGCCAGCAGCAATTTCTGCCACCATACCGACAAAGGCTTTACCGGTGTAGACCGGATCAAGCACCAGACCTTCCAGGCGACCCAACTCTGCAATGGTTGCAAATACAGCCTCATCGGCCACGCCATAACCGCGGCCGACATAGCCATCCAGCACTCTAGCCTGAACCTTGACCGCGGGAACTCCCGGATACCGTTGCTCCCACTCCTCTTTGTCACTGGCGACCTTATCGACGAAATACTGCGCGTCATCACAGACGTTTACACCCCATACCGTTGCGGGAAGGTGGTGCAGAGCCGCCCCCAGTGTAAGGCCGGTCTGGGTGCCCCCCGACCCTGTAGCGGTGACAATATGCGCCTGCTCTATCCCCGCAGCATGAAAATCGTCACGCAATTCTTCGCAGGCCGCGATGTAACCCCATACACCAATACCGTCGCTGCCGCCGGTGGGTATCGCAAGTGCTTTGCCTCCCTGAGCCGCGTAGTGTTCTTGCCACTTACCAAAAAGTTGATCAATGTCACTGAGATATTGCTTAAGCGGATAGCAACTAACCTTTGCGCCTGCCAGGTAATCGAGGAATAGATTCCCATCGGCATTTGATGGTGGTTCGCCGCGCAGCAGTAAATGCACATTGAGACCCAGTTGAGCACCGACAAATGCGGTTGCTCTGCAGTGGTTGCTTTGAAGTCCACCGCAGGTGATCAGCGTGTCGTAGCCATTATCAATGGCATGGGCTGCAATGAACTCCAACTTACGCACCTTGTTACCGCTTAATGTGCTGCCGGTCAGGTCGTCCCGTTTCACCCATAGACGGTGACCACGGCCCCATTTTGCCGAGGCGCGCTCGAGATGCTGCAAAGGTGTGGGTGTTTGCGCCAGGTCTATCTTGCGGGGGTAGGCCAGTGCCATCCTCAGCCAATGGACTTCAGGGTGCCTTTAGGCAGTACCGCATGAAGATGAACTCGCTGAAACTTCATCTCAACGTTATTGGCTACATTGAGCACCATGTAATTGTCATCCAGCGAAGTCACCTTGCCTAAAATACCTGAAGTGGTGACAACTTCGTCCCCCTTGTTCAGTTTGGAGACCATCTCCGCATGCTCCTTCTGCCGTTTGCGCTGGGGCCTGATGGCGATGAAATAAAACAGAGCAAACAGACCGACCAGAAAGGCGATCTGGAAATAATCCGCGCCGGGTGAGGCGATTCCGACATCCTGTGCATGGGCGCTGGCTATAAACAGACTCATTAATTTATTCTCATGTGTGTGGGCTCATTATCGAGCAGGAGGAAACGCAGGTAATTTACAGGGTTTCACGCCAGTGGGCAATTGGTGAGGGCCGACAGCGGCTAATATGAACAGGAAATATCCCTCTCAAGGTTAACCCAGGCCGCATGGCTCCCTTGATGTCTAGAGGTCGGTGTCAAAAATTGAGCACGGGTGGCCTGAACCCGCCGTAAATACATCCCTGCCCTCAAACGGTAATCTCCAGATCGTATTCCATAATCTGAGGGGCATGGTCAGAAAACCGCTGCTCCTTATAGATACCCGCACTTTTTACGCTTGTGGCGAGTTTAGGCGTGATGACCTGATAGTCCAGGCGCCATCCGACATTCTTCGCCCAGGACTGCCCCCGGTTCGACCACCAGGTGTATTGCTCCTCTTCTGAATTCACCAGACGAAACGAATCCACATAGCCCACTTCGTCATAAAGCATATCAAGCCAAGCCCTTTCTTCGGGTAAAAAGCCGGAATTTTTTCGATTGCTACGCCAGTTCTTGAGGTCGATGTTCTGATGACAAATATTCCAATCGGCGCAGATAATCACTTCCCGACGCTTGCGCCGCAAGGCACGCAAATGCTCCATGAAATTTTCCATGAAGCGCAGTTTTTTCTCCAATACTGCTTCGCTGCTAGAGCCTGATGGCAGGTATAGTGAAATCACGCTCAATCCCTTGAAGTCAGCCTGCGTATAACGCCCTTCCGAGTCTGCCGGGTCCCAACCAAGGCGGGTGATGACGCGCTGGGGTTTTACCTTGCTGTAAAGCGCGGTCCCGCTGTAGCCTTTCTTGATCGCATCATTGTAGAAGCAGTGATAGCCCGGCGGTGAAAACACAGGGTCGCTCAATTGTTCAAGCTGGGCTTTTGTTTCCTGAATACAGACCACGTCGGCTTGCTCAGCATCTAACCACTCGAAAAATCCCTTGCGGGCCGCTGACCTGATGCCGTTGGTATTGCAGGTAATTATTTTCGCCATTGCGCTGAGTCCGTTCTCTTCAAGAGCGGGGCAGTTTAGCGGATACGTGTTGTTAGGATCAAACGTTCAAACCGATGCACCCAACTGGCACGGTAGAGCCATTGGCATGGGTCATCAGAAACAACGTACTGACACGTTAAAGGCTCATAAAGTCTGGCGTATTGAAAACCCAGCTCTTCACTTCCTCCCGACGACAAATGCGCCACCCCTTGTCTGTGCGGCGGTATTCATCGACGTACCACAATCCCAGAAAAAAAATCTGAGTCCCCGCGTCAGGCAATCCCATTTCCATTGGGTTAAAACACATTACCCTGCCCGTCGCCTGATCACCTTTTACTCTCACCTGAACGTTGGCATTGAGATGTTGGCTGTTGGGAAATAGCTCATTGGTCAGTGAGGCCTTCAAAAACGTAATCGTCTCCTCGAGATCGCCTACGCTGCCACCCATCGCGCTGTAATCTATGTGAACATCTGCGGTGAATACATCCTCTCGCAGCCGCTCAATTTCTTTACTGTCAATCAGGTGAGCATAGTGGAACACCAAATCCTGGATCTCGAAACGGTCTGACAATTCCTGTTGCGATAGCATAGGCATTCTTCCAATTAAAAATTCAGCGGTAGTTTAATGTGATGTTCATACATTCTGTCCCTGTGCGCCTCTAATCTCGGCGTCAGACAGGCGAGTGTGTCTTCATCGCCAGACTCGTATGTGGTTCGCATATAGTTCGGCATGGGATTGTCCTTGTGCACAAGTGGCTTCACCATGCCGGCAAAATTGGCCCAGTAAAAATCCGCAGCTGTGACAGTGCTTCCCACCAGGTAATCGTTTCCTGCAGCTTCCTGCCTAGCTATCATACTATCGAGTTCGGCGCTTATGGCCTGCAATCTAATGGTGGCGTCCGCGTGAGCTTGTTTGGACCAACCAAATTTGTGCGCCATGCGACATACCATTTCCGGCGGCTCATCAAGCGCCATCATCGGCGCCAGCATCTGCAGCCGCCGATTCCAGGCAAACCCATCCACTCCAGCTAGCAGTGCACTTACACCCAACACCCTGATTCTATCGGCTGGATCAATGGGTACGAGTGGCTTTTGGGGTGCAAGTCGCTCTATCAGCATTAGCAGGTCCAACCAGTGGCAGGCTGGTGGCAGGTCTTCATAGGCTGCAACCGGGGCTGATGTTTGTCCTGTCCAGTCCCGCAGCGCGATGTTTTCACCGCCAGCTTCCTGGAAAACGGCTGTGTACTGGAGGTTCTTGTAAGCAAGCATCGCCTTGGCTGATTCACCCCAGGGTCCAGGCACACCGGCCGTCAGTACCAGACGTAAACCCGGTGCAGAGACCGCTTCTTCGATAGGCAGATACTTCATGCTGTGGTGTTATTCATCCAGTTTAAATACTTTGATGGCATTCTCACGCAGAAACTTCGGCCACACTTCTTCCCGAAATGGTACATCCGGCATCTCGCTAAAGATACGATCCAGCGACAAACCCATGGGGAAGTAACCTGCGTACATCACCTGATCAGAGCCGCGCTTGTTGGCAAAGTCGATAATATCCGGTGGGTAGTATTTGGGTGCAAACGCACTGGTCATGTAATACAAGTTGGGATACTTAAGCATCATCTTCCACGCCACATCGGTCCAGGGCTCACAGCCATGGCGGGTTACTACGCGTAATTCCGGGAAAAACCACAGCACCTCGTCGAGCAATTCAACTTTCTGCGGCCCAAAGGGTACCCGCGGCCCGGGGACGCCCATGCAGGGGCAAAAAGGAATGTCCAGTTCGACCAATTTGGCGTAGATGGGATACCACTTCTTGTCATTCACCGGTACCGGGGGACAGATCATGGCGGGCGCGGCGGTTACCGCTTTTATATCGAACTCTTCATGCATCGCCACAATCTTGCGTACCTCCTCCATACCCCGATTAGGATTGGCTTCGTAGGAGGCAAAAAATCGATCGGGATGCTGGCGGAGAGCCTTTTCCTGCAGGTCGCTAAAGCCCAGACCAATCATGGCGCGCTCTATACCGTGCTTGTCCATCTGCGCCAGAGTGAAGGCGATATAGTCCTCCTCCTTACTGGTATCGGGTATATCTTTGAACATGTACTGGGCGGGCATGGTGAACAAGTCGTGGCTCTCCCTGTCCATGAGCAGAGGCTTGATCCAATCATAAAAGCTGCTGTTGTCATCGCCGGGGATGGCGAGCATCAGATCAATCACTCCTATATCAGTTGGCATTGGCATTCAGTGGCTTCCTATGGCTGCTAGCTACAAGCACATTCCAATATTATATCTAGCTTTAGACTTAGTTTATAAATGTTTGATTATCAACACTATTTATACCTGAATTGGCAGAGATTCATCTGCGATATGGCGCTCTTTCCTAAGGCGCATTGACAGTGTGGAGTCCACCGATTGGTAGCGATAACAGCCCTGCGCATCCACTGCACGCTCGACCTGACCTCGCTGGTGCAGGTAATTAAGATGGGCAATACACTCCCCCAGCGCAAGGCCGAGGTTGTGCCCATCCAACGGCCGCTTGAACAACACGGGCAGCAGGTCCATCGCAGAAGGTGAGCCCTTCAGACAGGCCTCTTCCAGCGCCAGCAGATGTTCCTCGTGGTGCTCGATTAAATAACGGAGCCTCTCGTGCAAGCCATAAAACGGCGTGTTGTGCGCGGGCAGCACCAGAGTGTCTGAAGGTAGCACCTCCAGAAATTCCTCCAGGGACTTCAACCATTCCTTGAGTGGATTACCCTCAGGTTCTGAGCCTGACACGCTAATGTTGGATGTAATTCTGGGAATGACCTGATCACCGGAAATCAGAATATTAAGGTCACTGCAGAACAGGCATGCATGTTCTGGCGAGTGTCCCCGACCTACGACCACCTGCCATCGATTACCATTGATAGAGAGCGTGCCACCGTTTACCAGCCGCCGGTAGGCCGTGGGCATAGGGGTAATGTAAGGACCAAACCCGCCAAAGTGCTCGCGTGACGACGACACCTGTTCTGCGGTGTACCCCGAACGCACCATATGTTCCTCTGTGTTCCAGCTAAAATGTTCCCGCGTAGTGCGACTGAAGGCAAGTCCGGTGAAGTATTCGCCTTCGCTGATATAAAAGGGCACCCTCCAGCGTTCGCACAACCAGCCTGCCATACCCGTGTGATCAGGGTGAAAGTGTGTTGATACGACCGCCTTTACCGGCTTGTCTTTCAGGTATTTCTCAAATACCTGTTCCCACAGTTCCTGTGTTGGGCCGATCGCAATACCGGTATCAATGATCCACCAGCCGTCGACATCTTCCAACAAATAGAGATTGATGTGATCGAGGGCCATTGGCAGCGGCATGCGCAGCCACATTACCCCCGGGGCAATCTCCCGCAATTCGCCAGAATCCGGTGCGTCTTCGAAGAGATATTTCAGCATCACTGAAGGGCTAAAGCCCCAACTCCTCGATCAGTGCTATTACGTCGTCATGGTGAGATTTTGTTTTAACTTTATCCATTACGTGTTTCACACGACCATCCTTGCCAATAATGATCGTAGAACGCAGCACACCCATAAACTCTCGTCCCATAAACTTCTTCAACCCCCAGGCACCGTATTTTTCAGTGATGGGGTGACCCTCGTCTGAAAGCAAGGTGAAGTTAAGATCCTGCTTATCAATAAACCGCGCCAGCTTTGCTACCGGGTCAGGGCTCACACCCAGCACTACCGTATTGAGTTTAGCCAACGCTTTTTTACTGTCGCGTATACCACATGCCTGCACAGTGCACCCGGGCGTCATGGCTTTGGGATAGAAGTACAACACAACATTTTTTTTACTCTTGAACTGCGAGAGCCTCACTTTTTTACCGTCTTGATCCAACAGTGTAAAAGCAGGCGCCATTTTGCCAATTGCCGGAAACCCCATGAAGTGTCTACTCCTGTACTGTGATTATTTCTGTCGCGGGCGATGATCTATCGCAGAGACCCGCACGGGAAAATCGCCTGTGGTCGCATCGGAAAAATAAGACTTGAGTGTCTGCGTTACAACCGGAAAGGCAATCTCGTCCCAGGGAATATCCGACTCTTTATAGAGGTTGGTCTCAAGGCTCTCCGGACCAACATCGTGTACGCCATTGTCCAGGTCGCAGAGATAAAACATATAAACCTGACTGATATAAGGCACATCAAATATACGGTAGAGATCGATGTTACTCACCTTAGCCCGGGCTTCCTCCCAGGTTTCACGAGCCGCACCCTGCACCGTGGTTTCTCCGTTTTCCATAAACCCAGCGGGCAGCGTCCAGTAATTCTTACGTGGCTCAATGGCGCGCTTACATAGCAGCACCCTGCCCTCGTATACCGGCAGGCAGCCGACAATGACCCGGGGGTTGCTGTAGTGAATGAGCTCACAACTGCTACAGACAAAACGTTGCCGGTCGTCTCCCGCAGGAATTTGCAGGATTACGGAATTGCCACAACTGGTACAGAATTTCATGAAATCGACTCAGATAAAACAGGCGGACCAGTATAAAGGCTTACGCGTGTATTGGAACAGCCTCGCCTACAGATGTTAAAGCCGGTTTCCCGGTGAGATTGGGGGCCTAGCGTACTTCGCGATAACCGCCAGAATAGAACAACAGGGGCTCTCCGGTGGAGCGCTGGTGCATCTCCCTCACCCTGCCCAGGATAACGAGATGGTCGCCTCCTTCATGAGCCACCTCCAATTCACACTCAAACGTTACCAGTGCATTGCGAATGACAGGTGAGCCATATTTCCCCAACTGAAAGTGGGTTGCATCCAACTCATGCTGACCTTTTTTGGCGTACTGATTGGAGTGAGCCTGCTGCTCGCTGCTCAAAATATTTACGGCAAAGTAACGGGGACGGGCAAAAATATCGTACACATCTGAGTTATTTTGCAGACACCACAGGAGAAGCGGAGGATCCAGCGACACCGACGAAAAAGAGTTAGCCGTCATACCCACCGCCTGCTGCGCGTCCGAAACTGTGGTAATCACGCATACGCCTGTCGCAAAACGTCCCAGCGCATTTCTCAGTTCCCGAGCGTCAAAACTCATTCTGTTGGTTCTCCGATCTAGTAATCATCATGCCAAATAAGGCGTTATTGGAACTCAGAATACGGGTTGGACACATCCCCTATTCAGGCTATGGGGCTCCATCGTCGTGCCAGCGCGAGGCTCTTACATTGTCTTCATCACGCGCTGATACCCAGTGTTCGCCGCGCGGACCCAGCTCTTTTTTCCAGAAAGGCGCGCGCGTTTTCAGATAGTCCATAATGTATTCGCACGCGCTGAACGCAGCCTCACGATGGGTGGAGCTCACGCCTACCCACACAATGGGATCACCAGGAGATAGGATCCCCACTCGGTGTGCGACAGAAGCTGCGAGCAGCGGCCACCTTACGGCGGCTTGTTCGACGATTTCGACAATACAGGCCTCGGTCATTCCCGGGTAGTGTTCAAGCTCCAGTGAGTGAACCTCCCTCTGCTCGTTCGCACTGCGAACATAGCCCGTGAATGCAACCACCGCACCCTCGGCGCTTGAACCGGCCAAAAGAGACGCTTGCAGGGCCTGGACATCGAAACCCGCTGTTTGCACCTTTACTGATACAGCTGCAACGCCCCCCATCTCAGCCGCCCGTTACAGGGGGGAAGAAAGCCACTTCATCCCCATCCGCTAAAGCGCAGTTTTCCCGAACGACTACTTGATTGACAGCACAAATCAAATTTTTCTGCTCCAGAACACTGCGCCATTTTGGCTCGCGCTGGGACCATAACATTGCCCGCAGATTCTCCAGGTCCAGGCCCTGATCCGGCAATATTATATCCAGCGCCACACAATCCAATTGCTCTCTAACGCTGGCGAAGAAAAGTACCTTTAACATCAGGCATCACTCTCCACATCTCTTCGCCACTTGCCAGACTTTCCGCCCTCTTTTTGACGTACGCTTAGACTGTGAATCTCCATGCCACGGTCAACGGCCTTACACATATCGTAAATTGTGAGTGCTGCCACCGAGGCGGCCGTGAGCGCCTCCATCTCTACGCCTGTTCTGCCTGATACTTTACATTTCGCCTCAATTTCCACCTGCTGAGATTCTGGAGCTAGATGAAAGCGGACTTCTACTGAAGTCAGCATCAGGGGATGGCATAGAGGAATAAGATCAGCACATTTCTTGGCCGCCTGGATTCCAGCTATGCGAGCAACTGCCAATACATCACCCTTCTTATGTGCACCCTGTTCCAGCAGTGCGAACGTTTGCGGCAACATGGAAACCGTGGCCCCGGCGACTGCGATGCGCTCCGTGATCGGCTTTGCTCCAATATCCACCATGCGGGCGGCGCCCTGATCGTCGAGGTGGGTGAATTCACTCATGGGGTACTCCGCTGGTATGAACGATCAGGTCGGGTGAGTCTATCCAATGCCGGTATGGATTGAAAATACAATTGAGCGCTTAAGTCAGTGAAATTGGCCGAGGAAAACTTATCACACTGCCGCCAATCGCGTACAGTAAGCCGATTTATCAAAGGAGATTTGACATGTCAAAACTTTCACTGGGCCTGCAGTTGGGCTACTGGGGCGCATTCGCACCCGGGAAGGCACACGTTGAAATGGCGCAGGAAGCTGAGAGCTTAGGTTTTGATTCAGTATGGACCGCCGAATCCTGGGGTAGTGATTGCTTCACGCCATTGACCTGGATCGGTGCTCATACCAAGACCATTCGACTAGGCACCGCAGTGGCGCAATTGTCAGCACGCACGCCGACCGCTTGCGCCATGGCAACGCTGGCACTGGATCACCTCTCCGAAGGACGCATGATTCTGGGCTTGGGCGTATCCGGGCCGCAAGTAGTGGAAGGATGGTATGGACAACCCTACAGCAAACCGGTTACTCGAACACGAGAGTACGTGGGTATCATTCGCAAAGTACTGGCGCGCGAAGCCCCCGTGACCAGTGACGGTGAATTCTATCCTCTTCCCTACAATGGTGCTGGTGCGTGGGGCATGGGTAAACCCCTTAAATCCATTACCCATCCGCTGCGTGCCGATGTCCCCATCTACATCGGCGCTGAAGGTCCCAAAAATGTCACCCAGACGGCGGAAATTGCCGATGGCTGGCTGCCCCTGTATTACTCTCCCTATCGTCAGGAGGTGTATGCGGACCAGTTAGTCGCGGCCAAGCCCGGCTTTGAGATTGCACCCACTGTCATGGTAAACATCAATGACGATATGGAGCAGGCGTTGTACCCGGTGAAGGCAATGCTGGGGTTCTACATTGGCGGCATGGG
>TARA_R110002072_G_scaffold273058_1_pt1 | contig 15997 bp, 15 predicted proteins | sample TARA_R110002072 | Tara Oceans TARA_R110002072 (sample SAMEA4397118) | marine metagenome | biome: Polar Biome; feature: [SRF] surface water layer (ENVO:00010504); material: water (ENVO:00002006), including particulate matter (ENVO:01000060) such as... | depth 5 m | reverse complement strand
TGCTATTGTAAAGCAAGATTTTAGGGTTAATGGAAATTCTAGGGTCGATGGAAATCTCAAAACATTTGGGAACACACAACTAGAAGGTCTGCTAAAACTGCCCAATACTGGAATGCTAACGAATGGGAATTTATCAAACGGTAATTTTGAAATGCTACTACTTAATGCGAATGGAACAGCAAAAAAAATAGATTTTAGCAGTTTTCTCAATACGATGAAAAACGGAATTTACGGCTCAGAGTGCGGTAATTTTGGAGAAACATTTGAATCTCCAACTTGGAAATCTGTCTCGGTAGGAGCTACTTATGGCTATTTATATACTGGCGTTAACTGCCCAGCACGTGTTGGAATTGGCACAGACACTCCTCTTTACGAATTAGACGTCAGAGGTTCTCAATATTTATCGGGCATTTTAGGAATCGGAGTGAATCCGATTACAAACACACAAGTTGCAATTTCCACTGCTCGTAGAAATGGAATGAGCATAGAGCACAGCTACAATGATCCAAATGGAAATGGATATGCTTACAAAGCAATCGTTAATAATAACTTAACAAAAGGATACAGTATATTTAATAACAACTATCAAAAAGAAGTCTTTTCTGTTTCTGCCAATGGAGAAATGATACTAGCCAATGAAACAAGACAACTTTTTCATGTATATACAGATGGTTTATTGCAAGCAAGAGAGGTCCTTGTTGATGCACAAACTTGGCCAGATTATGTGTTTGAAAAGAATTACGAATTAATGCCCTTAAATGAAGTGAAAAGATTCATCCAAAAGGAAGGACATTTACCGAATGTGCCCAGTGCTGAGAAGATTGAAGCAGACGGCTTAAACTTAGGTGAAATGAACGCACTTCTTTTAGAGAAAATTGAAGAATTGACTCTTCATTTGATTGAACAAGAACAGCGTATTCAAAAATTAGAAGCAAATAATAAGTAAGATGAAGAATATTATACTGATTTGCTTTGTTTTCTTGATAGGAGAATACAAAGCACAAGTGAGTGTTTATAATTGCTCTGTGATTAACCCTGTAGTCACTCAATCTGAAGTTAACTCCGCATACGAGTTCCATAAACAATGTGTTCTTTTTGAAGGCCCGCAAAATTATCAATTTGGGCAGACCGATGAGAATAAAGTAACGGCTAATGAAAACATTATCTTAAAAGAAAATTTTCATGCAGGGCCATATACTGACAATGGACACATGCGTCTAAAAATTACAGATAAATCTTTGTTTGATATATCTGTAATGAACTATCCCGATTTGAATGGAATACTAAAATATGAAAAATTTGAATTAGATGCTGGATTACCAGCAGAATTGAATAATAAAGTTGCTAATTATCTTGAAAATATAGTTGCACAAGAAATGATTAATCCATACTTAGATTGGGAAATTAGGGTTTATGCAGAATTCACACACCCTCAGTTGACCAATTCGATTATAGTAGATGGTTTTTTTTATAAAGAATATGATGTTGTCAACTCTTATTCTCCTGCAGCATTGCCTGTACCTAGTAACGGAGTGTCATACTCAGATCAGGAATATCTTGATTTAGAAAAATATGTATATTCTGGATTGAATTATTATTTTGACAATAAATTTAAAATTCGATTTTCACCTCCACTTCTTGGATTATGGACTTGCAAAATTCATATTGCAACTGAAAATCAAACAACTGAAATAAGTTCTGATCCTTTTGCTTTTAATGTTATTCCTAGTAGTAACAAAGGTTATCTTCAAGTTGGAAGTAATAAAAGGTATTTTAAACTGGGCAACGAATCATTCTATCCTATTGGCGGTAATGCACCTTGGCCTCAAACTGACGTGAAATTTGACTCTGAACTTGCTAATTATGTAAGAGGTTGGGATGATAACATCAATAATTGGGGAGGACCAATCCCTGAAAGCTACAGGAATCATACTGTTATCAATCGAGTATATGAAAAATATAAAAATGTACTGACAAATTTATCAGATAATGGCGCGAATATGATTAGAACCATTATGGCTCCACATGCTACTGAAATAGAATGGGAAAAATTAGGAGACTACACCAATCGTTTGCCTATGGCGCAGGAGATGGACGGTATAGTAGAACTAGCAGAGTCTCAAGATTTTTACTTGCTTTGGGATATGCAAATTCATTACTCCTTTCAACCTTCAGATTCTGCCTACTATGTATTTTGGGCATGGGATAGTCAACCAAACGGAAATGAGTTCTGCTATAATAATTTAATCGGTACTGGAGAACCACTAGATTTTTTTACTCATGCCGAAAGTAAGAGGTACTACAAACAAAGACTGCGATACATTTTAGCTAGATGGGGCTATTCTACTAACATAGGTATGTTTGAATTGTTTAGTGAGATTAACCAAGTAACTTTGAACGGGACAAAAACGGGCTCGTACTATGAAAATGGTAACTGGCAAGTTTTTACCGATTGGCTAAACGAAATGGGGAATTATATAGGCTCACATCATAATGGGCGTGTGCATATGCTAACTTCCAGCAATGCTGGAGCCAAGCATAAAGATGATAATTTATATTTGGGAGGTCCCTTAAATGTCATGTCACTGAACAATTACGATTTATATGAACCAACTTTTGGTAAATTTTACATAGATGAAGTAGCAAAGAAGCAGCTCAATGAAGATAATAGCACGAATGATGTGTCCTCATACATAATGCATCCAAATAACACGCGAGACGTAAAACCATTAATCTACTCTGAAACAGGTGTCCTCGCATTAACAGCTCCCTGTGATTACAACAAAATAGAAATGGATAGAATTCTTTGGCAGTCTATTTTTTCCGGTCTTGCAGGTGCTTTTGATTGGGACCTATGGTTTAGAGACCCTAACACTATTCAATCTTTGGCACAAGCAAGTAATTTTATTCAGCAGCATAAATTAGATGAAGATAATTGGCATCCAGGAGCTATGAAACGTGTCAATTCTAATGCAACTCCAAATAGTTTAAAAGCATGGGAATATAAAGAAAAATATGCCAAAAGGATGGAAGGGAAAAATAATAAATCTGATCTCTCTTACTTAAGGTCAGGAGACAGAAATTACGCTATTGGTGTTATCACGAATAAAACGTATAATATTCAAACTGCTGAGAACTGTTATTCTTCATCTTTAATTCCCGATTCAAAAGAAAATGTCTCTATAAAACAAGAAAAATTAAAACTAAAACGTATGGGAGATTTGTATTGGCCACAAAAATTTTATATTAATTATTTTTTACCTAATAATCTGAGCTCACCTGTTGAATCAGAAAGTCATTGGGGACCAACGCTTAAGTTAGATTATATTATTGGCCAGAATGCTAATAATTATATTGTATTGTTTATGGCTCGAAAAAAAAACACGTCTTGGTTACCAACACAAGCTGATTCTGCAGCGTTAGCCGAACTTCTAAAAAATAATTACAATGACACAACAGCGTTTGATATTTCTATTTTTAAGCCACAAGAAGATATGATTAATATTTTTCCTGTACCTTCAAGTGACAAAATAAACATCGAATCCAACGAATACACTAAGTTAAACGTCTTAGTAATAAGTACAGAAGGAAAACAGCAAGATTCTTTTACGATGAAACGAAAAAATCATACCTTGGACATATCTAAGTACCAAAATGGAGTTTATTTTTTAAAATTTTATTTGGGAGAAGATTTAATAGAAACAAAAAAAATAGTGAAGCTATGAAACTAATCGTTTTTTTATTATTTATTGTAAGCCTGGCAGGCTGTAAAAAAGAAAACCAGACTTTTATTCCAACTCCCGAATATCTTTCGATTGTTGGTGATTGGAAGAATATAGATGGTGATATTAATACAGTTGTATCAATAAAAAGCATTGGGGCCATTAATACAATTTCATCTTATCAACGGGAAAGAAAAATTCTTGTTGATAAGATTAGTTACACTCCTAATTACAATATAAATGGAGTTTCATGGAATGTTATGGGAGTTACTGAAAATTATAAAAATGGAGCGTGGGTCTCAATGCTAATTAACATAAACAACAATTCTGATACTTTAATGATAATTGATACTCAAAGAGGAGATAATGCTGGTTATGACATTGAGGTTAGATACGTTAAAATTTAATTCAATATGAAACCCTTTCATCATATTATAATTCTATTATTTTTTTGTATGCAAATTCATGCTCAAAGTTCATATATTAAAATAGGTAGTACTTACAATTTAAATATTTATGCACCATATACATATTCGAAGAGTAATGATTTAAAAAGTGTTCAAAAAAAATCAAGTAGAATCTGGGATGTTAATATGGATTTCAAAATTCTTGAGATAAATAAATTTTCACTTTATGGTGGAATTTCTTATCTCAAGAAGTTCTACAAAGTTTTAGATGTTTACGATTCTATTAATTATTTAGAAACCTTAGGTGGTAATATTCCCAGTTATACCGTGACTTATTTTTATAAAGACAAGCCAGATTTAATTGCAAAATCTCATTCTTTGGGATTATCGTTTGAGGCGGGTTATTTACTAAAAAAAAATGTGCGATATTCAACATTTATAAACTTTAAGCCGACAATCTATTTTTTGGAATGGTACAAAGCGTCTTACCAATCCAAAGATAATTTTCTGACAGTTGAATATTCTCCCCTCATCACTGAACTCCCTCGCAATTTTTTTCTTTCTTCCATAAATTCTCAACTTATTTATAGAATTACCTTATTGCCAAAAACAGGTAGAACAACATTCACAGGTAAGGTAAGTTTAGGAGCAAATATCTTTTCAGATTGGTCGCAGTTTAAAAGATATGCTTGGTTGGGAGTTGGTTTGGAACTTGGCTTTTTGGGTAAGGAAAAGTAATCTATTTTAACACGTACCTTCAAGTGATAAAATAAACATAGAATCCAACGAATACACTAAGTTAAACGTATTAGTAGTAAGTACCGACGGAAAACAACAAGATTCTTTTACTATGAAACGAAAAAATCATATCTTAGATATAACTAATTACCAAAATGGCGTTTACTTTTTGAAATTCTATTTGGGTGAGGATTTAATAGAAACCAAGAAAATTGTGAAGTTATGAGAATGATAATAGTATCCCTCATATTTTGTAGTTATAATTCATTCTCTCAAAACAATGTTTTATTTAGATTCGGTATTAATACGAATGTTAATATTTACGCTCCTTACACATCAAAACTTAATCCAATAAAAAGTCCTTACAATATTAAGAGCAACACTTCAGAAGTAAATTTAGAGTTTCAAAATTTTAAACGAAAACGTATTTCTATATATACTGGATTATCATATAAATTTATTGCTCACAAAATAAAAGATGCTGTTGATTCAATTGTTTATTTAGAGACGTTGGGTGGAAATATCCCTGGGTACTTAGAATCTTACGTTTATGAAGACAAACCCGATTTAAAATCTTTCTCTCATTCGCTAGGTTTGTCTTTAGAAATTAATTACGCACTAAAAACAAAAGAACGATACTCAATGTCTCTCGGTTTAAGACCAACTATTTATTTTTTGGAATGGTTCAACGCAAAATATGTCTCTTCTGATGTTTATCAGTGGGCTAATGTCGCTGACCCTGATGATTTGGATTATGTTGGTCCAACCCCACCCGTTACCAAACTCCCAAGCAAATACTTGTTTTCCTCCATTAACTCACAACTCATTTACAGAATAACCTTATTGCCAAAAACAGGTAGAACAACATTCACTGGTAAGGTAAGTTTGGGGGCAAATATCTTTTCAGATTGGTCGCAGTTCAAAAGATATGCTTGGCTAGGTGTAGGTTTGGAACTTGGCTTTTTGGATAAGGAAAAGGAGTAATCCATAAAAAAAATATTTTTATCTATCTCCCATATCTAAGAGTTGCCATCAATTATTTTGAAACATTCAATTCTTGGATTATTTAGGACAAACCTTAAGGAGTCTGAAAATTAAGCATCCTCTTCTCTGTTTTACCAAAAATAAGTACCTTCGGTCAATGAATTCGATTAAGTACCATATTTCTGGAATTGTAAAAACAATTGAGCTTCTTGTAAAAGGTAATTATCTTCTTTTTTTTATTCCTGGTGCGGTCATTACCTTTCTTTTCTTTTGGTTTCAAAGCGGTTTATCAGTGGTCGATGAATCGTTAAATGTTTCTAGTAGTTATTCTTGGTTAGACTGGATTGCAGGTTATCTCAATTCTTTGGTCCATGGAGCATTTAGCATTCTAGGTTCGCTTTTTGAACAAGTGTACATCTTTGTGGTTCTTACCGCACTTTCTCCATTCAACACTTTGCTTGGAGAAAAATTAGACAACAAACTGACCGGAACTAAATTCTCTGGAGGACTCATTCGATTTGTTAATGACATCATCAGAATGATTTTCGTGGTAATCATTGCACTTGTTCTAGAATTCGGATTGATGGGAATCTATTACGCTATTTCATGGATTTTTGGACTTGGCTTCATGGATACCTATGTTTTTTGGGTGATGTCTGCATTCTTTTTTGGATTTTCCTTCTATGATTTCGCATTAGAAAGATATGAAACAAACGTATTTGGAACCTTGGGTTTCGCATTTCAACATCCATTAACAATGATTTTAACAGGTGGTTTATTCCTTGCGATTTACGCAATTCCTCTTGCAGGCATTCCTCTAGCTCCTGTCTTAACATTAATGATTTCTACAGTTGTTTATTTATACATCACCAAACGATTACCGATTACTAAAGAATTGAAAACTAGTGAAAATGAATGATTTTTTCTCCGATTTTGACAAGGTCCCCAAAGACGAATGGGTGGCTAAAATTGAAGCCGACTTAAAAGGTAAAGACCCTGCATTGCTTCATGTGATTGACCAAATTGAAGACCTAGAATTCTCCAGTTACTATCACAACGAGGATGCCGTAAAAGAAAACGAACTTCCTGGAAATTTTCCCTATAAACGCGGAATGAATGCAACTGATAATTCTTTCAGAAATGGTAAGTTAATATTGATTAAAAATGAGGAGGAGGCCAATAAAAAAGCCTTAAAAGCTCTCAACTCTGGTGCTGATTTATTGATTTTTAAATCCACTTTAGCCGTAACCGACTGGAAACGCATTCTTCAAAATATACAGCTTGAATATATTAACTGTCAATTTGTTATCAATTCTAAAAATGAGTTTACCTATTTGCAAGAATTACTTCGCAATGAGAAAAACGTTCAATACAACATTGATTTTCACGCTGAACAATTTGACTTGAGTGATCTAAAGACTATTACCGAAAACTTTAAAGAAAAGCAGCAACGCTTTTGTGCTGTAAACGGATTTAAAATTCAACAATCAGGTGCCAATGCGTGGCAAGAAATTGCATTTTGTTTGAGCACAGCACACGAATACCTCGTGCAATTAATGGAAGAAGATTATACGATCGATGAAGCATCTGCATGTATCACTTTCAATATTGGTTTGGGCAGCAATTACTTTTTAGAATCAGCAAAAATTCGATCTTTGAAAATGTTATGGTCAAAAATAGTTAGAGCTTATTCCCCTGTACATACTTGCTCATACAACTGTCATATCACGGCCGTTACTACGCATGTAAACAAATCGTTAAAAGACCCTCATACCAATTTATTGCGCCAAACTACTGAGGCAATGTCTGCTGTTAATGCTGGAATTGCTGGAATTGTTATTCTACCTTACGACATTTTTTCAAGTAATGGAGAAAGTGAATTAGCCGAACGAACTGCCTTAAATATTTCTTCTATTTTAAGCGAGGAGTCCTATTTGAACAAGGTAATTGATCCACTTGGCGGTAGTTATTCTGTTGAAAAACTTACGGAACTAATTGGAGAAAAATCATGGATTGAATTCCAAGAAATAGATACCAACAGCGGTCTCTTTTCGTCTGAAACAAGAAAATTATTTGTTTCAAAAATTGAAGAAAAACGAGAACTAAGAGCGCAATTATTCAATAATGGAGAAATCACAGGAATTGGCATCAATATCTATCCGCCAAATGAAAATACATCAAATAAATGGCACTATGACTCCAGTTATTTAGGATTAACCCCATTCATTCTTGAAAGAGAATACAAAACTGTTAACACATGAAAAGAGTAGATTTCTCCCAAATACCTTTCGAAACTGTTAGCGAAAAGAAAATGCAAAGCAGTGAGGCAGTTTTTACGACTGCTGATAAAATAGAATTACAATCTTTCTATTCTCAAAAAGAAATTGAAGACACCAATCACATTGGTTTTGTCTCTGGAATTGCTCCTTATTTACGCGGCCCTTATTCTTCGATGTATGCTATTCGTCCATGGACTATTCGCCAATATGCTGGGTTCTCTACTGCTGAAGAATCAAATGCTTTTTACAGAAGAAACTTAGCCGCTGGTCAGAAAGGACTTTCAGTTGCATTCGATTTAGCCACACATAGAGGCTATGATTCTGATCATCCTCGAGTAGAAGGTGACGTCGGAAAAGCTGGAGTTGCCATTGACTCTATTATGGATATGAAAGTCTTATTTGACCAAATACCGTTGGATAAAATGTCCGTTTCAATGACAATGAATGGTGCTGTTCTACCGATTTTAGCATTCTATATTGTTGCTGCAGAAGAACAGGGAGCTGACCAAAAAGAGTTGTCGGGAACCATACAAAATGACATCCTAAAGGAATTTATGGTTCGAAACACCTATATTTATCCTCCTATAGAATCCATGCGAATTATCTCAGATATTTTTGAATATACTTCTAAAAATATGCCTCGTTTTAATTCTATTTCCATTTCTGGTTATCACATGCAAGAGGCTGGAGCAACTGCTGCTATAGAATTGGCCTATACTTTAGCTGATGGACTTGAATATCTCAGGGCAGGAATCAAAGCAGGAATGGATATCGATACTTTTGCTCCTAGATTAAGCTTTTTCTGGGCAATCGGTATGAATCATTACACAGAAGCAGCAAAAATGAGAGCTGGTAGAATTTTATGGGCAAAATTGGTTAAACAATTCAAACCAAAAAATGTAAAATCTTTAGCTTTAAGAACGCATTGTCAAACTTCTGGATGGAGTCTAACCGAACAAGATCCATACAACAATATTGCTCGTACGTGCATTGAAGCACTAGCTGCATCACTCGGGGGAACACAGTCGTTACATACGAATGCTCTAGATGAAGCTATCGCGCTGCCAACAGATTTTTCTGCGAGAATTGCCAGAAATACTCAAATATATCTTCAAAAAGAAATAGGAATCACACAACATGTTGACCCACTTGGCGGTAGTTATTTTATAGAAAAGTTAACAGAAGAATTGGTCAATAAATCCTGGGAATTAATCGAAGAGGTAGAAGAATTAGGAGGCATGGCGAAAGCGATTGAGACAGGTCTTCCGAAGATGAGAATTGAAGAAGCTGCCGCACGAAAACAAGCTAGAATTGATTCATCAAAAGACATCATTGTGGGTGTAAACAGATTTCAATTGGAGAAGGAGGAAGAAATGGACATTTTGGAAGTTGATAATTCTGCAGTTAGAGATCAACAAATTGAAGGTCTAAACAAATTAAGAGCCAATCGAAATCAAGCCAAGGTCGATTTATTACTTTCTGAATTAACAGCAGCTGCAAAATCGGGAGAGGGAAATTTATTAGAAATTGCCATCCGCTGTGCAAGAGAAAGAGCCTCTTTAGGTGAGATTTCATCAGCGATGGAAGAAATATATGGGCGTTACCAAGCAACTATTCGCTCTATTAGCGGAGTTTATTCATCAGAATCTATGGGAGATACAGACTTTAATAAAGCAAAAAACATGGCTGATGAATTCAGCATATTAGAAGGCAGAAGACCACGAATAATGATTGCCAAAATGGGACAAGATGGACATGACAGAGGTGCAAAAGTAATCGCAACTTCTTTTGCAGATATCGGATTTGATGTGGACATTGGTCCTCTTTTTCAAACCCCAGAAGAGGCCGCAAAACAAGCAATTGAAAACGATGTTCACGTTCTTGGCGTATCGTCTTTAGCTGCAGGCCACAAAACGTTAGTTCCTAAAGTAATTGCAAAATTAAAACAATTAGGAAGAGAAGACATCATGGTAATTGCAGGTGGAGTCATACCAAGACAGGACTATGATTTTTTATATGAAGCAGGTGTTTTTGGAGTTTTTGGACCAGGAACAAAAATATCAAAAGCGGCACAAGAAATACTGGCACTATTGATAAAAAGTACCGAGTAAAAATAAAAGAGAGTTTTGGTTACAAAAAAAAATGATAACTTTGATATACAGCAATTACGGCACAGTATTTGAATTTAATAGTGAAAACATAAACAAATGAAACATATTCTTACACTTTTAAGCTTTCTTTTCATCACATCGTTGACCTATGCGCAACCTCCAAAATATGATGATTTAAAGATCTTGTATGCTGATGCAAATTATGAGAAATTGGCAAAAGTTGCTTCTGGATATACAGAAAAAGACAAAACAAAGAAGGATATACTACCTTATATTTGGCTATCAAAAGGGCTATATAAAATTTCACTTTCTGGAACCGATAATGAAAAGTTTAAAAATGCTTACAAAGATGCTATCAAGTATTTATCCAAAGGGATGAAGTACGATATGAAGTACAACGAAGGATCCACTATTGCTGAGCACAAAGAATTTATAGATAAATTTCAATTGAGTTTATTCGAAGTGATCGATAATGAAATTTCGGATGCCAATTACAGACGAGCTTATGGTTGGTGCATTAAGTATCAAAAAATAACAACGAATTATGTTGGTATTAAATACCTAATGGGAGCCTGCAAGTATAACGATTCAGACAAATCGACTGCTAGAACTTTATGGAAGGAAGGTGAGCAGATGCTTAATGAACTCACTACGACTGAAAACTGGAGTGAAGCTGATTTAAAAATATTTAAGCTTGGATTGCTGTCTTCTGCCGAAGCACTTAAAAAAACAAGACAGATTGATAAAGCAAGATCCCTATTGAACAAAACTGCTCAATGGTTTGAAGAAGATGCTGATTGGAAAGAAAAATACGATGAAATCGTAAATTAAAATCCATTGACAATAATTACTAAGCCGTTTCATTATAGAAGCGGTTTTTTTCTTTTCAACAACCTACTTTGTAAAAGATTTTCAGTAGTCTTCTGAAAGCAATAATCTTCTCGACTATATTTGATGTCATGAAGAAATATCTTCCGTATCTCAAAAATAAATTTATCCTTGCAACAACTGTTTTTTTAGTTTTTGTTTTATTTCTTGATGAAAATGACATCTTTTCAGTCATTTCACAAAAATATAAGCTGCGGAACCTCAGAGAAAAGAAGGCGATGATGTTAGAAGATTTAAACACAACTTCTACTATTCTTGATAAACTAAAATACCAAAGCGAAGTTGAAAAATATGCCCGAGAAAACAAATTCTTCAAGAAGGACGATGAAGACGTATTTGTAATTTTTGAAGAATAAAAATGGAAAGAGCTAGACAAGTTGAATTCTGTGAAAAATGTTTAAACAGAGATTACTCTCCTAAAAAAGGAATAATTTGTAAACTCACAGGAAACCAAGCAACTTTTACTGACAGCTGTGAAAACTACAGTAAGGACGAAAAAGCCGCTATTCTAGTTGAAAGAGCCGTTAAATCAAAAGAAGCGGCTGAAACACATGAATCCACTTTTGGACTTTCTGCAATAGGTATTAAGAATGGTGTTGTAGCAGGAGGAGTCATAACTGGATTAGGTATAGGCTCTATCATTTTTACAATAACTATGCTGGGATTCATCTCTTTATGGTCAATTCTAATAATTCTAGCAGGAATCATCGCAATGGTCAAAGGAGCATCAATCAACAAAAAAAAGAAACTAAAGTCCAGTTATGTAGATTTATTGGATGACTAGTTCTTGTTTATTTCAAAGAGATAATCAGTTGTCAACTCCCATCTCTCTCCCCCTCTATATTTTCCTGATCAAAATACAACACTTTGTAGTAGTTAATGACTCGGACATCTTTAAAATAAAAGCGGGCAATTTGACGATAAGAAAATTCATTTGTCGCCATGTTCATAGCTCCTTCTTGACAAAGACCGACACCATGACCGAACCCTCGACCTTCAAGTACAACGTATTCTCCTTCTAAATGAGAACTAAAGAAAATAGATTTCAGTCTGAATTTTTTTCGTATGTCACGTAGCGGGATACCTAAAGATGGATGTATATAAAAAGCTTTTCGCTGTTCTTGCTCGAAATTATACAATAGGTCACCAACTTGTTCTTCTGTAACACTAAACTTTGCATTTAGGAAGCTTTTCCAAGAGCTTTTGCTAATTTTTTTCGTCCATGTTGCCTGACGCGTATGTATACAAAATGTATCGATAAAACTTTCTATGTACGGGACAGATGTATTCCAAACGTAGGATGCATCTGTCGTCTGTCCACCGCAATTAGCAGAGAAATAAGAAGTTACCAATTGGTTATTTGCGTCAACCAGAACTTCCCCTTGAGTTTCTTTAACTGCTTTCCGTATTATTGGCGTGTACGTCAACTTTTTATGATAAGCCTGGCAATGAATACCATCGCATAGCTCAAAAGATTCTTTGTGATGCCGTTTCTTATTTTTTAGTGCGTAAGTTCTACTCATTACGGCTTGAACTTTGTAGTAATCTAAATGTTTTCCTCCTCCTCCTTCAGACTCAATTACTCCCGAAAGATAGTCTTCCATATCGACTATATTCACTATCCGTAACCTTGATTTTGCAATGGAAACATCTACTCCATCCTCATAAATTCTAGCTTTCAAAACAGGTTGTTTAGGTGAATATTTTAACGAAGAATTATTCTTGACCGGTATGAGTGAAACCTTTTTAAATCGACCAACATCCCTACCTGTTTGAGTAACAAAAATGGTTGAACCAGAAGCTTTAAAGTTTATTGATTCTCCTGAACCAATTATATTCAAGAAAGTAGTATCGCCAAAAATGCGATATTCTCCTGATGAAACTTGTAATGTCAGATTGGAAATTTTCTTAGAATAAAAAACACCAATACGCATTTGTTGAGCCGAAAGATAACTTCCTAATACAACAAAAAATATAGTGAGAAAATTTTGCATAGTCAAAAATACAATTCAGTTAAGGACGTAATTCGCTCCTAATGAATAGTTTTCAACAAGGATTGTGCAACTTTTTGACTTGCCCCACCTCCCCCAAGAATTTCAGCAAGTTTTTCGTAGTTAGAAATGACTTTTGTTCGATACACTTCATTGTTAATCAGTTGATCCACTTCTTTACGAATTAAGATTGGATTACATTCCTTTTGGATCAATTCTTTGACTACCTCTGCATCCATAATAAGATTTACTAATGAAATATATTTCACTTTGATCAGTCTTTTTGCAATCGCGTACGAAATGGATGAACCTTTGTAGCAAACAACTTGAGGGGTCTTGAATAAGGCCGTTTCGAGAGTTGCTGTTCCGGAAGTAACAACCGCAACGTCAGAATTAGCTAGTAGTTCATACGTTTCTCCAAACACGATAGTTGTTGATTTATTTATTTTTTTGTAAAATTCTTTAGACAAAGTGGGTGCCCCAGCAATCACAATTTGATGTGTAATTAAACCTTGCAACGCTTCTAACATTATAGGTAATTTCTTGCTCACTTCCTGTTTTCGACTCCCTGGAAGAACGGCAATTATTGGTCTTCTATCTAAACCGTATTTTTTTTGAAATTCGCCAGTGAAATCAAAGTTATACTTCGATATTTCATCCAACAAAGGATGTCCGACATATTCTACGTCATAAGAAAATTGCTTGTAGAAGTCTTTCTCAAAAGGGAGAATGACAAACATTTTATCGACAATTTTCTTGATTTTATGAACTCTGTTTTGCTTCCATGCCCAAACTTGCGGCGAAATATAGTAGTACACTTTTATTCCTTTAGATTTTGCCCAAGCTGCTATTCTTAAATTAAATCCAGGGTAATCAACAAGTACCAATGCATCTGGTTGAAATTCTTCTATGCTCTTTTTGCAGAATGAAATATTACTTAATATGGTTTTAAGATTTATTATCACCTCTACAAAACCCATAAAGGCGAGCTCATTGATGTGTTTTACCAAACCCTTTTTTGCGACTTTGTGCATTTTATCACCACCCCAAAATTTGAATTCCAAAGAAGAGTCCTTATCAAGAAGGGCTTGCATCAAGTTCGCTGCATGTAAATCTCCAGAAGCTTCTCCCGCAATAAAGTATAGCTTTCTTGCCCTATCCATTAGAAAAATTTAATGTAAACTATGTAGGGAGCAAAAACGATGGTTCCAAGAATAACCCCCATGGCGATACTATACTTTTCTTTATTGAGAAAAAGATAGAACCACCCCAGATTTGCAATAATGGCAATTGTGATTATTTTGATTTGGTAAGGCTTATTCATTGAGAATTTATGCCACAATTGCTCAAAATAATAGCTTTGTGTTAGAGATATAACCCATATTACAAATGGTGCCAGAATTAGTGGTGTAACAATCCCTAAAAGGAGTCCTTTTGTATGATTAAGTGTCCATTTTTTTAAATTCATAATTTCCAATTTTCAATTACTTTCATTGCTTCGTATGCTGTCATATCAAATTGAGTTGGCACGATACTCGCATATTCTCTTTCCAACCAATACAAATCGGTATCTTGAGTTGTGTCTTGAGTTACAAAGTCACCGGTCATCCAATAATAATCTTTATCAAAAGGATCTGTTCTTTTGTCAAATCGATCTTCCCAAAAAGCATGCGCTTGCTTACACGTTCTGATTCCTCTAATATTACCAAAAGTCACATCAGGTACATTTACGTTTAAACAAATGTTCTTTGGCATTCCATTCTCTAGCACTTTCTTTACGATTCTTCTTACTACTTCCATTGCATTCTCAAAGTTCGCATCGCTATCAAAGCTACTCAAAGAAAAACCTATAGATGGAATCCCCTCCATTGCACCTTCTACCGCTGCCGACATTGTACCAGAGTACAAGACATTCGTTGAAGCATTTATTCCATGATTGATTCCCGAGACAATTAAGTCTGGCTTTCTATGAAGAATCTCATAAATTCCCAATTTCACACAATCTACAGGCGTTCCCGTACAAGAATATGATTCTACATCATCAAAAAAATCTCCTTTTTTTAATCGAAGAGGTTCATTAATTGTAATTGCATGCCCCATACCTGACTGAGCTGAATCTGGAGCAATCACAATAACTTCTCCAAATTCCTTCATTGTCTTTTGCAATGAGAAAATCCCTTTAGCAGTTATTCCATCATCATTTGTGACTAAAATTAATGGTCTATTCGATTGCATTAAATAAGTAATTCTATTTGTTGCGAAAGTAACAAAAGTAAGTGGATTTATTAAAGCATTTTAGAATCACTTCGTTCTATAGTGTTTTTAGAAACGCCTTGCTTTTAGATGAGTCGCTTTTTTTATTGGATAATAATTTCTAACTTAATTGGACACTAAAAAAATCACCTAATGGCACACGATTTCACACAATTACACTTTTGGATGCGTAGTAAAAATTTTTATTCAGAAATATACCAGCAAACGAACATCTTTCCCAAAGAAGAACTTTTTGGGTTAACTAGTCAAATGAGAAGATGTTCAGTATCGATTGCTTCAAATATTGCGGAAGGATCCTCAAGAAGTTCACAGAAAGATTTCGCAAGGTTTCTCGAAATTTCAATAGGCTCTGCTTATGAATTAGAAACTCAACTGCTTATTGCAAGAGATATTGGTTACCTTGATGATGTAAAAACACAACATTTACTGAAAGAATTAAAAGAAATCATTCTAATGACATCGAGTTTTAAGGGCAAGTTAAAAATCCATAGTTCCTAAAGTGAGAACGATTCTAAAACTCTAATAATCTAATATCCTAACAATGAAGTTGTTTAAAGCTGTCTAAGTAAAATGACAGAAAAAGCTAATAGGTTCAATGCTTTC
>TARA_R110002072_G_scaffold116191_2_pt1 | contig 15997 bp, 15 predicted proteins | sample TARA_R110002072 | Tara Oceans TARA_R110002072 (sample SAMEA4397118) | marine metagenome | biome: Polar Biome; feature: [SRF] surface water layer (ENVO:00010504); material: water (ENVO:00002006), including particulate matter (ENVO:01000060) such as... | depth 5 m | reverse complement strand
AAATCCAGCATCGCAGTGCTGGCGAATATGTCCAGCACCAGCTCGCAATCTTTCAGGTTGTAGGCCGCAAGGCTGGTTTTATCCTCTTGAAACTGGCGGGTGATCTCGCTGCCGCGGTCACTACCGTGGAGCAGTTTGCCCTCGCCCAGCAGTGTCCGCGCGACGTTCTCCAACGAGAAACTTTCAAACCGGTAAAATGCCGCACGCAGTAACTCAATCCCATCGAGTATCACCCGGCCGGGAAACTGCACCGCGTGCCGCTCCCCGTCGTCATCCAGCTCACGCCAGTGGCCCGGACGCCGCTCCCGGCCGAGCAACAGTCGCCGCCCCAGATGATCCGCCACCCGCTGCAGATAGCGGGTGTCGAAATTCACCACGTTCCAGCCGATCAACACATCGGGGTCATACTCCACAATCCAGTCGAGAAAGGCCTGCAGGACCTCCTCCTGTGTGGCGCAACTGGTGACGTACGCCTGCTCTGCGCCCTCCCCGAGCATAAAAACCCGCCGCGCCTCGCCCGATCCCGTGTTGCCGTGCACAGCAATGGAATACAGTTGCAGGCCCTCCATTGCCGTTTCAATGTCGAATGACACGACCTTCAACGAGGGTAAGTAGGTTCCGGCCTTGACGGCTGGATCCTCCAGCAGCAGGAATTGTCCACGGCGGCGCGCTGTGCCCTGCAGACGCGCCGACCCGGCGACAAAACGCTCCATCAGGTAGCGATCGGCGGGATTGATATCGGCCTCCAGCGGATCGAGCCCACTGGCGCGCAGTTGGTCTGCCGCCCGGCGCGCGGCACGGTACTGGCTGAAGTACAATCCGACCACCGGCTCCATCGAGAAATTGCGCAGTTTCACCGGCCGGATATCGAGGCCCGGCATAGCACCAAGCACGGTGCGCGCCGCCGGCACATCACGCTGCGGCAGGAAAAACACACTGTGCTCTCCGCGCACCAGCGCACAGAGCGGCCCCTGTGCTGTGCTGAACCAGAATTCAAGCTCGATGCCAGCGGGCGTATCCCGCCAGTTGCGCGTCAGCAAAAATCCCTCGAAAGTCTGTGCTGTCAAACTCCACCTTCAGTTTTACGCGCGGGGCTGGGCTTGGCCAGCGCGGTGGCTTAAGCTACCGTCTGGCATACAGGCGCCAGATGCGCCTCACGACCCGGTCACTGCCGGGCCTGACAATCATAAGCAAGGTGATCCAATGGACAAGCCCGTCATCAAACAAGACCCGTTATACCAGTTGCTGCGCACTGAAAACATCAAGGAATTCAACGAGCAACGTGACGAACTGGATACCAGTGAGCTGAAGAACGGGGACTATCGCGGACGCGATTTACGCAACATGAACGCTGCCGGGCTGGATTTCAGCAACTCCTACTTTCGCAACGCGGACCTCAGCGGTATCGATTTTCGCAACACCAATCTGGAGGGCGCCAGCCTGCTCGATGCCAAACTGTCAGGCACGTATTTCCCCACGGCACTGAGCGCGCAGGAAATCCGTCTCTCGCTGGAGACCGGAACCCGCCTGCGCTACAGCAACGGCTGACCGCGCCCCTAGCCCTGGGACAGTAAATCGCGCAGATCGATAATCGCTGAGTTGGCACGACTGAGGTAGGACGCCATCACCAGCGAGTGGTTTGCCAGGGGCCCGAAACCACTGCCATTGAGTACCATCGGGCTCCACAGCGCCTGCTGGGTGCCTTCCAGTTCTCGAATAATTTGCTGCAGGCTCACCTGTGCGTTCTTTTTCGCCAGGACATCGGCGAAATCGACCTCAACTGCCTTCAGGAATTCGATCAAGGCCCAGGCGGTGCCGCGGGCCTCAAAGAACACATCGTCTATCTCGGTCCAGGGCGTGCGCACAACTTGCTCCATTGGCGCTTTGGTGGACTGTTTCGCGGCCGTATCGCCTGCCAGGTCGGTGTTCAGGCGCAACTGCCCAACACTGGCACTGAGACGCTGGGACAGGCTGCCGAGCCGACTGTCGACGGTTGCCAACCAGTAGCGCAGGTTGTCCGCACGCGCGTAAAACTGCGCGCCGCTTGCCTTTTTATCGGACAGGCGATAGAAATATTTTTTGGCGTATTTCAGCCCCTCGCGGTACTCGGACTCGGAGGATGGCAGTATCCAGCTGTCCGAGTTGAAGTTGAAGCGCGGCTCCATCTCTACCAGATCGACATCTTCCTTGGACTGCGACTGCGAGCGACTGAAGACCTCCCGCATGGCGCGCGACATGTCACGCACCTGGATGAGAACGCCATATTCCCAATTGGGCATATTGTCCAGCCACACGCCCGGCGGAAAGCGGTCGTTTTGAATGTAGCCACCGGGCTTGTCCAGCAACGTCTCCATCACGCCGATCAGGGTGCCCATGGTGACCGCACCGGTAACCAGTTTGCCATTGGGGGGCACTGTGACGCCCTCGGCCTCGGACAATTCCAGTGCATTGGCCTGCACATCAAAAGGTGCCGGCGTAATACTCCAGTACATGCCGAGCAGGACCGCGCCCAGCAAATACGCACCGATAACGGCGGCCCCTATTTTCACCCATGAGGAGGAGGTGTCGATCATTGTATTCATGATAGTACTCTGTTCAATGGTGTTGATGATCTGCTGAATCGGAAGATTCGCCGCTCATGCGAACCTCGGCATCGGTACAAACTTCTTCGTTGGAGACCAGTTGCAGGCAGATTTGCACGTCGTCGCCAGGTACCAGCCTAAACGCCAACCCGAATAACATCAAATGTTTACCGCCGGGCGCCAATTCCACGCGCTCTCCAGGAGCAATCGCCAGGCCCTCCAATTTCTCCATGCGCATGAGCCCGTCGACCTCCCGCGTCGTGTGCAGTTCAACCTTCTCAGCCACGTTGGAGCTGGCTCCGACGATGGCGACCGCGACATCGCCGCGATTGGTCACAGTAAGATAGCCGGCGGAATTGGGTTGGAAGGGCGGCATCGCCCTGACCCAGACATCTTCGAACTCCAGAGCACTATTCTGTTCAGCCACGGCGGCCATCGGCAACAGACTGATGGCCAGTGCCACCATCCACACTTTTCTCACTTTTGATCTCCAATCGCGAAACTAACGCGCCATAATTGCGTCGAAGGAGTGTAACATCGGTGAGGACTTTGATCTCGCCCTACTTCGCCACTTCCGAAAAGTCTTGGTACAATCCGGGCCCAAAACGACACCCGAGGCGGCGTTGTTACCACCAAGGAACTGATATGCGTGCAATGCTCGCGAGCTTGCTATTACTGGTCAGCAGTGTCTGTTATGCGCAGGGCTTCGGCACTTCCGATCGCAGTGCACTGGGTTCGGCCGCACCGCAATTCCTGCCGGTAGAAGAAGCCTACACGCTGGCGGTAGAGATAATCGACGAGAACAATGTCCTGCTGCACTGGCAGATTGAGCCCGGCTACTACCTGTATCAACACCAATTCAAATTCTCCCTCACAGATGCCGAGGGCGCTGTCGGCTTGAACGTCGAGTTACCCCAGGGGCTGCACCACAACGACGAGTATTTCGGCGATGTGCAGATTCACTACCACAGTGCCGATGTCATGCTGGCGCTTGAACGGCCCGTGCAGCAGCGGGCCACCCTGTCCGCCACATCGCAGGGTTGCGCCGACGCTGGACTGTGTTATCCACCGCACAGGGAGTTGTTCGAGCTCGACTTCAGCAGCGGCACGGTGACACCGGTCGCGGCGCCGGCCGCCAGGCCGGGGACACCGGCAGCCGAGGCCGGTGAATCTGGCGGCCTGCTGGCCATGCTGGCACTGGCCTTTGCGGGCGGCGCCATTCTCAACCTGATGCCGTGCGTGTTCCCGATACTGTCACTGAAGGTGCTCAGTTTCGCACGCAGCACCGACCACGACCGACATCTGCACAGTTGGCTGTATGCCGCCGGCGTTATCGCAAGCTTCGTGCTGGTGGCGGGGCTGCTGATCATCCTGCAACAGGCGGGCAATGCCATAGGCTGGGGCTTCCAACTGCAGTCCCCAGGTTTCGTGATCGCCCTGGCCTACCTGTTCATCGCCATGGGCCTGTCCCTGTCCGGCGTGGTCGCCATGGGCGGCAGCCTGATGAATGCCGGCAGCGGACTCGCCAATCGCGGCGGCCTGATGGGCAGTTTTTTCACCGGAGTGCTGGCGGTTGTCGTCGCCAGCCCCTGCACCGCACCGTTCATGGGCACCGCACTGGGGTTTGCCGCCAGCCAGCCGCCCCGAATCGGCCTTCTGGTTTTCGCCGCACTGGGCGCCGGCATGGCTGCGCCGCTGTTATTGTTCAGCTACAGCGGCGCGGCCCGCGCGCTGATGCCGAAACCCGGACCATGGATGGAGACACTGAAGCAATTGCTGGCGTTTCCCCTCTATGCCACTGCGATCTGGCTGTTCTGGGTGGCCGGGCGGCAGACGGGTGTCAACACGATGACGGCCGCCCTCGGTGGCGCACTGGTACTGGCACTGGGGCTCTGGCTGTGGAATGACCGGCGCTCGCGCCGGGTGATGGCCGTGATTTGCCTGCTAGCGGCGGCGGCACTCGGCTCGCTGCGCGGACTGGACGCCCCCCGGCTCGATGCCGCGAATGGACATGTGGCCTGGTCCGAGGAAGAGGTCGCCGCGTTGCGCAATGCCGGCAAACCGGTGTTCGTCGATGTCACCGCCGACTGGTGCATTACCTGCATCGCCAACGAAACCGCTGTGTTGCGCACCGACGCCATGATCGAGGCCTTTGCCGATCACGGCGTGGTGTACATGGTTGCGGACTGGACCAACCAGGATGCCAGGATCGCCGCCCTGTTGAAGCAGCACGGGCGCAACGGCATCCCCCTCTACCTGATGTACCCGGCCGATACCGCGCAGGCGCCGCTGATCCTGCCGCAGGTGTTGAGCAGAAAAACCGTACTGGATGCGCTGCAGTCGGTTTCCGGCAAGAAAGATGACGTTGCCGTCAATTTTTGAGAGTTTTAACGCATTTAGCCTGCTTTTACCGCAGCTTCGGGCTTGATCACATCGAGCGCCAGATATCAATCGAGGATGAGCTAAATCAACCTAACTTCTGCAATCCGGCAGCTATAAGCTGCCAAAATTCACAAACTGAGTGATATGCGTAGACAGTTTCAGAAATTTGAGCCAGAATTCGTGCTGATCTGTTCAGCGGCCGGGAGAGCCAGTTAAATGGCGACGATTCTTGTATTACACGGCCCCAACCTGAACCTGCTGGGCGAGCGTGAACCCGACATTTACGGCAGCACGACACTGGCCGATATCAATGAGCGACTGGCAGCACTGGCTCACGCCGGGGGCCATCAACTGGAACACCTGCAAAGCAACGCCGAGTATACGCTGGTGGAGCGGGTGCAAGCCGCCCGACGCGAAGGAGTGGACTTTATCCTTATAAACCCCGCCGCATTTACCCACACCAGCGTCGCTCTGCGCGACGCGCTCGCGGCCGTGGCGATTCCGTTTATTGAAATTCACCTGTCCAACACCCACGCGCGGGAAGATTTCCGACAGCGCTCCTACTTTTCAGACCTGGCGCAGGGCGTTATTTGTGGGTTGGGTGCGCAGGGCTACGAACTGGGCCTGCAGGCAGCGCTGACCCAATTAGAACAACCGTAAACATCACCGACGAGACCGCATTATGGACATTCGCAAAGTAAAAAAACTGATCGAATTGCTGGAAGAGTCCAACATCGATGAAATTGAAATCAAGGAGGGCGAGGAGTCGGTACGCATCAGTCGCAATGGCGCCGCCGCCCTGACGATGGCGGCACAGGCCGCACCCGCTTACGCCGCCCCCGCTGCTGCACCGCCACCCCCACCGCCGCCAGCGCCCGCTGCAGAGGTCGCCGCGCCTCCGGCAGAGACAAAGCCCGAGGGCCACTTACTGCATTCACCCATGGTCGGGACTTTTTACCGCTCACCTTCACCCACTTCGTCGTCCTTTGTTGAAGTGGGGCAGGCCGTCAAAATCGGCGATGTCGTCTGCATCGTGGAGGCAATGAAAATGATGAACCAGATTGAGGCCGATAAAGCCGGCACCATTGCCGCTATCCTGGTAGAAAATGGACAACCGGTCGAATTCGACCAACCCCTGTTCTCCATTGTGTAAGCACAGTACAGCCAGAGACGAACAGAGGATCACCGCATGCCCATACTAGAAAAAGTGCTCATCGCCAACCGCGGTGAGATCGCGTTGCGCGTGTTGCGGGCCTGCAAGGAGTTGGACATCCCGACTGTCGCCGTACACTCCAAGGCAGACCGAGAGCTGAAGCATGTCCTGCTGGCAGACGAGGCCGTTTGTATCGGCCCCGCCGCATCCAGCGACAGCTACCTCAACGTACCCGCGATTATCAGCGCCGCAGAAGTCACCCGGGCCTCGGCCATCCACCCCGGCTACGGCTTCCTGGCTGAAAATGCCGACTTTGCCGACCAGGTGGAAAAGAGCGGCTTTATTTTTATTGGCCCCACCGCCGACACCATTCGCCTGATGGGCGACAAGGTGTCCGCGATTCAGGCCATGAAAGAAGCCGGCGTCCCGACCGTACCGGGCTCCGATGGCCCCATCACACGCGATGATGAACAAACGCTGGCGGTCGCCCGCCGCATCGGCTATCCCGTCATCGTGAAAGCAGCCGCAGGCGGCGGCGGTCGCGGCATGCGGGTGGTGCATGAGGAAGCGTCACTGCTGAGCTCGATTCAGGTCACACAGTCGGAGGCAGCAGCGGCCTTTGGCTCGGATGTTGTGTACCTGGAAAAGTTTCTGCAAAGGCCGCGCCACGTGGAAATCCAGGTACTTGCCGATGGCCAGGGCAATGCGATTCACCTCGGTGACAGGGACTGCTCGCTGCAGCGTCGCCACCAGAAAGTGCTTGAGGAGGCCCCCGCTCCCGGCATCCCACAGGATATCCGCGATGCGGTAGCTGACGCCTGCGTAAAAGCCTGCATCGACCTGGGTTACCGCGGCGCCGGCACGTTCGAGTTCCTGTACGAGGACGAGGGGTTCTATTTTATCGAGATGAACACCCGGGTGCAGGTGGAACATCCGGTCACTGAAATGATCACGGGTATCGACATCGTCAGGGAGCAACTGCGAATTGCCAGTGGCCTGCCGCTGTCCGTCACGCAAAGCGACATTGCGTTTCGCGGCCACGCATTCGAGTGCCGTATCAATGCCGAAGACCCCAGGACATTCATGCCCTGCCCGGGAAAAGTCACCACGTTTCACGCGCCGGGCGGACTGGGTGTGCGGGTGGACTCGCATCTGTACGATGGCTACACCGTGCCGCCGTACTACGATTCATTGATCGCCAAGATTATCTGCTACGCGGAAGACCGGCCAACCGCACTGGCAAAAATGCGTCAGGCGCTGGATGAACTGGTGGTCGAGGGCATTCGCACCAACACCCCACTGCACCGGGACCTGGTCCGGGACGCTGAATTCAAGAAGGGTGGTGTGAGTATTCACTATCTGGAAAAGCTCCTGCAGGAATAGCGCGGTTCCGGCCGCGCTGACAACAGTGACACCCTGTATTCCTCCCACTCCCCCCGCTCCCGTGCAGCCAAGACAATGACGTGGCTGCAATTGCGTGTGGACGCGCAACGCGCAGAAATTGCCGAGTGGGAAGACGAGTTGCTCGCTGGCGGTGCGGTGGCGGTTACGCTGGAAGACAACGCCGACCAACCACTACTGGAGCCGGGCGTTGGCGAGACGCCGCTGTGGAATCTCACGCGTATCACCGGTCTCTACCCGGCGGATACCGACATGAAGCACGTACTGCGGGAAATCCCCGAGCATCTGCTTGCAGCCAGTAATCCGCGCGTGGAAATCCTTGAGGACAAGGACTGGGAGCGGGAGTGGATGCAACACTACCGGCCCATGCAGTTCGGCGAACGCCTGTGGGTGTGCCCGAGTTGGCTGGCACCGCCGGACCCGCATGCAGTCAACCTGATGCTGGACCCCGGCCTGGCATTCGGCACCGGCACACACCCGACCACCGCTCTGTGCCTGACCCAACTCGATAGCATGTCACTGTGCGGGCAGACGATCGTCGACTACGGCTGTGGCTCTGGCATTCTCGCGGCGGCCGCACTGAAACTGGGCGCCGCATTCGCGCTCTGCGTCGACAACGATCCGCAGGCCCTGGCGGCCTGCCGCGACAATGCCAATCGAAATACCATCGCCGACAGGCAGTTGGCAGTGGTATTGCCCGAGGCGGTGGATCATGCCGCCTGGGCGCACAAGGCCGAGCTTGTGATCGCCAACATCCTGGCCGGGCCGCTAATCGAACTCTCTACAACGTTGATTGATTTCCTGCGGCCCGGCGGCACACTGCTGCTGTCAGGCCTGCTGCAAAACCAGGCCGAGGCCCTGTGCACTCACTATGCAGACCGACTACCGCTTGCGGTGGTCGGCGAAAAAGACGGCTGGGTCTGCCTGCGAGGATCACTGCCCAGCACCTGGTGAATACCCGGCTCCATCGTCGAATTGACGCTTTTTTATGCAGCTTTCCTTCCACACCCCGGCACGAGCGAGTATCATACCGCCTCTTTTTCACCGCCACTTCCAGACGCTACGCTATGCTGCAGATCGGACCCTATACATTGCCCAATCGTGTCGCCCTGGCGCCGATGGCCGGTGTTTCCGACTTGCCCTTTCGCCGATTGTGCGCCGAGTTTGGCGCCGGCCTCGTGGTGTCGGAGATGATCAGTTGCAATCCGCGCCTGCGCGATTCACCGAAGACGCAGTGGCGCAGTCAGCACGACGCGGAAATTGCACCGCGTTCAGTACAAATCGCTGGCAACGATCCACAGGAGATGGCGGCGGCAGCGCAGTACAACGTCGCGCGCGGCGCCCAGATCATCGACATCAATATGGGGTGCCCGGCGAAGAAGGTATGCCGCAAGGCAGCGGGATCTGCGCTGCTGGCGGATGAAGGCCTGGTAAAGGCGATACTGGAATCGGTGGTCGCCGCAGTCGATGTTCCGGTCACGTTGAAAATTCGCACCGGCAGTTCACCTGAACGTCGCAACGGCGTCACCATCGCGCGCATCGCTGAAGACGCCGGTATCGCCGCGCTGGCAGTGCATGGCCGCACCCGTGCCTGCGCGTTTAGCGGCCACGCGGAGTACGACACCATTGCCGACATTGTCGCCGCCACCCGTATTCCGGTCTTCGCCAATGGCGATATTGATTCCCCGCAAAAGGCCAGCGCCGTAATCGCCCATACCGGCGCCGCCGGTGTGATGATCGGCAGGGCAGCACAGGGCAGGCCGTGGCTGTGCGGCCAGATCGCCGCACACCTGGCAACCGGAGTGACGCCGGCAGCGCCCGACACTGCGCAACAACTGCAGATCCTCCGCCGCCACGTTGAGCATTTGCACGGCTTTTACGGTGATTTCATGGGCGTGCGCATCGCCCGCAAACACGTCAGCTGGTACCTCAATGCCAGACCCGACGCATTGCACCAACGAAAATTGTTTAATCAACTTGCACATCCACAGGAACAGCTACACTTCATAGTCCGGCTGTCGGAGATCGCATTCAATAAGGAACTAGCAGCATGATCAGGGCTGAATCCCTACACCCCACTGCGGCGGGGGACTTAACTGCCGCCAACGACAACGCTACAGACACTGCACCCGCGGCCGGTCACTTGCGTGAGGCGGTGACCGCAGCGGTGCGTGATTACCTGGAGCAGTTGGACGGCCAGTTGTCCAGCGACGTCTACCAGATGGTCCTCGCCGAGGTCGAAGCGCCATTGCTGGCGGAAATCATGGCCTATACCCGTAACAACCAGACACGGGCATCTATCATGCTGGGGCTGAATCGGGGCACTCTGCGCAAAAAGCTCAAGCAGTACAACCTGATCTCGGAACGGAACCAGGAAGGGAACATCGAACATGAGTGGAAGTGATCTCGTAAGCGTCAATCGTGCCCTGATCAGTGTCTCTGACAAGTCGGGTATTACTGAATTTGCCCGTGCACTGCGCGAGATGGGCGTCGAGCTGCTCTCTACCGGCGGCACCTACCGACTGCTGCAGGATGCGGGACTGGACGTCACTGAAGTGGCGGACTACACCGGCTTCCCGGAGATGATGGACGGCCGGGTCAAAACCCTGCACCCCAAAGTCCATGGCGGCATCCTCGGCCGGCGCGGACAGGACGACAAGGTGATGGCCGAGCACGGCATTGACGCCATCGACATGGTCGTCGTCAATCTCTATCCGTTCGCAGCGACCGTCGCCAAACCCGACTGCACGCTGGAAGATGCCATTGAGAATATCGATATCGGCGGCCCCACCATGGTGCGCGCCGCTGCCAAGAATCACCGCTTTGTCAATATCGTGGTGAACGCGGCTGACTACGGGGATATTCTCGATGAAATGCGCGCCAACGCGGGCGCGACCTCGCTGGCCACACGCTTCAACCTGGCGATCAAAGCCTATGAACACACCGCCGCCTACGATGGCGCCATTGCCAATCACTTCGGCAAACTGGTGCCCGGCGGCTCCGGCAACTTTCCGCGCACCTTCAACACCCAGTTTCACAAGGCGCAGGAAATGCGCTACGGCGAAAACCCCCACCAGCAGGCCGCATTTTACGTGGAGTCCAACCCCGCGGAAGCGGGTATCGCGACCGCGCGCCAACTACAGGGCAAGGAATTGTCCTACAACAATGTCGCCGATACCGACGCCGCGTTGGAGTGCGTAAAGAACTTTGAGCAACCGGCCTGCGTGATTGTCAAACACGCCAATCCCTGTGGCGTGGCTGTTGCAGACACCATCAACCAGGCCTATGACCTCGCCTTTGCCACTGATTCTGAATCAGCCTTTGGCGGCATTATCGCGTTCAATCGTGAACTGGACGCTGCAACCGCGGCCAATATTGTCGAGCGGCAGTTCGTGGAAGTCATTATCGCCCCCAGCGTCAGTGAGGAGGCCGCAGCGCTGGTGGCCGGAAAGAAAAATGTGCGGCTGCTGGCGTGCGGCGAATGGAGCGCCTCCTTACCGGCGCTGGATTACAAACGGGTCAACGGCGGCCTGTTGGTGCAGGATCGCGATCTCGGCATGATTGCGCGCGAGGATTTGCGCGTGGTCAGCAAACTGCAGCCGACGGAGCAACAGTGGCAGGACCTGCTGTTCGCCTGGAAGGTCGCCAAGTTCGTCAAATCCAACGCGATTGTCTACGCCGCCAATGGCCAGACCGTGGGCGTGGGCGCCGGCCAGATGAGTCGCATCAATTCCGCCCGCATCGCCGCCATCAAGGCCGAACATGCCGGCTTGCCCGTCAAGGGATCGGTGATGGCCTCCGATGCATTCTTTCCATTCCGTGATGGCATCGACAACGCGGGAGCATCCGGCATCGCCGCGGTGATTCAGCCCGGCGGGTCAATACGCGACGAAGAGGTGATCGCCGCCGCCGATGAACACGGTATGGCGATGGTATTCACTGGCATGCGCCACTTCAGGCACTAGGAAGCAAACATGAATGTTCTGGTCATCGGCAGCGGCGGGCGCGAGCATGCGCTGGCCTGGAAAGCTGCACAGTCTGCCGGCGTGGAGACCGTATACGTGGCACCTGGCAATGCCGGCACCGCACGGGAAGCCAGCCTGGAAAACGTGGCAATCGATGCCATGGACTTCCCGGCACTGGCGGATTTCGCCGAGCAAAACAATGTGGGGCTGACCATTGTCGGCCCGGAGACACCGCTGGTGGCAGGGGTTGTCGACTACTTCCAGGCGCGCGGTTTGCGCTGCTTTGGCCCGAGCAAGGGTGCGGCACAACTGGAGGGCTCCAAGGCCTTCACCAAGGATTTCCTCGCCCGCCACAATATTCCCACTGGCAGCTATGCCAACTTTACCGAACTGGAGCCGGCGCTGGCCTACCTGCGTGAGCACGGTGCTCCGATCGTCGTCAAGGCGGACGGGCTGGCCGCCGGTAAGGGTGTGATTGTCGCCGAAACACTGGCGCAGGCCGAGGCGGCAGTCACCGACATGCTGGCGGGAAATACCTTTGGCGACGCTGGCTGTCGTGTGGTTATCGAGGAGTTTCTCCCCGGCGAGGAGGCGAGCTTTATCGTCATGGTGGACGGTGTCAACGTGCTGGCCATGGCCACCAGCCAGGATCACAAACGCATTGGCGAGGGCGATACCGGCCCCAATACCGGCGGTATGGGCGCCTACTCCCCGGCACCGGTGGTGGATGAGATTGTGCACCAGAGGATTATGGATCAGGTGATCCTGCCGACCGTGGCCGGCATGGCGGCAGAAGGCAACGACTACACCGGGTTCCTCTACGCCGGACTGATGATCGACGCCAGCGGCCAACCGAGGGTTATCGAATACAACTGCCGCTTTGGCGACCCGGAGACCCAGCCCATCATGATGCGCCTGCAGTCAGACCTGGTAAGCCTGTGCAGCAGCGCGCTGGATGGCACACTGGACCAGGTTGAGGCACAGTGGGATGAGCGCTGCGCCATCGGTGTGGTACTGGCCGCCGGCGGCTACCCTGGAGACTATGCCAAGGGGATGCCGATTCACGGTCTGGATGCCGCTGACTCGGACGCCATCAAGGTTTTCCACGCCGGTACTGCCCGCGCGGGGGACCAGATTGTCACCAGCGGAGGCCGCGTCCTCTGTGTCACCGCACTGGGAGACGATATCGCCAGCGCCCAGCAGGCATGCTATCAGGCCGCCGACAAAATTAGCTGGGACGGTATGACACTGCGCCGCGATATTGGTTGGCGGGCGATAGCGCGCTATAGTTAGGGCGACTATTACCAGGACAGCCTCTCGCGCAGGAAACTACCATGCCAAAGCGCCGCCTCTCCCTGCTGGATAAATTCATCACCGAAGCGGATGCCGTGATGAAAACCATCACCAACCGCGGCCACCGCGCCCGCCGGCCATCGCCGGCGCAGGACCATACCGACGCCGAGCTGTCTGCATCCGAACGCAAGCACATTGCCGGCCTGATGCGGGTCAATCATACTGGTGAAGTCTGCGCCCAGGCGCTGTACCAGGGCCAGGCGCTGACGGCCCGACTGCCGACCGTGCGCAAGGAAATGCACCAGGCCGCCCAGGAAGAGATCGATCACCTGGTATGGTGTGAGGAGCGCCTGCGCGAACTGGGAAGCCACACCAGCTACCTCAACCCGGCCTGGTACGGGATGTCTTTCGCGCTCGGTGCAATTGCCGGCGCTATCAGTGACAAGGTCAGCCTCGGATTTGTGGCCGCCACCGAGGAGCAGGTGTGCAGTCACCTGCACGATCACCTTAAGCAACTGCCAGATGAGGATCGCAAGTCGCAACTGATTTTGCAGCAGATGCTGGTGGACGAGCAAGCCCACGGTGAGAAAGCCCTACAGGCAGGCGGCACCGATTTCCCGCTGAAGGTGAAAGACGCCATGACCACGGTGTCCAAATTTATGACCAGCACCAGTTACAAATTCTAGGAATGAGCGCTGCTGTCGGCCTCGATAGCCCGAGGGGGCTGATCGCTCAGAGGGCTGAGATATTCGCGCTCAGCCCCCTCGGGCTATCGAGGCCTGGCATCTCGCGGGAATTTACGGCAGAAGTATTGTTCGGTATCACTCCGATCCAGTTGGGTGCGGGTCTGCGAGGTAGCCTGAAGAGCGAATATCTCAGCCCTCTGAGCGATCAGGCTACCTCGCAGACCCGCATCCAATGGCCCGAAGCGCACACTAAACTAAGAGCCAGCCGAGAACTCGACGATCTCATAACTGTGCGTAATCTCGACCCCGGCAGCACCGAGCATGATGGACGCCGAGCAGTACTTCTCCGCCGACAGCTCCACCGCACGCTTTACATGGTTGTCCTTGAGGCCGACACCGGTCACCACAAAATGCATATTGATACGGGTGAACACCGCGGGTACCGCGTCGGCGCGCTCCGCATCCAGTTCAACACGGCAATCCACCACCTGCTGGCGCGATTTTTTCAGCATGCTCAGGACATCGTAGATCGAACATCCACCCGTGCCCAATAGCAACATCTCCATCGGCCGTGCCGCAAGATTACGCCCGCCCAGGTCCTCCGGCCCATCCATCACCACGGTGTGCCCGCTGCCGGATTCGCCGACAAACATCGCACCATCTGTCCACTTCACTGTCGCTTTCATTGACCGACTGTTCCTCTACCCAAAAGGCGCCGCAGCTTAGCACAACAAGTTTCGTTTTACTTAAGCTGCGATCAGGTTAGTATGGATGAAAATAAATGGCATTATAGGAGGTTAGTCACTTGCTCAAGCCACAAATAACGAAAAATCTTCCCAATGTGGAGAACTTTTTGCGCCACTGCCAGCGCAAGGATTACCGGGCCAAGAGCGTCGTGCTCAAACAGGGAGAGCTGGGGAATTCTCTGTACCTCATTCTCGATGGTTCCGTGTCTGTTATGGTAGAGGACGAATCAGAGCCCGGCCATATGCTGGTGGTTGCCTACCTGAACCCCGGCGACTTCGTCGGCGAAATGGGCCTGTTCGACGCCGAGCAATCGGTGCGCAGTGCAATGGTGGTCGCCAAAACCCAGTGTGAAGTCGCGGAGATCACCTACGAGCGCTTCCACCAGATCCGCAACCAGTTTCCCGATATCCTCTACGCCGTATCCCGGCAACTGGGTGCCCGGCTGCGCCAGACCACGCGCAAACTGAGCGATCTGGCCTTTGTGGATGTATCGGGGCGCATCGCTCACACGCTGCTGGATCTGTGCCGCGAGCCCGATGCGATGACGCATCCGGATGGGATGCAGATTAAAATTACACGTCAGGAACTGGGCAAGATCGTCGGCTGCTCTCGTGAGATGGCAGGACGTGTACTGAAGGCGCTGGAGCAGGATGGTTTGGTGTCGGTATCCGGTAAAACCATGGTGGTTTACGGGACTCGCTAGTCGGATGGACCCAGTCCATTCTGGGGCGGCTTCAGTCAGAAATGGCAGTTTGTTCTGACTAGCCAGGCTGATTCAGAACCGCTCATGTATGTTCCCGACAGGGATTCACGCTGTAGTGGCGGTGTTTCGCGACTGACCCCGACTTGCTCAGAACAGCTCATGCATCTTGCTGGTAGAGGGTCACGCTGTAGTGGCAGTGTTTCGCGACTGACCCCGACTTGCTCAGAACAGCTCATGCATCTTGCTGGTAGAGGGTCACGCTGTAGTGGCAGTGTTTCGCGGACAAGCCCGGCTTGTTCAAAAAAGCTCATTCACCGCCAGGCTTGTCCGCGAAACACTGCCTGACTCCCAGCGAGATTCCGCGCGGCGCACAAGAACAATGTGCAAGCTGTATCGTCGAAGTGCCATGGGTGAGCAGTTGCCCTGATGCCCGAAGAGCGAATATCCCAGCCCTCTGAGCGATCGGGCATCAGGGCAACTGTTCACCCATCCGCCCCTTACGGGGGAATAACCCCGGCTCCAAAGGCCTAAAAAAACAACTCCCGCAATTTCTCGCCAGGCTCCGCCACCCGCATAAACGCCTCGCCGACCAGGAACGCCTGCACATTTGCCTCCCGCATCAACGCCACATCGGCTGCAGTATGGATGCCGCTCTCGGTCACCACCAGTCGATCCGCCGGAATGTGCGGCAGCAGATCCAGGGTCGTTGCGAGCGAGGTTTCAAAACTGTGCAAGTCGCGGTTGTTGATGCCGATAAGTGGTGTTGCCAGCTCAAGGGCGCGCTCCAGTTCTGCTCGGTCGTGCACTTCTACCAGCACATCCACGCCCACCTCTGTGGCCGCCTGCATCAACTCGCGCATCTGCTCATCGGCCAGCGCGGCGACTATCAGCAGCACCGCGTCTGCACCGATCGCGCGCGCCTCTACCACCTGGTAGGGGTCCACCGTAAAGTCCTTGCGCAACACGGGCAGGCTGCAAGCACTGCGGGCCTGCTGCAGATAATCCTCGCTGCCCTGGAAGAAATCCCTGTCCGTCAGCACTGAAAGACAGGTGGCGCCGCCCTGTTGATAACTCAGGGCGATCTG
>TARA_R110002072_G_scaffold291182_3_pt1 | contig 15998 bp, 12 predicted proteins | sample TARA_R110002072 | Tara Oceans TARA_R110002072 (sample SAMEA4397118) | marine metagenome | biome: Polar Biome; feature: [SRF] surface water layer (ENVO:00010504); material: water (ENVO:00002006), including particulate matter (ENVO:01000060) such as... | depth 5 m | reverse complement strand
CAGCTGTGCACGATCGTCGGCGAAGGCGTCAGGTCGGTGCAGCAGCGGATGACCCAATCACCGGCGTAGAAGATCGGGCAGAGCGGGAAGCCGGACACGTTCGCGAGGCTCGAGTCGACCCAACCTTGTCCCTGGATCTGGATCAGGCTGGACTGAACGGGGCACGACGTGTTGTCCGTGAAGAAGTTCGACGAGTACCCGCCGCCGCAGCTGCCGTTCGCGTTGAAGTTCATGATGAACGCGACGGCGAACTTCGGACCGCTGACCGAGACGTTGTACGGCGTCATGTCGAAGGTGTTGAGGCCTCCCTCGAACACCTGCAGTTCGTTCCCGGTCGCGGACACGAGGTCGAAGACCATGTTGCTCATGTCCGGCACGCCGTTGCCGTCGAACGTCACGTTGTCGAAGATCTGGACGTTGACCAGAGCGCTCAAGCCCGTGCCCGTCGGACTGGTGAACGGGCACACGACCTGGCTGATCGTCTGGGGCGAATTGCCGACCATGGTGAAGACGGACGCGGCTCCTTCCCCTTCGCACAGCCCGGGAACGATCGCGATGGGCAACGGCCCGACCGGAACGTCGGCGAGGATGTCGTTCTTGTAGAACGTGTCCGTCGGATCGGGGCAGCTCTGTGCGTGGGCCGATGCGGTGAGAACAGCGCCAGCGAGGAGCGCGAGGAAGCCGTGGGCTTTCGTCATGGGAGAGTCCTGAAGAGCGAGATCGGGAGAGAGGCGAGGAATCGAGAGTCCCCCACCCGCGCGCATTTGTCAACGCAACGGCCCGTAGGGACCCCAGGAACAAATCCAGTCCCGCGATACGGTGTCGTCATACGGTGTCGCACACCGCATGCCCGACACCGCATGCCGATCACGTCTTGAACCAGGTCACGACGTCCTTCCAGTAGGTTCGACCTATGGGGACCTCCGCGCCGCAAGCGAGCGACGCGGTGGAATCGTTCCCGTCCGGGCGGCGGATTTCGAGGACCTGGTCCGGCCGCAGAGCGAAGGATCGGTGAACGCGGTGGAGGCCCACGTCGAGGGTTTCGATCAGGTGAGGTAGAGACCCACGGACGAGCAGGGTTCCCGAGTCGGTATGAACTCGGACGTAGTTCCCAGCCGCCTCGAGGTGGGTCACCGAATCACGGTTCACAGCACGAAGGCTCCCTCCCATGCGCAGTAACGCGTGGTCGCTGGCGGGCGATTCGAGCGCCGGCGAGATCTCCCCCATTCGGGGCGCGCCGCTCTCACGGAATCGGCGCAACGACTCGGCGACCCGCTCCGGATCGACGGGTTTCAGCAAGTAGTCGAGCGCCGCCTGCTCGAAGGCGTTCACCGCATATTCCCCGAACGCGGTCACGAAGACCACCGCCGGACCGGGCTCGCCTCTTAGGGCCTCGGACACGTCGAGGCCATCCATCCCCGGCATGCGGATGTCGAGGAAGAGCAAGTCGGGTTGATGGGAGCGCACAAGAGCAAGCGCCTGCAGCCCTGTCTCAGCCTCACCAACGACGACGACGTCCTCGTGAACGGCGAGCGCGCGCAGGAGTGCCCGTCGAGCCGGCGCCTCGTCGTCGGCAAGTACCACACGAAGGTCGGTCACGGTGTCGCCTCAACGCGGGCTTCGACGCATGCGCCGCCACCGTCGAGCCATGTAAGGGACAGTTCTGCGTTCGGCCCGTAGAGGGATCGTAGGCGGTCGGCCGTGTTCGCGAATCCGATACCGCCAAGGTCGTTGGAACCCACGCTCGGACCTCCACTCCGGACAGGTCCGTCGTTGACGATCCGCAGTACGCACGATGTCCCCTCACGTTTGGCGCTGAACTGCACGACCCCTCCATCCGGGAGCGATTCGATGCCGTGGGTGATCGCGTTCTCGAGGAGCGGCTGGAGAAACAGGGTCGGGACGGGTTGACCCAGGAGTGACTCGTCGATGTCCTCCTCGAAACGAAGCCGACTTCCGAAGCGAGCCTGTTGGAGCGCGATGTACTTGCGCGCGAGCTTCAGGTCGTCTCCCAAACCTCGGTGGGGTCGTTGCTCGTCCTCGAGGCTGGCGCGCAGCAACTCGGACAGCTGAAGGACCATGGTCGACGCTTGTTCGGGCGACCTCCAGCAAGCGTCCTCGATCGCCTGCAACGTGTTGAAGAGGAAGTGCGGTCGGATCTGGGCCTGGAGTGCACGCAGGCGTCCGGCGGTCAACTCCACCTCGAGGGCGCGGGCCCTGGACTCCGCCTCCTCGCGTCCGATCCGGGCGAACACGCCCATGAGAATCGCAAGGAGAGCGCCATGCACGATCGTGGCGATGGGCAACATCCGCACGACGCCTTCCAGGAACGGTTCGGGAGGCGAGCCTCCCAGGGCGACGACGAGTTGCAGCGCTACGAACCGAACGATCCCATAACCCACCACGGTCGCCAAGTACGTCGCGACCCAGGAGAGCCCTCGCATTGCGCCACTCGTCCGCGGTCGGAATCGGCAGACGGCGGCGTAGAGTGCGGGGAGGACCAGCGCAAAGGGCATCCAATTCGCCGCTTGCCTCCCCACCACCGCCCACATGCCGCCGTCGCTCGCGTAGGTCCGAAGGACATACAGCGTTAGCGCAGCAGTGATCGCTGTCCAGGCGAGCCCGCTGTCGCGAACCAACCGACGCATCATCCGAGGGTCGTACACGAAGGTCATAGTGCGCTGCGAGAGGTGATTTCTCCAGCTAGTCCTGGAACCGTTCATCGCCCGGGAACAGCGTCGCACCCTCTGCGCGAATCTCGGAGGCACGCACGCCGTTGCCGGAACCATCGTGGAGGTTGCTGAGGAAGAAGAAGGTGTGGGCGTGGTCGTCACTGAGCGGCGACTCTCGCTGCTGGCTCAAGAGCGTCTCGAAGTCCGCGATGGCGTCTTTCTGAAGCCCGAGGAATGCCGGGGCCGAGCTGTTCGTCATCGCGCGACTGAAGCGCGCCGTCCAATTCTGCGGGTCCAGATCGAGCGCCTTGTCGAACGCCGTCATCGCCCCCTGAGTCACGGTCCGTCGCTCGACGGGTCCCAGGTCCTGGCTCCGCATCTTCGTGATGAGCGCATTCCCCAACATCGCTTGCAGGTCGGTATCGTTCGGGGACTCTTCGATCAGGGCCTGAAGCTCGGCGATCACCTCGTCAGCGACCCCCAATTCGGCCAAACGCCGCCAGAGCTTGCTGCGCTCGCTCGCTGTCGTGGAACGGTCACGCAATTGAGCCAGAATCGAGGCTCGTTCCGCGGCAGTGGGATCCACGGCAAGCTCCTCGTCAGGCGTGGTCTCTTGCGTCAGGAGTACGACCTGGTTCCGGGTCGCCCCGGGATCTGGAGACACGCCCGCGAGCTCGCCACGCTCCGGCGAATCGGCTGCCTTTGATGAGTCCGCGAAGGCCATGTCGAGGGCCGGCCCCCCGGGATCCTCAGGTGATTGCGAGAAGAGGACGATGGCAGCCGCGGCCAGGCCGAGCGGGAACAGGAGTAGAAATGTGTTCTTCATGGTGGATGCTTGATCAGTGAGGTGGACAGGCTGGAGTGTCGGACCGATCGGCACCTGGTGATACAGCGGTGGGATGAACTGCGCGTGGCTGGTGTGGGCGGTGGCGAAAGCGGCTCTTCCCCGTCGTAACGAGTGGACTCCGGGGTACGGAGCGGGCCTACGAGGTCGCACAGCACCCGGAGTTCCTCCGTCGAGACGTGCAGGTGGCGTGTGCCTCCGTATCCGAAGAGCTCTGTCGAGCTACACTCGGGTCCCCATGCAACTGCTCCCCCTGCTCGCGTTCTTGCTGCCCGCCCCCATCGCTCCGACGCAGACCACGATCACGCCCCAGGCGATCGTGACCTATGACGCAAGCGTGCCCACGCTCGAGCAGGTCGTAGGGCATAAGTCCGGCGAGGAGATCTCATCGCACGCAGAGGTCGAGGCGTACCTGAAAGCTGTGGCGGAAGCGTCGCCGCGCGTCGAACTGGTCGAGTTCGGGACCAGCTGGGAGGGGCGCAGCCTCTACTACGCGATCGTGGGTGAACCGGAGCTGTTGGCGCGCGCTGGCGACGTGCGTGCGGGCATGCAACGTATCGCGGATCCGCGCGGCCTGTCGGACGCCGACGCAACGCGCTTGATCGATTCGCTGCCCGCCGTCGGCTGGCTCGCGAACTGCGTGCACGGCGACGAACCGTCGGGCACCGATTCGGCGCTGCGCGTGCTGTACCACCTGGCTGCCGCCCAGGGCGATGACGTGGTCGACCTTGTGCGGCGCGAGTGTCTGGTGCTGATCGATCCCCTGCAGAACCCCGACGGTCGCGACCGCTTCGTGCATTCGACCCGAGCGGCGCGCGGTCGTTGGCCGGACGAGACGCCGCAGAGCGCAGAGCACAGCCAGCCGTGGCCCGGCGGCCGCGTCAATCACGCACTGTTCGACATGAACCGCGACTGGTTCGCGATGTCGCAGCCGGAAACGCAGGCTCGCGTGCGCGCATTCCTGGATTGGTGGCCGCTCGTGTACGTCGATCTGCACGAGATGAGCGGCAACTCGACCTACTACTTCCCGCCGCCCGCGAACCCGGTGCACGAGGAGATCACCCCGCGCCAGCGCGCTTGGTACGAGCGCTACGGCAAGAACAACGCGCGCTGGTTCGACCGTTACGGATTCGACTACTTCACGCGCGAGAACTACGACGCCTTCTATCCCGGCTACGGCGACAGTTGGCCGACGCTGCACGGCAGCATCGGCATGACGTTCGAGATGGCCAGCGCGCGCGGCCTGACGTTCCGCCGCAAGGACGGCACGCTGCTGTTCTACTCCGATGGCGTCGAGCGGCACTTCACCGCGTCCATGGCGACGCTCGAGACGCTGGCGCGCGGACGCGAAGACGCGCTGCAGGCCTTGCTCGCCCACCGCCGCGAGGGCGTGGCGCGCGGCGAGGACGGCGCGGTGAAGGCCTATGTCCTGCCTCCGGGAGGTGACGACACGCGCCGCGCACGACTGGCGAACCTGCTGATGGCGCAGGGCATCGAGGTGCACCGTTCGACCGGAGCCCTGAGCGTCTCGGCGACGTCGCGCTTGGACGCAGAGGGCGAAGGCGACCAGCAGTTCGCCGCCGATACGTACGTCATCTCGATGTCGCAGCCCGCGAGCACCTTGGCCCACGCCCTGTTGCATCCGCACTTCGACATGGAAGCGAACTTCACCGCGGAGCAGGAGCGACTGGAAGCGCGCCGCGAAGGCACCGAGTTCTACGACCTGACCGCCTGGTCGTTGCCGCTGCTGTTCGGCGTCGAGGCCTGGTCCTTGGGTGCCCTTCCCGAAGGCGAACTGGCGCCGATGACTCCGGGGGCGGCGACGTCGAACGCGGCACCCTTGCGCGAAGCTCCGCCCAAGGTCGCCTATGTCGTTCCGTGGGGCACGAACGGAGCGGCGGCGATGTTGGCCGAACTGTTGCGATTGGGCGTGCGCGCGCGCAGCATCGATCGCGCGTTCCGGATGGACGGTTTGACGTTCCCCGCGGGCTCGTTCGTCATTCGTATCCAGGATCAGCCCGAGGACCTGCACGACCGCCTGGCCGCGTCCGCGGTGGCGCACGGCGTCGACGTGCACTGCGCGGATTCCTCGTGGGTCGACGATGGACCGAACTTCGGCACCAATCGTGCGCTGGACCTGAAGGTCCCGCGCGTCGCGATGTTGTGGGATCGACCGGTCGGCCGCAACTCAGCGGGTTGGGCGCGCTTCGTGTTGGAGCAGCGCTACGGCGTGCCGATCTCGCCGCTGCGCACGCACGATCTGCGGCGCGTGGACCTGGATCGCTTCACGGTGTTGATCGTCCCCGAGGGCGGCAACTACGACGACGTCCTGGGCGCCGGCGGCGTGCGTGCTCTGCGTGGATTCATCGAGCGCGGCGGCGTGCTCGTCACGCTCGGGAATGCGACGCATTGGGCGACGACCGAGGATGTGAACCTGTTGAACACCGGCACCGAATCCCGCGAGCAACCGGACGAGCCCGAAACAAAGGATGCCGAAGTGCCGGTCGCGTTCGATCCCGAACGCGCCGTGCTGCCGGACGAGGAGCGCCCGCCGCACGTTCCCGGCGCGATCCTTGCGGTCGATGTCGATCCGCAGCATTGGCTCGGCTTCGGCTATGCCAGTCGCGCCCATGTCGTCTACGACTCGAACCGAGTCCTGACGCCGCTGAAGCTCGACGCTGGAACGAACGTGGTGACGTACGCGGGTCCCGAGGACCTGGTGCGCGCCGGATTCGTCTGGGAGACGTCCCGCAACCAGCTCCCCCACAAGGCCTGGTTGGTGCACCAGCGATTGGGCCGCGGCCACGTCGTCGCGTTCTCCGAGGACCCGAACGTACGCGCGTTCGCGGACGGCTCGAACCTGTTCCTGCTGAACGCGGTGCTGCTGACGGCGGGGCGGTGAGGTTCGAAGTCGCTGGAGTGAAGGACCTCTCCGAACAGGGACTCACTCGGACTTGCGAGTGCCGTGTTCACCCGGGTTGAAGACGTAGTCGCCTGGCTTCCAGTTCAGGGCCGGGACGAGGTCGATGAAAATCGGCTGGACGCCTGAGACCGACGCGCGTTGAAGCTGCCATTTCTTCCGCGCCAAGTCGTAAGCGAAGTGGAGTTTCACGGGACAGCGCGCCACTTCGAACTCATCGTGTTCGAGGCTCTGTAGAGCGCTGAGAGCAAGCGGGTCCAGTCCATTGGTGTCGTCCACGGGTTGCCCGATGACTCGCAACGCAGGCAACTGGTGCTCGGTGAAGATCGAGTCTCCGCCTCGACGATTGCCATACTTCGTCCACGGGTTCTGCCACACCACGAAGCCCTCGGGAGCTTCCGGGGCGAGTTGGATCTCGGTGGATTGGAAGCCTCGACGAGCCACGGTGCAGGTCAGCTCGACGCGGGCCTCGAAGTAGGGTTCGACCGCCAACTCCGACACCTCCACGACCTCTGGATCGGAGTATCGATAGTGAAGCTCTTGGGCAAGTCGGTATCGATCGGTCCATGTCTCGAGAACCGCATCCTCGGGGACGTTCCGGGACGGATCGATGTAGCGAGTCTCACCGGCTCTCAGCGGTTCGACCGAAGGGACGAAAGCCATGGCCCGATCCAAGTCTCTAGAGTAGAGGTGCACGATTCCGTCCATGGTCTCGGCCTCCATGTTGGCTTGACGAATCAGATCCTGAACCGAGTCCAAGACGTCGGCGGACATTAGGTCTCGCTCACGCGCCCTGCGAGCAACGGCTCGTTCCTGCTCAACATGCAAGCGCTCTGCCCGTTGATACGGAGTGGATTCACAACCAGCGAGCCCGACCAAGAGGAGGAGTGCGCCGAGAATTCGGGGGCGCTGAATGGGCGTGTCATGCTGCATGGATTGGATCTCGAGTTGCCGTCCGTGTCCTACGTACTTAGCGGTGAAGAATTCGGTGCAGGGCGCATTCGTTTCCAGGGGCTCGCGTCCTAGAAGCACCGCACAGGTACCTCGGGCCGCCCTGCACGATTCCCGTTCGAACTCGCATGGCTCTCGCCGAGGTCCCGAAACGGACTCGAGTGCGTAGGGCGCCCGACGGAATTCGGCCTCATCCTGCGTCTTTCCAGCATGCCCTCCGTCTACCCTGCCGAACCCAGTACGAGCCCCACACGGAGGCCATCATGAACCAAGATTCCGCAGTCGCATTCGCCGGTGAGAGCCGGGTCCACATCGCCCTGGCCGTCACCGATCTGGAGCGCTCCAAGGCCTTCTACGAGACGCTGTTGGGCGCATCACCGAGCAAGGAGCGGCCCGGCTACGTCAAGTTCGAGCCGTTCGCGCCGTCGGTGAACCTGACCTTGAACCAGGTCGAAGCGAGCGCCGCATCCGGCAAGACTGCTTCGCACTTCGGCGTACAGGTCAAGTCGATCCAGGCCGTCCAGCAGGCCGCCGCGCGCATGCAAGCGATCGGCGCCGCGACTTCGACCGAGGAGAACACGACCTGTTGCTACGCCGTGCAGGACAAGGTCTGGGTCACGGATCCGGACGGTCACAAGTGGGAGGTCTTCGTGGTGACCCAGGCCGACGTGGTGCCGGTGCCCGAGGACGTGGCCGCGTGCTGTGCTCCGGCCGCTCCAGGTTCGGCGTCCACGGGTTGCTGCTAGGCATGACCGACGCGCGCGTGCCGACCGAACGACTGTGGGAGCTGCTCAGCGACAAGCTGCGCAGCTTCCTTCAGCGTCAGGTCGGTGACGACCACGCCGCCGAGGACCTGCTGCAAGAAACGTTCGTGCGCATTCACAAGAGGCTGAACGACCTGGACGACGAGAGTCGGCTGCACGCGTGGGTCTTCCGCATCGCGCGCAACCTGGCCACCGATCACCTGCGCGCTCGCACGCCGAGCGACGTGGACGACCAGGACGTACCGTCTCCGGAATCGGAGTCGGACGACGACGAGAACCTGAACGCCGTCGTGCGCGAGTGGCTGCCGCCGATGATCGCGCAGCTGCCGGATCCGTACCGCGAGGCGTTGCAGATGTACGAATTCGAGCATCTCCCCCAGCAGGAGATCGCCGACCGCCTCGGGATCTCGTTGTCCGGCGCCAAATCGCGCATTCAACGCGGACGCGAGAAGTTGAAGGGGATCCTCTTCGACTGTTGCTCGTTCGAGCGCGACCGGCGCGGGAACGTGATCGGCTTCACGCGCAACGGGCCGGCGGAATGTGGGGAGTGTTGAGCGGAGACGCTCGCCCGACCTATCGAATCAGCGAGAAGCCGATGCGGATCTGGGAAGGACCCTTGCGGTCGTAGCCAAGGATGCTCTCGCCCCAACCGTTGACGTACTGCACCAAGAGGAAACCTTCGAAGTCGCCGGAGAAGAGCTTCTGCATCGGGTAGGTCATGTCGACTTGCAGGTAGCCGCGATCGGAGTTCTTGCCGAGACGCATGTCGCTGGAGATCCCGAGGCCGTCCTCGTCGTACGCGTTGAGGCGCAAGTTGAAGTGGCCTCGAAACTCGGCGATGTCAGGGTTCTTATCGCCTTTGTCCAGGTAGGCCCAGACTTTCGGCTCGACGACGAAGTGAGTCGAATCCCCGATCGCCCAGTCCAGCCTCGGCTTCACGTAGGCGATGTTCACACTGCGGGACTCGAGGCCATCCTTGCCGTTGGACTCGTGCTCGAACCCCAACTCGATTCCAGTGTTCAAGGAATCCGAAGACCAGTCCGCGATCCGCTGGTCGCGCCAGAACAGACCTGGCCGATAGCTGGAATCGAGGAACGGTACCGACGAGGACTCCAGGTCCCAGAACGACGTCTGTGAGAATCCGAAGTGGAAGCCCTCGATCCATGGATGCCGCTGGACCAGGTCGCCTTCGGGGTTGAGAAACTTGTAGGCGAAGCTGTACTGAAACCTGGCGTTGTCGCGCCCCTGGAATCCAACGGCGAAGTACAGCGGTTCGTGTGCGGAGAGTCGTGCCAGGATCCGCTCTTGGGCGGTCGGGCCGTCGTCTGCGGTTCGAGGACCGGGTTCGAGGTCCTGGCTCGACAAGACCGGGTCATCGGGCGTCCGTTCCTGAGCCCCCGACCACGAGCCCCGATGAACGGCCGTTCCCCCGGTGGACGCGCATCCGAACATGCAGAGCGCCGATGCGATCACCGCGATCCCTTGGGCTCGGAGCGGTCTCCACGTCGGAGACCTCGACGGCTCCCTCCATTCGTTCGCGCAGTTCATCTGGCGCAGAATCTAGCACGGCGCTTCTCCAGGCGAGACTAGCGATCGGTAGGCGATTCAGCATGCAGGACTTCGCGCAGGAACTGCACGAGGTCCTCGGCCAACTCGGACTCCGGCGTCAGGACGTTGCGGTGATTCGCGTCCGGAACGAGATGGAGTTCGAGGCGCGCGCCGGCGCGCAGAAGCGCGGAGCCCAGTTCGAGCGCGTGGTAGGGCGGGACGTCCACGTCCTCTTTGCCGTGGAACAGAAAGACCGGTCGACCGGACAGCCCTTCGGCGGAGTCCTCCGGGTCCAAGTGCGAACCGATCAGCCAGGTCAGACTGCCATACCCTTCGTCATCGAGGACGTCGCCGGTGCGTGCGTACACACCGCCGACGACGACGGCCGCGACGTCCGATTTCGTGGACGCCAAGGCCAGCGTAGGCACGGCTCCGAGGCTGTAACCCATGAGCACCGTGCGCGTCGGATCCACGTCGCTCCGTGACATCGCCAAGGCGTAGGCTGCCCGCAGATCGAGCAGCGTGGAACGACGCGATACCGATGTGTTTCCGGTCGAGCGCCCATAACTTCGATAGTTGAACAGCAAGAGGCTGACGTCCGCGCGCTCGGCAATGGGCTGCAACATCGGCAGCAATTCATCGATCTGCGTACGGCTTCCCGGACTGAAGACGATCAGTGGTGCTCGCTCGACGCGCCCGTCGCGCAAGGAAGGTGCGGGCAGGAACCAGGTCTGCAGCGAGGCGCCGTCCGTGGCTGTTGCGAACTGCTCTTCGACTCCGGCGGGTGCGGGATAATCGCGGGCGGCCGGTTGATAGAACCGTGACTCGAGCGAGTTGCAACCGGCGAGACCTGCCACGGTCAGAATCGCTGAACACCGTAACCAGGAGCGCAGGCTGAGGAGAAAGGTCTGCATGGGAGAAGGGTACCCGCGAATGCGTCGACGATTGACGGTCCCCTGGATTCGGCTTCGGCTTGCATGCAATGCCCTGGGACCGGGGCGAGATCGTAACGGGTTCAACGAAGCACTGTGTTTACGTGTGACAAGGCACGCGCGCGCGGTAGTCCTGGACGAAACCCCGCTCCATCCGCACCCTGAAGGCCATGAGAGAATCCCGCCGATCGCTCGTCTCCACCCGCATCGCCATTGGCCTGATCGCACTCCTTGCGATAGGCGTTGGTTTCTACGCGCTCTCCTCGCCACCGCCCCAGGGAGCCACGATCGGGCGAATGGACACCGAGTCCGAGTCGCAGGGCGCGAGCACCTCCGAACTGGTCGGCCCCGCGAACGTGGTCGAGGCGACCGAACGGGCCCATGCTGAGCTTGCTGACGATACGGTTCACGCCACAGCGTCCGATGCCACGTGCATTCTCATTGGGCGCGTTGTCGACGAGCGCGATCAAGCCCTCGTCGGTTTCCCGGTGCGCCTACAAGCTTGGGAATTCTGGGCAGAAGACATCGCGGTCGATCCGATGCCGCTGGACGATCGATACGTTGGGTGGACTACGGCAACCGACTCGGCAGGAGCCTTTCGGTTCGAAGTCCCGCCTCCGACGCAATGGACGGTCAGCCTGGAGGTCGCCGACGATCCGTATCTATCGCAGGTGATCCTCCGCTTCGGCAAGAAGGGTCGGAATCGGCTGGATCCTATCGAGGCCGGGACGCGTGACCTGGGCACCATCCGTTTGACGCGCACAGGTGCGATTGCCGGTTCGGTGCGGGACGAGGGTGGGCAGGCCATCGTGGACGCCGAGGTGAGGCTCGGGCCTACGCGCGTGACGACGTATGGGCTCAACAACGACACGACGTCCAGGGCTGACGGCTCCTATCTGATTGGGCACATTCCGCCGGGTGAAGTTGGGATCGCCGCCGAGCACGACGAACACCTGAGTCAGTTTCAGTCCGGCGTCGCTGTTCGCGCAGGTGAAACGACACAAGGCATCGACTTCACATTGACTTCCTCGCCCACGATCTCCGGCAGGGTCATCGACGAATCGGGTGCACCTATCGCGGGCGCGCGGGTTTGGGGCAAGCCCGAGAAGGGCGGCTCCGGTGCGGGTGCAAAGAGCAAGGACGATGGCTCGTTTGAGGTCTTCCTCCCGCAGGTGGACCCGTACGCACTCGAAATCACGTGTACAGGATTCGATCCGATTGGAGTTTGGGAGTGGGAACCTGTCTACGAGCCGGGCACGAAAGACCTCACCTTCATCATGAAGCAGGCAACGATGACCACGTTCGTCGTCCTCGACGCGGCCACCGACGTTCCGATCGAGTCCTTCGGCGTCAGGATCATCAGGAACAAGGGGTCGAAGGCCGCAAGATACGGAAGCCTCAAACTGGGCGGGCTCCCTCCAGTCGCAGAACATCCGGACGGGCGATACGAGATCGGCGCTCGTCCCGGCATCGACCGGTTCGAGTTGCTCTCGCCCGGATATCTGGAGCTCGCCGGCGACGTCGAACACGACCTGGAGGCACCGGGGACGCAAACCCTGCGACTCAAACGCGGAGTCGCGCTCACAGGCCGAGTGACCTTGAAGGGCCAACCGGTCCCAGGCGAGACGATCGTCGTCGTTCCTGTTCGAATCATCAACGCCGGATCGATCTTCGACGAAGAATGGCCAAGTGACCCTTCGACGCTGCAGGGTCTGTTCATCGATCAGGATCGAGCCTGGCGTGCTGAGTCCGATTCGGAAGGCCGCTTCACCTTCATCAGCCTCGAGAAAGGCCCCTACTTCCAACTGACCATTCGTGAGGGCTCCAGTCCGTGCGCACGCAGGCTGCCGGTCGAGGTCCAGGGTGACGAGGACGTCGATCTGGGCGACATCGAACTCGAACCTGCGGCGTTCCTTCGCGCGCGCCTGTTGATGCCCGACGGTGTCGATCCGACGAACGCGGTCTTCTATCTGAATGATTGGAAGAATCAGCAGACCTTCCACGGCGAGTCGAACGGTTGGTTGGAGATCGGTCCGATCGGGCCCGGCATCCATCGTTTGCAGTCAAAGGAAGTGCCTGGAGTACTGGCAGGAGGGACCACCGCGACGGTCGACCTGAAGCCTGGAGAGACCGAGGTGATCGAGCTGGACTTGCGCGATCGAGCCACCTGTCGCGTGAAGGCCCACCTCGTGATCCGAGGCGTCGATCCGGGAGGCGCGCGCGTGCGACTCGTGCCCGTGGGCCAGAAGGTCTCCATGTTCCCCGGTGGCGGTGGTCTCAGGCTCGCGCCCTTCGACGCGGACGGTCGAAGCTACTCCACTCTCCGAACAGCGGGAGAATGCCGCGTCATCGTGTCGCTCAAGAATCGCCCGGACTATGAGCTTCCAGCGGTGCGTGTGAACCTGGTCGGCCCCGAAACGGTCGAGGTGGAACTGCGTGTCGAGTTTACGACCGTGAACCTCGACCTGAGCGGAATCCAGCTTCCCGAACGCGGCAGCATCAGGATCGAGGGACTCGGTGCGAATCGCGCCTTCTCGATCAAGGATGGTGAACTGGAAGTGGGCAACCGCGGCGCGACCTGGTCCGAGGATGGGCTGCTTGCGCTCGATGCCGTTCCGACGGGCTCACGAACGGTGAGCGTTCGTGTTCTCGATTACGGTGCTCCGTCGGTCCGGGTCGTTCGAGACAACCAGCTCATGATGGAGCCTCCGGCCGTGCATGAATCGGAGCATTCGGTGGAGGCGGTCGCGGGCGAGGTGGTCGAGATCGAGCTTCGGTGAGCCGAGACTCGAACCAGCACCGTGACGCGCAGTCGTACGATCAATCGTCTGCGCTGGCCTCAGCAGGTGCAGGCATTCGCAAGACGATTTCGCCATCTGGCTCGGCAGTGACCTCGATCACAGGCTCCATGCCTTCGGGAATCGGATTCACCGGCTCCAAGTATGTGACGTGGTCGTCGAGCGACATGCTGACGCGATAGCGACCGGGATGCGGGAAGGAAACGTCATGGCGTTTGGGCGGTTGCCATCCCCTCCCCATGTCCGGGAACTCGAGTTGGAAGGTCAAACGGGGTGAGCTGAGCGCATCACCTAGCGCCCAATTCTCAAAGGGGCTGTCGATCGGAGTGAACTTGAGCCGCCCAAGCATGCCCTGAACTCGTTCCCCGCCTCGATAGACGCGGGGAGCGTCGGGCAACAAGTCGAACGAACAGAGCGCATCAAGTCCCTCGAAGATCAAAGTGCGGTTCAAGCCACGCTCGAGGTAAACCTCGGCTTCGGTGAACGCGCGCTCGAAGAAGCCGGGCGCGTACCCTTTGCAGGACACCCAACCATCGACAGGCGGGTCAAGCACGGACAGGACCACGTCCTCGCCGACGGTGCCCTCCACCGTGTATGGAAGTTTGAGGTCACCCTCGCCTCGGTAGTGAACGCGCACCTGCGTCCCGGGTTCCGGGCCCGTGATCCGAACACGAATGGAATGACCTTGGCCCTCCAACGACAGCGTGCCGACGTCGAGCGTCTCGCCGCTCTGGATCGCCAGGCCCTCCTGCTGAATGATCGGAGCGGCGCTCCACCCAGGCCGTACGGTGAGCGTCGCGACACCGGGGGGCAAAGGACCGGCGCGAAAGACGCCTGCCTCTTCGAACGTGGCCTCGCAGACGAACGGACTTGCAGCGGGCTCCTCTGTGGGAATGACACTGATCGTGATTCGGGATTGGGAAGCACGTGTGCCGTCCGTCACTACGACTCTCCCCTGGAGCCATCCGCCGTCGACGAGTTGGACCTCGAGATTCTCGTCACCCGGCTCGAACGTGAATCTCTTCGCCGGAACGATGTGAGGCGTGCTTCCCCTTCGCGGCCGGACATCCAGCGTCCAGGTCCGTCCCTCTGGATCCGCGCCATAGAAGACGAACCGCCCGTCCGGCCCTGAGCTCATGCCTCTTCCAGCCTGGTACTCCCGCGCAATCCAGTACCCATGCTCGTTCCGCGTTCCAAGCACCAGATGCGCCGAGGCCTCGGGCTCGCCCGTAGGCCCGAACACCTGACCCGCAACGAGCACAGGTCGAGGCTGGAGCACGAGGTCCCCCACCTCGATGTCGATGTCCTGCTCGGGAATCTCGGCCGTGAACTCGACGAGGTGGTCGTCCCTGCGATCTCCGAGCGTCGCCGTGATTCGAAACCTCACCGACTCACCAGGTGTGAGCTTCCGGCGGTCAAGTTGGGTGTGGATGACCCCACCCGCCATGATTCGGTCCGTCTCCGTGCCGTAGTAGCGTTCCTGCAAGTTCCTCAGCTCGAAGAGCGTGCCCTCGTCGACAGGCTGCCCATCCGGTTCGAGCAGCCTCCCGAGGAACGCGGCTACCCTCTCGCCGAGTTGGAGGGAGTGATGGCGCTGGGGTTCCTGTGCCGTCATCGCAGGGAAGGCCTGTTCGACGTCCTTGAAGACTCCAAAGCGGTACGCCTTCAGTTGGTACGGCCGATCCAGGGGCACCCAGATCCGAAGCGGAGGCGTACCGGCGACCGAGTCGTACCCCAGCCCCTCGGACTGGACCATCACGCCTCCCCGGTCGGTGCGCTGCGTGCCGTCCGCGTTCAGGACGTCAACGGTCGCCAGGCCGAGACGCGGTCGCAGGATGACGGGTTCGGGACCCGGTTTGGTCAGGTCGATGCGCGCGCCGACCGGTTCGGGGAGCTGGGTCGTGATCTGGACCCAGGCCTCGTTCGTGGAGAGTTCGTGCGCGAGGTGTTCAAGGTCTGCAGCCTGGAAGCGAACCATGCCTTGGACGTCGGTTTGGTTTGTCAGATAGGTATCTTCGCGCGACAGGCCTTGGCTGAGGGTCGCTTTGATGATGACGGTCATCCCCTCGACGGGACGGACGGCGACGTCGAGGACTTGGGCCAGGAGGTCGCCTTTGGATATGGCGCGGTTAGGACTTGGCTCTGCGCCCAGCCGGGATTCGTCAGTGGATTCCGTGGAGTCGGTTTGGAGTTCGACTTCGGGGTCCGTCGGGTTGGAGTCTCGCGGCCCGATGGCGGATCGGAGATGGTCCTCGGTCGGTTCTGAATCCGAGGATCCGAGGAAGGACCATGCGAGGAGCATGAGTGCGACCAGGGCTAGCGCGGCAGCGAGGACTCTCATCATGTGAGAGTAGTAATCTGGGTTGGTGCGGTCTTGTGTCTACGAGAAAACGGCCCTGGCATGGGTGCCGGGGCCGTTTCTTGGGTGCGGGGAGGGGTTGGGTGGTTGAGTTGTTGACGTCAACCTTGGCAAACCGCTCGGGCTAGCGGGGGTTTGTTGGATGTCCACGCACGTTACGCTAGAGGGGGTGGTGACGCAAGTCGATGCGTCTTAGGGCGGTGAATCGCA
>TARA_R110002072_G_scaffold13637_3_pt1 | contig 16002 bp, 16 predicted proteins | sample TARA_R110002072 | Tara Oceans TARA_R110002072 (sample SAMEA4397118) | marine metagenome | biome: Polar Biome; feature: [SRF] surface water layer (ENVO:00010504); material: water (ENVO:00002006), including particulate matter (ENVO:01000060) such as... | depth 5 m | reverse complement strand
CAGTCAGGCCACGCCTTTCAGGCAGAGGTTTTCCCGATCAGCGCGAGGACTGTTTGAGCCGGAGCCGCATAGCGGCGAAGGTGAGTTCCGCAGCGCCGGGAAAATCTCTGCCTGAAGTGGCCGGGCTCACTCAACCTGCCCCGTCACGGGCGCCCCCCCACCGAGGACTGCTTGAGCCGGAGCCGCGCAGCGGCGAAGGTGAGTTCCGCAGCGCCGGAAAAACCTCTGCCTGAAGTGGCCGGGCTCACTCAACCTGCCCCGTCCCGGGCGCCCCACCACCGAGGACTGTTTGAGCCGGAGCCGCGCAGCGGCGACGGTGAGTTCCGCAGCGCCGGAAAAACCTCTGCCTGAAGTGGCCGGTTGCGGCACCCCTTGCCCGTGGCTGGCGGTCACCCCACCCGAGCTCCGCAACGCAGAAAATAACAACCAGGGATGTGACCGGCCGCAGGACTCCCTGCCCGCGCCGGGCGTCAACCGTAAAACATCAAGCCCGAGGCGGCGTCACCCCCGTCTGACCCATATACTTGCCTCCACGCTGCTTATAAGTCACCTCACACTGCTCATCCGACTGATAAAACAGCATCTGCGCCACACCCTCATTCGCATAAATCTTCGCCGGCAACGGCGTTGTATTCGAGAATTCCAGCGTCACATGCCCCTCCCACTCCGGCTCCAGCGGGGTCACATTCACAATGATGCCGCAGCGCGCATACGTCGACTTCCCAAGGCACACCGTCAACACATCCGACGGTATCCGGAAGTACTCAATGGTACGCGCCAGCGCAAAGGAGTTGGGCGGAATGATGCAATACGGCTCATCAATCGCCACAAAGCTGCTTTCATCAAAATTCTTCGGATCCACCACACTGGTGGTATGCACATTCGTGAAGATCTTGAACTCCGTGGCACATCGCACATCATATCCATAGCTGGACGTGCCGTAAGAGATCACCTTGCCACCATCCCGGTAGCGTACCTGGCCCGCTTCAAACGGCTCTATCATGCCGTGTTCCTGAGCCATTTTACGAATCCATTTGTCTGATTTAATAGTCATGCTACTGCTGATCTCCTGATTTACGAATGTCTCTGTTCAGTGTCTATATCCCACGACCGGACCCAATGACCGGGGCCTATTCATCTGCCCGGGTTTACTGATTCAGAGTCGCCAGCCCCGTGCGGTCAAACAGACCATCGGAAAAACTGGCAGGAATACGGTATTGCGACAGAATGGCCTGCTCGCTGGACTGGGCTTCCTGGTGATCAACCACCAGCTGGAAACCTGACTCGCCGCGGAAAACCACAAAGGGCTGATCGTTGTTTCTCAGCTTGCCTGTAAAGTCATAAAAATCCTGAATAGGCTCGCCGTTCACGGTATCCACAATCCAGTTGCGGACATCGTGATACCCAAGATTTACATCTGCGGCCAGCACCTGCAGGGCAACCACTACCTCACGGCGCTCGGGTGAGGCCCACTGACTGCGTGCATGCAGCAGGCTCACCGGCGCACTGCGGGTCCAGTCATTACCCCAGCGCTTGATCAGATTCATGTTCAGTGGCACAAACAGAATACCACCGTAGATATAATACTCAGGCACCGCATCAAACTCTTCCGAGCGCACAAGGCTGTAACTCTGCTGTCGGCGACTGGCGGTCAGATCAATGTCCATCACCTCGCCCAGGCGTGACACCCGCAAGGGCACGACGTCACCAATCTGCTTCAGGTCAATAGCATGTTTGTAGTTGGTCTGCAGGCTGCGACTCAGGCGGATGCTGCTGTCGCCGGCAACTTCATAACCATCAATACTCAGAATGACGTCGTTTTCCTGCAGCACGCCGTGCGCCGGGGAGTCCTCAAACACCTTGATCACCAGCACGCCATTTTGTTCCGGACTCAGGCCATAGGCGGCCTTGGCGGAGGGACTTTCCAGATCCTGAGTGCGGAATCCCAGGTCCGGAAAACCGTCATATTGACCGTTGCCGGCATCGGTGAGCATGTGACGGACGATATCAGGCGGCACAAAATATCCCAGTGCTTCAGTGCGGCCACCGGCGGCTGATTGCATCACCACGCCGGCGATCTTGCCATCAACAATCACCGGGCCGCCACTGTTTCCCGGATTGATGGCTGCGTCAATCTGACCGGCCAGCAGAAACTCACCCGAGTGTGCGTAAACCTGCTGCTCAACGCGTGACAGAATGCCCTTGGTAATACTCAGTGTACGGCCGCCGACCGGATAACCAAATACAAACACCTCGGTATTGGGTTCTGGCAGATCGCCTACTTCCAGTGCGGGCGTATCGTCAAAAAATGCAGCATCTTCTACGCTGATCAGCGCCAGATCCGAAGCATGGGAAACAAACTCCACGCGTGCAAGGTACCGGTTGGCATCGTTATGCTTCTGCACCTGCACATAGCTGGCATTGGCCACCACATGCGCGTTGGTCAGAATGCGTTGACCATCAATTACTGCGCCGGAGCCACTGCTCTGGCTCGGCGTCATCAGGCGCCATGGCGTAAAATAGTCGGGAGCCGCTGAGGTGGTGTAGATCTTGACAATCGAGCTTTCAATTTCACGGATGGAGTCGTCAATCTGTGCATTGGCGGCGCCGGCAGCAGAGAGCTGCGCCAGCAAGCAGATTATGGCCAATACCACAGACCGCGAATGCCGTCGCCGGGCGGCGACCGGGCCTGTTACTGTCATCTGATGTCCTCTTTTCTACTTCATGTTTTATGGTGTCAGACTATTGACCGAGTAAACCTGAAAAATTGTGTCGACGTCAAATATTTCTTGCCCCCTGCTTTCCGCCTCAGACAATTCTCATACCCGGTTCAGCGCCGCTATCGGGGCTGATCAGCCAGATATCCGCCCCGCCGGGACCTGCCGCCAGCACCATGCCCTCTGAGATACCAAAACGCATCTTGCGTGCTTTCAGGTTGGCCGCCAGCACCACCAGCCGGCCTTCCAGTGCTTCCGGCTGATACGCTGAGCGGATACCGGAGAAAACATTGCGCTGCGCCGGTTCGCCGCTGGCATCCAGACCAAGATCCAGCGTCAACTGCAGCAGTTTGTCCGCACCCTCCACATACGCCGCCTTGATGATCCGCGCCACTCGTAGATCCACCTTGATAAAGTCATTGAATTCAATTTCATCGGCGATGGGTTCTTTTGCCAGCGGGCTGTCTGTCGCCGGGGCATCATCTTCAGTTGTGTTCTGTTCACTCATTTGCACCACCTCTGTATTTGCAGACTGATCCACCGGCGCGGCGGTCAGTTTACGCGCATCATCGGCATCACTTTTTGTTGCCGTCAGCAGCGCTTCTATCTGAGCCTGTTCCGCACGTTTCATCAGCGGTGTGAACGCATTGACGGTGTGGTCCAGCAGCAGTGACTGCGATGCCGCCCAGTCCAGTTCGCCGGCATTGAGAAACTGCTCGGCGCGTTCGGCCGTGGCCGGCAGCACCGGCTTGAGATAAATCATCAGCAGCCGGAACAGGTTGATGCCGGTTGAGCAGATGGCCTGAACCTGGGGATCCTGCGGGTTCTGTTTGGCCAGCACCCAGGGCTGTTGTTCGGCAATGTACTGATTGGCCTTGTCTGCCAGCGCCATGATCAGGCGCACGGCCCGGCTGTATTCACGCTGCTCATACAGACTGGCAATCTCAGCGGCGGCCTGCTGGCATTCCGTGACCAGCACAGCGTTGTCCACCTGCGCCGCCAGCTGACCGGCAAATCCTTTGGTAATGAACCCGGCACAGCGGCTGGCAATATTGACCAGCTTGCCGACCAGGTCAGAATTTACCTTGCTGACAAACTCATCAAAGTTCAGGTCCAGATCATCCACCCCGCTGCCCAGCCGTGAGGCCAGAAAGTAGCGCAGGTACTCGGGATCCAGGTGCTGCAGATAGGTATCGGCATTGATGAATGTGCCGCGCGACTTGGACATCTTCTTGCCGTTCACGGTCATGAATCCATGGGCAAACACGGCCGTTGGTGTGCGGTAGCCGGCATCGGAGAGCATGGACGGCCAGAACAGGGCGTGAAAATTGATGATGTCCTTGCCGATAAAATGATACAGCTCGGTGTGACCGCCGGGTTTCCAGTATTCGTCAAAATTGCGCCCGGTGCGCTCGCAGTACTGATGAAAACTGGCCATGTAGCCAATGGGCGCATCCAGCCAAACATAAAAATACTTACCCGGTGCATCGGGGATTTCAAAGCCGAAGTACGGTGCATCGCGGCTGATGTCCCACTCCTGCAGACCACCATCCACCCATTCAGCGAGTTTGTTGGCAACCTGTTCCTGCAATGTGCCACTGCGGGTCCATTTACGCAAAAAGTCGGCGAACTCTGGCAGTTTGAAGAAATAGTGTTCCGACTCTTTTTCCACCGGTGTGGCGCCGGACAGCGTGGAGCGCGGGTTGATCAGTTCAGCGGGGCTGTAGGTCGCGCCGCACACTTCGCAGTTGTCTCCGTACTGATCGTCAGCCTTGCACTTGGGGCAACTGCCTTTGACAAAGCGGTCAGCAAGAAACAGGCCCTTCTGCGGATCAAACAGTTGCGTGATATGGCGAACGCTGATGCGGCCATTGGCACGCAGCGCCTTGTAAATGGTCTCGGAATAGTGACGGTTTTCCGGCGAATGGGTGGAGTGGTAATTGTCAAAACCGATCCTGAAGCCATCATAGCTGGCCTTGTGTTCACTGCGCACGCGGTCAATCAACTGCTCAGGTGTGATACCTTCGTTCTCGGCACGCAGCATGATGGCGGTACCATGGGCATCATCCGCACACACGTACACGATGTCCTGGCCGCGCATCTTGTGGAAGCGCACCCAGATGTCGGTTTGCACCGCCTCCAGCATGTGGCCCAGGTGGATGGGGCCATTGGCGTAGGGCAACGCGCTGGTTACCAGAATCTTGCGTTGTGTCACGTGTCTATCCTTTTGCTACCGTTTACCATGAACCTGACTCTCAGATTTCAACCATCTCAAAGTCTTCTTTACCGACGCCGCATTCCGGGCACATCCAGTCTTCCGGCACGTCTTCCCACTTCGTCCCCGGCGCTATGCCGTCATCCGGCCAGCCCTCAGCCTCATCATAAATAAAACCACACACTATACACTGCCACTGCTTCACCGCTTACTCCCCGGAACATGCCAACAAAGCTGCAGATGATACTGCAAAAATGGGGACGGAGGATATTTCTCAGTCAAGGAATATAGATCTCCCGGTGGTACCATGGCGTGGAGGTTACCCCGGTGAGGACGGCTGATTCATCAAAAAGGCGTGCAAACAACGGCCCGTCAGCGCGGAATTCCAGTGACTGGATGCGGCTGCCGGGCGCACCGGGCACACCCAGCACATCGGAGGCCTGATCGATTTTGTACGTACGTGTAAACGCCGTATTCCGGCCGGAGCGGATGACAATCGAGGATTGCCGTCTGACAGGGATTGCCTGCTGATAGCGTAGCGTCAGGTGCACACTGTCACCGCTTTCTGCCACCATCTGCCAGTCTTCTTCTACCTGTGCACGTTGCAGTCCCTGCCCGGTCAACACTCTTTCAGCACTGGCCAGGACGGCGGGCTGATATACCTCGTAGGAACCGCTACCCTCAGGGGAAATCCCGTTGATAATCAGGACGCTGCTCTGGTTGTCTGCCTCGCGCGCCTGCACAGATACAACCATGTAACGACTACTGCCACTGCCCACCGGCTGACCTTGCGGGTCAAGTACAACGTGGCGATCCATAAATGTGACTGAAATATTCACCTGATCCGACGACGCCGCGCTCGGCATCACCGTCCAGCCGGCGGGCAGCAAAGCCCGCACCACCCCGGCATTGACACGAAATCCCAGTGAGGTCCGTGTCTCGGCGCTCCACTCTTCGTATTCCTGGCTCTGCGCGGTCACCGTTGCCGGGAAAACCAGCACAGCCAGCATCAGCACAAGCAGACGGCGCCAAAATCTTCCTGCTGGTGCCAAACAAGTCATCTGTCGCTTCCTCCAAAAAAGGACCTAAAAAAGGGGACGGAGGATATTTACGAGAGGCAGTGCCGACGCAAAGATCATGATAAACTCCGCGGTTATGCTGAACACACAACTCGTTGAACAGATTAACGCCGCCCTGCCCCAGACGCAATGCACAAAGTGCGGGTATCAGGGCTGCCGTCCCTATGCGGAGGCGATTGCCGGCGGTGCGGCCATCAACCGCTGTCCACCCGGGGGACCGGAAACAATTGCGACATTGTCTGTCATCACGGGTCAGGACGTCACGGCGCTGGACCCCAGTGTGGGCGAACATTCACCATTGAAAGTGGCGGTTATCCGCGAGGACGAGTGCATCGGCTGTACCAAATGCATTACCGCCTGCCCGGTAGACGCGATCGTCGGCGCCGCCAAACTTATGCATACCGTCATCGCCGCCGACTGCACGGGGTGTGACCTTTGCGTTGAGCCCTGCCCGGTGGATTGCATTGACATGATCACCGTGAGGCAGACCATTGAACCCCCGTCGCCCGAGCAGGCAGACATCTGGCGCAAACTCTACGAACAGCGCAACGCACGGCTTGAACGCCAGGCAGACGCCGTCGCCCGGCGCCGCATGGCCAGACTCCAGGACAAACTGGGCGCATTGGACCGCGGAGAGCAACTCCAAAAGCCGAGCATCGTGGACACCCCCTGGGCCAAAACCCCGGAGCAGTTACGTGCAGAAATCATGGCCGCCATCGCGCGGAAGCGGGGGACTGCAAAGATAGGGGCTGCGAAAAAGGGGACGGAGGATATTTAATTTGCGTAAGTGGGCGAAGTAACAGGAATTGGATGAACAAAGATAAACGCACAGAGATTTTCAGACGTCTGCAGGCAGACAACCCCCAGCCCACCACGGAACTGGAGTACAGCAGCACGTTTGAACTGTTGATTGCGGTAATCCTGTCAGCGCAGGCAACCGACGTCGGTGTCAACAAGGCCACGCGCAAACTCTACGCGGTCGCCAATACGCCCGCAGCAATCCTGGCATTAGGTGTGGACGGGCTCAAGTCGTATATCAAGACCATTGGTCTGTTCAACACCAAGGCAGAAAACGTCATCAAAACCTGCGCGGCGCTGGTGGAAAAACACAATTCCGTGGTGCCATCCACGCGTGAAGAGCTCGAAGCGCTGCCGGGCGTTGGCCGCAAAACGGCTAACGTGGTACTCAATACAGCATTCCGACAACCAGCAATGGCCGTAGATACCCACATTTTCCGGGTATCCAATCGCACCGGTATCGCGACCGGCAAAAACGTTCTGGAAGTGGAAAAGCGCCTGATGCGCGTGCTTCCGACAGAATATCTGCTGGACGCCCACCACTGGCTGATCCTGCACGGGCGCTACGTGTGTGTGGCTCGCAAACCACGTTGCGGCGCGTGTACAATCCATGATCTGTGCGAATACAAAAACAAGACTGAAGATTATGCAGCCAACTAAATCAGAGTCTACTCCGTCACAATCAACCCAACCAGCTCTGCCGTCCCGCGCCAGTGTCATCATTTCCACGTACAACTCCCCTGCCTGGTTGAAAAAAACACTGATCGGTTATTTCAACCAGGATTGCCAGGATTTTGAGATCATTATCGCGGATGACGGCTCCGGCGCTGACACCAAGGCCCTGATTGACTCGCTTGGAGAAATATCCTCCGTCCCCATTATTCATGTTTGGCAGAAGGATGACGGGTTTCGCAAGTGTCGGATACTGAATAAGGCAGTGTTGCACACGAGTACTGACTATGTGATTTTTACGGATGGGGACTGCATTCCCCGTGCGGACTTTGTCAGCACGCACCTGAGGCGCGCCGAGCCGGGTTATTACCTGTCCGGCAGCTATTACAAACTGCCCATGCGCACCAGCGAAGCGATCACCGAAGATGATATCCGCAGCGGCCGTTGCTTTGATAAAAAATGGTTGTATCAGCACGGCCTGCCCCGCACTCGCAAAACCCTGAAGATTTCCGCAAGTCCTGCCATGGCACCCTTGCTGAACTTTATGACGCCGGCCAAATGCAACCTGAAAGGATCCAATGCGTCCGTATGGAAGGATGATATCCTGCGCGTCAACGGATTCGATGAACGCATGCCCTGGGGCGGCGAGGACAGGGAGTTTGGCGTTCGACTGATCAATGCAGGCATCAAACCGCGGCATGTGAGATATGACGCTATTTGTATTCATCTGGATCATGCGCGTGGATATGTCGACCCTGCACAAGTAATCGCCAACAAAAAACTCCGCCAGAAAAATGAAAAAAGTGGCGAGACATTAACCGTCTATGGCATTCAGCAATTACTCGATAGCGGTTACCAAACCGGGCCAGCGTTGTAACGTCAGCGCCGTAACTTTAGCTCGGCCGAATTCAGCCATTTCAACCAGCGACTGCCCTGCAGCGGATGATATACCCAGGGCTGCTTCAGAGCGACGGAAGAATCGAGGCGCAGGCACTGCTCCGCCACCGGCAACACTGTCCGCTCACGTGCACAGAACGCCAGTGATTCCTCATCAGTCATGCTGAGAAACGGATAGTATCCACAGCGCTGATACTTTTCACCCAGCCGCAATGCCAGTGTCCGCTGCTTGCCGCGCCACGCCGGTGCCGATGGCAACCAGGCCACAAAAGGATTGGCCAGATACGCCATGGTCGCAAATTTCTCATGAGCCTGTTTTTCATTCAGGGATTCGCGCGGCAAGAATTTCCAACGTACTGCACGCAACCTACCCACATGCGCAATGCAGATATCTGAATAGAAACACCCGGCACTTCGCCTGGCACGTCGCAACATATACGTATCGTCTGCAGCGTCATATTCAACCTGGCTGCGCCTCAGCTCACTGGCCTTAATGAACGCCTGATGCAAAAACGCGCGGTTTGGTGCCACAGCAAAATATGCCTGTATAGCGGCAACATCTTCATCTGTAAGTGGGCGCACCAACTGCATGTCATCCTGCAAGGTACACATCAATGTATCGTCCGGCAAACTGTCCAGCGCCAATTGCATATTATGGTACAGACCGCCGTGTTTGCTTTGCCCGGCCCCCGGATCCGCAGACTGCACAGACGGCTGTACCAGATGCAGCAATGAATTCTGGCTGGCACGCTGACGAATATCAGCCAGCACCGCAATTGTTGCCGCATCAGTGCTGTTGTCATCAAATACCGTCACAGGTATATGAGGCGCACACTGCTCCAGAGAGCGAAGACAGTTAACCAGAAATTCAGCACGATTAAATGAAAAAACGGCAAAGTGCAACTGCACCCTGCCGTTTTCAATTGCAGAAACCATCAGCCAGACCTAGATCTTTCGACCCTTATTGGCAGCAATGCGTAAACGCAGCGCGTTCAGTTTGATAAAACCACCCGCATCCGCCTGATCGTAGGCGCCGGCATCATCCTCGAACGTTGCGATGCTCGCATCAAACAGCGAATCAGCCGACTCACGACCCACCACGGCAACGCCACCCTTGTACAACTTCAGCCGGACCGTGCCGTTCACATACTCCTGAGAATAATCAATCAGGGTCTGCAGTGCCTTGCGCTCCGGCGAGAACCAGTAACCGTTGTAGACCAGCGATGCATAACGCGGCATCAACTCATCCTTCAGATGTGCCAGCTCCCGATCCAGTGTCACAGACTCAATGGCCCTGTGCCCTTTCAGCATGACTGTGCCACCAGGGGTTTCATAACAGCCACGTGATTTCATGCCCACGTAACGGTTCTCAACAATATCAGCACGACCAATACCATTGGCACCGGCAACCTTGTTCAGATGCGCCAGTACTGTCGCCGGCGACATGTCCACGCCATCTACTGCAACAATATCACCCTTGCGGTAAGTCAGTTCAATATAGGTTGGCGTATCCGGCGCATTCTCCGGCGACACTGACCAGAGCCACATATCTTCTTCCGGCTCAGCGCCCGGGTTCTCCAGAATGTCGCCTTCATAGGAGATATGCAGAAGATTGGCATCCATGGAATACGGAGACTTGGTACCGCGCTTTTTCTCAACCTGAATGCCATGCTGCTCGCAATACGTCAGCAACTTGTCACGCGAATTCAGATCCCACTCACGCCAGGGCGCAATTACGCGGATACCCGGCTTCAATGCATAGGCACCCAGTTCAAAACGCACCTGATCATTGCCCTTGCCGGTGGCACCGTGGGAAATCGCATCCGCCCCGGTTTCATTGGCAATTTCCACCAGACGCTTGGCAATCAGCGGGCGTGCTATGGATGTACCCAGCAGATATTCCCCCTCATACAGCGCGTTGGCGCGGAACATCGGGTTCACAAAATCGCGCACAAACTCCTCGCGCAGATCCTCGATGTAGATTTCCTTGATACCCATCGCCGTCGCCTTGGCACGTGCCGGCTCCAGTTCCTCACCTTGTCCCAGGTCAGCGGTAAAGGTCACCACTTCACACTGGTAAGTTTCCATCAACCATTTGGCGATAACGGATGTATCCAGGCCGCCTGAATAGGCCAACACTACTTTTTTAATGCCGGACATGCTGTGCTGCTCCATTTATTGGGGAGTGTGGGTAGATTCGAGTGAGCTATTGTAACAGATGGGAGAGAAATGGGGACGGAGGATATTTAGTTTTGGCACTGGGGAGGAGAACAGGGGCCGGAGGGTAAAAGGGGCCGGAGGGTAAAAGGGGACGGAGGATATTTAGTTTGGGCACGGGGAGTTTTTTGCTCCGCAAAAATTACTCCTCCGGCCCAAACTAAATATCCTCCGTCCCCTTTTACCCTCCGTCCCCTTTTACCCTCCGGCCCCTTTTACCCCCTGTGCAGCCGCAGCGTCACCCGGCGGTTCCGGTCACGATCCTCGGCGCTGCGCTCGTCGCGCACAACCCGGAAATCAGCCGTGCCACCAAAATACCGTGTGGTAAACATGTTCTCATCCAGCCCGGCCGCCACCAGATATGACTGCACGGCAAAGGCCCGCACTCGTGACAGTTCCAGGTTGTCACGCGGAATACCGGCCCCATCAGTGAACCCATTGATATCCACCGCTCGTACCTGAGGATCTGCCTTGATATAGCGAATAATATCGTCAAGAAACGCCTTGTTGTCATCGTCCAGCTCACGCTGATTCACTTGCCAGAATACCGTAGAGCGTTCAATTTGACCGAAATTCACTGGCAGCAAGTCACCCGTACAACGATGATACTCACGGTACGCTTCCCCGAACTTTACCGGCGAAAGCCCCACATGAATCGATTCCTGCTCGCTGAACCAGGCGCGGCGCATCAGCGTTGGCACCATCCCCCTCTCCAGCTCCGCCAGCACCAGACGGCTGTGCGACGCATTGAGAAGTACCGGGCGGCGAGTGCGAGTGACATCCACATAGGCCAGATCCTTTACCTCCAACTCCTGTCGCCACAGGGGTGGCTGGGATGTCAGCAACGCACGACCTTCCTGCATCGGGCTGTCCGGCGTCTGCATGTAAAAACTGAGCGGTTCACCAGCCTGATGATAAAATACCGCCATACCAAAGCCCGGAATCTGCTGACTGAGCCTGCATTCGAAGATTGACGACTCAGCTGACCAGCCCGCCACGTCAATATCCGGATAGTAAGATGAAACCGAGCCGGCCTGCACGACGCCGGCAGTCAGCACCGCACCCAGCATGAATCCGTGCACCGGCAGGACGTGTATGACCCACGCAGACACAACGCTCACTGATCGTGTGAAGAGCATAGCGGGCCAAGATAAGGTAAACTTGCGCAACGTTTTCATTCTCTGGCTGATTCGTCCACCCGGTTTGGTTGGAGCTTCTGACATGTGAAGTAACATCGGCCACATTCAACGAAACTTTATTATGACAAGCATAACTCTCACCCGCCCTGATGACTGGCATCTGCACCTGCGTGACGGGGACTCTCTCAATACCCTGGTGGCCCACACCGCTCGCACCTTTGCCCGCGCCATTGTCATGCCAAATCTCAAGCCACCGGTGACTGATCTGGCAAGCGCCCTTGCCTACCGGGAGAGGATTCTGGCTGCACGCCCTGCCGGCAGTCAGTTTGATCCGCTGATGACACTGTATCTGACCGACCAGCTGGCCGCTGAAGAAGTCCTCAAAGCACAGGCTTCCGGCTACGTGTACGCAGTGAAATACTATCCTGCCGGCGCCACCACCAACTCTGACAGCGGCGTTACCGGCATCGAGAAGGTCTATCCCGTACTGGAAGCCATGGCCGAATCCGGCATGCCGCTGCTGGTTCACGGCGAAGTCACCGATGCGCATGTGGATATTTTTGATCGCGAAAAACAGTTCATAGATAGCGTGCTGGCACCCCTGATAGCGCGCTTTCCCACCTTGCGCGTGGTCATGGAGCACATCACCACTGCTGATGCCGCACAGTTTGTATCCGGCGCCGGTGACAATGTTGGTGCGACCATTACGCCACAGCACCTGATGTACAACCGCAACCACCTGCTGGTGGGCGGCGTACGTCCGCATCTGTACTGTCTGCCTGTGCTAAAGCGCAATATCCATCAGCAGGCATTAATAGACGTTGCAACAAGCGGGCATACACGCTTTTTCCTGGGTACAGATTCCGCCCCTCACGCCCAGCCAACCAAGGAAACTGCCTGTGGCTGTGCCGGATGTTACAGCGCACATGCCGCCATCGAATTGTATGCTGAAGTCTTTGAAGATGCCGGCGCACTGGACAAGCTGGAAGGTTTTGCGGCCTTCCATGGCGCTGATTTTTACCGCCTGCCGCGCAATACCGACACCATTACCCTGGTGCGCGAACCGTGGACCGTGCCCGCCAGCTATCCCTATGCCAATGAACAACTGGTGCCACTGCGCGCCGGCGAGCAGATGCGGTGGCGAATGATTGACGGTGCCGCCCACCCCGACACCCACTCCACAACAACAGACAAACCCAACCCTATGGCCGGAGATGCTGCCTGATGTACGACGATGAAGACAATAATGCCGAAGACAGCTTGCTGGCAGCCCGTTTCCGAGGCTATTTACCGGTAGTCGTAGACATAGAGTGCGGCGGATTCAACGCCAAAACCGATGCAATTCTTGAAATTGCCGCAGTGATAGTAGGCATGAACGAAAAGTCCATACTGAAACCCGAGCAAACCTATTTTCACCGGGTAGTTCCGTTTGCCGGCGCCAATATAGAAGACGCAGCGCTGAAGTTCACCGGCATTGACCCCTACCACCCACTGCGCATCGCGCGCGGGGAAAAAGACGTGTTTAACGATTTATTCAAGGTCATCCGTACCGCCATGAAGGCCAATGGTTGCAAACGCGCCATCCTGGTGGCACACAACGCCCATTTCGATCACGGCTTCATCAACGCCGCGGTGGCGCGCCACGATCTGAAGCGCAACCCGTTCCACCCGTTCTCCAGCTTCGACACCGCCACACTCAGCGGTCTGGCCTACGGCCAGACGGTGCTGGCCCGTGCGTGCGAGATGGCAGGCATCGAATTTGACGCCAAAGAAGCCCACTCAGCAAAATACGATGCCGAAAAAACCGCCGACCTGTTCTGCGGCATCGTCAATCGCTGGCAGGCCCTGGGCGGCTGGCCGCAAGGGTAAAAGGGGGCGTGGGTAAAAGGGGACGAGAGAAAAGGGGACGGAGGATATTTTATTTGGGCCGGAGGAGTAATTTTTGCGAAGCAAAAAACTCCCCCGTGCCCAAATAAAATATCCTCCGTCCCCTTTTCTCTCGTCCCCTTTTCTCTCACGCCCCCTTTTTAGGCCTCAGAACACATAACCCACTGACAACATATACACCCACGGATCAATATCTACCGACGTAGTAATCCGTCCCAGCGCCGAGTTCAACGACGCATCGGTAGATATATCCAGCCTGCGCACCGCACCGCTCAGCGTCCACGTTTCGTCCAGCCTGAAATCCGCACCAACGCTCAGTGACAGCCCCCATGAATCATCCAGCTTCAGGCGGTCGGCGGCCAGTTCAGTGCGCGCCTGTGGCGAGAGTTTTTCGCTGAAAAACGTCGTGAAATTCACACCCGCACCACCATAAACACGCAGGCGGGCATCCGGCCCGTTAAAGTAATACAACGCACTGACCGTTGGTGGCAGATGTTTTGTAGAGCCCAGATCCGTGGTGGTAAACCCGTACTGTGCAAGCCCGTCAACCGACAGATCATGCTCAAACGGCGTTGCCGCCAACAGCTCAAGACCAACCCGGTCAGTCAGCATATAAACCACATTCAGGCCAAGCTGAGTATCATTGCTCACACCCACTCCGGTGCCGGCCAGCGGTCCGGTCGCAGCAGCGGTCAATACCCGACTGCTTTCATCCGGCGCAACCGTTGCCACCCCTGCACGCACCAGCCACTCCCCGGCCTGCTGTGCCATCGCCGGCGCGGGCAACACCCCCGCTGTCATGGCAACGCCAAGCACAACTGCAGCGGATATACGTGTTTTTGTCAAATCCATGTTACTTCTCCCAATGTGGTTTGTAGACTCAGGCTCAGGCTATCGCAATCACACAGCGGGCCATTGACACAAATCAGAGTTGGGAATTGCAGCAGACAGAATCAGCGGACGGATTCAAGACAGATCAAGGTTTTGATATCAGAAGATACCGTGAAACGCGTCCCACAGGGCACAGACAAACATGGCTGCCACCATAAGCCGGGCAAACCAGCGGCGGGCAGTTATGACATCTTCATACGAGCCGGATTGACGTGAACCGTAGTCGTATGCACGAGCTTGATGAAGTTTCATGTCCGACTGTGTCTCCACTGATGCGCCTCAATCTATTCTTATGGATATTTGGTTAGCGGCACTGCAGAAGATAACTTTAAGCAATGCCCAACGTAAACAAAAAAATGAGATCTACATCACAAACATGGCTGTACAGTGAGAAAATTTCAGCGGCGTCAACTCTCAACGCCCCAGAAGAGGTGCGGCCGCCTCTGCCATCTGATAATTGTTGTGCGCAGCCCCTGCCACTGTCTGCAGCTGCCACGCAAAAGGAACACCCAGCGCCGACGCCAACTCCGCAGCCTGCCGGTAGAATGTCTGACCACGCGCAAACCGATGTGGGCCTTGCGCCACTGCCTCAGGCGTAACTCTTAACGAAGGGTGCGCGGGATCGATGTCCTGATCACCCAGCAGAATCACAACAGGTCTGGCGAGCAGTGGCACCAGACTTTGCGGCTCGATACCGCTGCCCTGCAAGCCATAGGGAAACTCAACACCCGCATCCGGCATGGTGTACCAGCCAGCGTTGGCAGAAATCGCCATTTCCACCTTGGCTGCCGGTTTATACAGCAAAAATCGATGAGCAAACTGCGCGCCGGCAGAATGGCCGTAAAGGCGGTAACTCTGACGGGACGAACCCAGTTTCTCAACCATATGGTCAAACACCGGATCCAGCGCAGAATAACTCCACTGCGATTCCGGGTTCATGCTGCCATCGTCGGCAAATACATTACCCAGGTTGTAGCCCGCTGCACGTGGAAAATTCGCATCAGAAAACTCAGGCACCAGCAGGACAAACCCATAACTGTGGGCATAGTCACGCCACTCTGCATAGTAGCGATCAGCATCACGCCCCACACCATGCATGACAAATGCGATCGGCATGTCAGCATGGTAGTCGGCCGGCACTTCATACCATACCCGCAACGCAGGCCCTGCCCAGTCCGTAAACAGGAAATGCGGCTCATCACCAGACGCAAGATCCGTCTGTGCATTCGAGGCTGATGTCATCAGGCAGGCCGCCAGCCACAAAAGAGTCATGCCTGAAATTGATCGCAAGGTCATTATTCTGTCTCCCGCTTAAAGGCAATCCCGACGGCACCATCGCGCCGTGGATCCGCCGCACCACGCCATGTCTCGCCCTCTCTGGCTATGGCATGCACGCCGCCGAAATAGGGATCATAGAAACCCTCGGCAACACCAAACTGAGGTCGGCGCAGCGTAAACTTACGCGTCGCCAGACCCTGCAGCATGGGCAC
>TARA_R110002072_G_scaffold211501_5_pt1 | contig 16006 bp, 14 predicted proteins | sample TARA_R110002072 | Tara Oceans TARA_R110002072 (sample SAMEA4397118) | marine metagenome | biome: Polar Biome; feature: [SRF] surface water layer (ENVO:00010504); material: water (ENVO:00002006), including particulate matter (ENVO:01000060) such as... | depth 5 m | reverse complement strand
GAATAGTAGCGTCAACCGGGAACAGTTACGGGATTGCTCCGCCTTTCTGGGTAAGCTCGTTCCCTATGTGATAAAGCTGATGATGGACAATCCCAATACTCTGTGGGGAGACGCTTCCTATCCTGTGGTGGAATCACCCTGAAGCCCAATAACTATCAGCTCCAATATGCTGGAAAATGTTACATGTGCGGATGTACAGTCCGCAATCTCAGGCCAGTTAGCCGCCTAATGGTGTATACTTACACCACAGCATCAAGAAGGGCATAGCCCGCCAACCTGCCGACCTGGGCAAGGTGGTTTCCATAACGGAGATGTGGCCGATCAGGCAACCAAGCAGGATGATCTGCTCCAGCTCCAGTCAATTTCTTCCTGATGCTCCTGACGAATTATCGTATGGGGTAACCACTATGAAAGACAAAATCGCACTGTCGCCGGCCGCGCAAAAGCAGCAGGAAGAATTTTTGAAACGATTCCATGAGGAATTGAAGAAGCGGCCTGAGATATCGGATGAGGAGTTCATGGCCGAGTTTGAAGTCTCTGATGAACAGTACAAGATCGGCCTGGTGCTGCCAGGTTTTAGTAATAACGGAAGTATAGAGGAGTAAAAATGATGGAGAACATTTCACTGTTTTTGAAGGCACTGCACTTTGCCGCTGACAAGCACCGGGATCAGCGGCGTAAGGATGAGAGCGCATCGCCGTATATCAACCACCCCATTTATGTAGCACAGATACTGTCCGATATCGGTGGTATCGATGATGTGGAGGTGCTTTGCGGCGCAGTTTTGCATGACACGGTGGAGGATACCGAGACCAGCCTTAATGATATCGAGCTGGCCTTTGGCTTGAGGGTCGCCCGAATCGTGGAAGAGGTGACTGACGACAAATCGCTGGCTAAAGATGCGCGCAAACAGGCGCAGATCGACCACGCCAGTCATATCTCTCGCGAGGGTGCACTGGTCAAGGTGGCAGATAAGGTCGCCAATATCAGGGATGTTGCCAGTAACCCACCGAGTGACTGGGCCACGAAGCGTCGCAAGGAGTACCTGGATTGGGCAGAGGAGGTGGTTGCCAATTGCAAGCCAGAATCCCCCGAGTTGCTCTCTTACTTTGAGGAGTCGCTTGTTAGCGCTAGACAAGGACTCGGTTCCTGATATGCCTGAAAACAGTACCTGTGCATGTATACACTCTAAACATGTCGCGAAAAATGACTAATATAAACACCCTGCGGTACGAACCTGCGCCAATGCGGCGAACGGTTACCCCATCGGAATAAACCGCACGTAAAAGAAAGCACATTGAGCACAACGTAAAGGGCCAGGAGCACGCAATGAGGCCCAGGGCGAAGCCTTGCCTGAAGAAACTGAAAAAGGGCTGATGAGTACGAGGAAGAAACGACAAACACATTGCAAGTACAGGAAAATATTATGACTGCGATCAATAAAGCGTTACAGGCTGTGACTCTGGGCGAAGTACAGAGTTTTGAAAATTTGCAAATCACGCCGTTGCTGGCACCCGCACCCGGTATAGCTGATTACCTGATTCTCGCCGAGGCGCAGGAACAGGGGATGGCAGTGGTTACCGAGGTTTCGGAATCGGGCAGTGTGCCGACACTACTGCTGGAGAACAACGCCGACAAGGCGGTGTTCCTGCTGGATGGCGAGGAGCTGGTTGGCGCCAAGCAGAACCGTATTCTCAACCTCACTTTGCTGGTGCCGGCGAAAACGAAACTGGAAATTCCCGTGTCCTGTGTGGAACAGGGCCGCTGGAGTCACCGCACGGAGGAGTTCGCCTCAGCTGAACGAACGTTTTTCAGCAAGGGCCGTGCGCGCAAGGCGGCGCGGGTAAGCGAAAACATGCGCGAGAGTGGAGACCGGGATTCCAACCAGGGGGAGGTCTGGGATGATATTAATTTGAAGATGGACAGTATGGATGTGCAATCCAGCACGGATGCTATCGCTGATGCCTATGAGCATTATTCCGGTTCCGTGGATGAGTATGTCGAAGCGTTCAAAACCAGCGAGACCCAGGTGGGTGCTTGTTTTGTGATCAACGGCAAGATCTGCGGGATGGAACTGTTCGATGTTAGCGATACATGCAGCAAACTGATGCCAAAGCTGATCCGCAGCTATGCCCTGGATGCGATTGGGGAAAGGCAGGACAACGCTTCCACGGTCTCTGCGGGCATCGATGAGTTTATCCGCCTTGTTGCGACAGTTCAGGCCGACAGTTTCGATGCGTTGGGTGAAGGTGAAGACCTGCGGATCAGCTCCACTGCCATTGCCGGGGGTGCACTAGCGGCCCGTGACCGCGTGGTGCACCTGTGTGCTTTTAGCCAAGAATCCGAGGCTGGCACACTCGACAACGGCGGCCAAATGCGAAGAGCCAGCGCCCGACAGCGCTACCGTACAGAACCTGCTCGCCACCGGCGTTTTTACGATGATGCTGATGATGCTGAAAGCGCCTGATTTGTATCTAAAAGAGAAATCGAAAGGAGATTACTATGAAGATGATAACCCTGGCAGCAACGCTCTCCGCGCTGCTAGCCACCACAGCTGCGGCTGATGAATACCTGGGCAATCTGAGCGATAACCCATACAACGCTAATTCCACGTCTAATCCCAATGGCGCGGGGAGTCCGTACAATGCCAATAGCATCAACAACCCCAACGGGGAATATGGTAGCGCCTATAGTTCTAAGTCGGCCAATAACCCTTATGCCACAGATGCGCCAAAGCTCTACGATAGTAACGGCAATTACCGGGGCAAGCTCAGTGAAAACCCTTATGATGCGGACTCCACTTCAAATCCTTATGGTCGCTATGGTAGCCCTTACTCCAGTGAGTCGATCAATAATCCCTACGGGGCGGGCAGTCCCTATGGGAGTGACAGCCCGAATAATGCTTACGGAGACGGGCTGGAAATTTATGGTGAGTAGGAAAACCCCATGTCGAGTTTAATATCCAGCAGACTTATAGAGTTTGCCCGCAGTGAATTCCGCCTGGACTGGGATGGCATCCACGGCGCGCCCCATTGGTCACGGGTGCGGCATAACGGCTTGATGCTCGCAGAACACACCGGCGCCAACAGTCGGGTGGTTGAGTACTTTGCTTTTATTCACGACCTAGGGAGAGAGAACGATCATTACGACCCGGATCATGGTGACAGGGCAGCCACTATCGCTGAAAAAATTGCGGGTGATCTTATCCACTTGATTGATACCGAACTGGATCTTTTAATGGAGGCGTGCCGGGGCCACAGTGACGGACATACCGTCGCGGATGTCACGGTAATGACCTGCTGGGATGCCGATCGGCTGGATCTTGGCAGGGTGGGCATACGGCCTGACCCTAACCGTTTGTGTAATTCCCACGCGAGAGATCACTCTGTGCTATCAGCGGCTTATGAGCGTTCGGTGCAGTGGTGAGGCTTTGCTTTAGCTGGATTTTACAGCTCTAAATGTCTCAAAGTGATGCTACATGTCACTTTGGCGCCGAAAGTCAGGTAAATGGCGCTTTTGGATACGTCGAATCATGATCGATATCAGTATGGTTACGTGCCTAAATAGGTAAGGTTTAGGTGGATTTAAAGGTAGGCCTTATATGGACTATCGTTCTAGATTTTCAGGTAGTTGCTAGTATTTATTTTGCTTAAGTCGATGTGGCAAGCAAGGAAGGCATTTAATGGGACAGGGAGGTTAAAATGAAATTCATACATGCTGCTGACATCCATTTGGATAGCCCGCTCAGAGGTCTCGAGCGTTATGAAGGCGCACCTGTTGAAGAAATCCGCAGTGCGACACGACGTGCATTTGACAAATTGTGGGTCAGTTGATGCTCAGGCACTGGTAAGATAATTATTAACCTAGAAATGGAATCCTAGCTAAGATGATGGAACTCAAACATGTATTGGAGCGATACTCAGTTGGCGAGCTATCCGGTTTTTTGGGTGGGACTATTCTTGGGATCTATGAGGCCACCACAAGTGAGGAGGTCAGTAAAGACACGTTAGTGGAAGCGGTTCTCACACTCTACGGACATGAGTTCTTTGTGGATCCATCGATGAGAGAAAAGCTTATCGATAGAATGAGCGAAGAGCAGGTAGACGAAACGCTGTCTCTTTTTCTAGCAGAGTTTGACGACGATATCGAATTGTCTAGTGAGCTGAATCGTTATCAAGCTCTTATCGATCTCTCCCTGCGCTGGCCTGATAGATTTTCTTCGATTTTCAGCTTTGACGAGAGTCCCGGTAAGTCGGGATTGATCTTGTCTAGCGTAAATGGGATCTCAAGACTAGAGCCAGACTACCCTGCCTACCCATATCAGCAGGCAATGGTTCTTAAGGTTGATAGCCTTATGCGCTCAGGTGTCAAGAAATGTCTGCTACATTTGCCGACGGGGGCGGGTAAAACTCGGACCGCGATGAATATTGCCGCTGAGCACCTTAGGCATGAGGAGTCGGGGCTAGTTCTTTGGTTGGCAGACACGTCTGAACTATGTTCTCAAGCGGCTAATGAGTTTTCTAAGGCATGGAAAAGCTTAGGAAACAGAGGGGTGAAACTCTATTCTTACTACTCAGATACTAATATTTCTTTGGGTGGTATAGATAGAGGTTTTCTTGTCGCGGGCCTACAAAAGTTGAATGCAGCTCGGGGTAGTGCAGAGTATCGAATTCTCTACGAACAGCTACAGAAACATGTAAGTCTAATAATATTCGATGAGGCGCATAAAGCGATTGCTCCAACATATGCACAGGCTGTCCAAGATATGACGTGTGCTAGAAACAGCACATTCCTTCTAGGGCTTAGTGCAACGCCAGGCAGGCAACTAGATCTTTCTAGCGACGAGGATGAGAAACTATCCAGATTTTTCGACGAAACTAAGATTACCATGCAAATTGCAGGCTATGAATCACCGATAAATTATCTCGTGGAAGAAGGCTATCTTGCTAAAGCAGATTTCATTAATATTGATTACGATGGGAAAAAAATCGCTCTAGCCGACGCTTTCTCTAGCGCTTCAAGAAACATGGAGATTCGACAGGCGCTATCCGAGGACGAAAGTAGAAATCTACGACTTCTTGAGGTTATTGAAGAGGAACATGCCAGCGGAAGTTCAATCATCGTTTTTGCCTGTAGTGTAGAGCACTCGCGAGATTTGGCATCTATGCTTGCGTTTAGGGGAGTAAGAGCATTTTCTTTAGATAGCAAAAATGACGATTCAGACACTCGCCGATTCAAGATCGCACAGTATCTTTCGGGGAGAGTTAGGGTTTTGATTAATTTTAATATTCTTACCGCTGGTTTCGATGCTCCGAGAACAAATATAGCGATAATTGCACGTCCTACTGACTCACTAGTGCAGTACTCACAGATGGCTGGTCGAGCAATGAGAGGAAGGAAAAGTGGCGGCAGTGACGCGTGCAAAATTTACACAGTTAGGGATGACATTCCCGAGTTTCGAAGTGTAGCTAGGGCATTTACGCACTGGGATACGCTTTGGAATGAAGTTTAAATAGAGGAGTATAACGTTATGGATAGACCTTTTATAAGAGGGCAGGTGGCCATTGATTCCATGAGGGATAATGGATTCCTTAGTGCTGCCCATGCTTTAGCAGAACTTATTGATAACAGCATTCAATCAGGAGCAGATCGAATAGAGCTGATCACCTTTGAAAAACGAAGTGAAGGATCGGCGACCTCTAGATCTGTAAAACGCATCGAAAAAATAGGTGTACTTGATAATGGGTCAGGCATGGATGCCGATACGCTGCACCTTGCACTTGAATTCGGAGCATCCGTCAATCGAAAAGACTCCCAAGGTATTGGAAAGTTCGGGATGGGTCTGCCCAACTCTTCTATTTCGCAGTGTAAGCACGTAGATGTTTGGAGTTGGACTGAGCCAGGCCAGCATCTGCACACCTATTTGGATATTGATGAAATAAAGAGTGGAGAACTTGAGTCTATTCCGACTCCAACCTTAACGGATCTGCCCCCGGAAATACTGGCCGCATTAGGAGATTCTCTTCCTAAAACCGGTACCTTAGTTGTGTGGTCGAAAATTGATAGGTGTCAGTGGAAAACTGGAAATTCAATTTTCAAGCATACACAGGATGTTGTTGGTCGAATGTACCGTTATTACCTAAGCGATGAAAAAGTCTCCATTCGATTCAAATCTGCGGAATTAAAAGACTCGCTATACATTGTGAATGAAGAACATCTGTTTTCTGCGAATGACCCCCTCTATTTACTTAAAAACACTTCGCTACCTGATTTGCCGGGGGAGTTTCAGGGTGAGGCGATGTTCGAATACGTTGACGATAGCAAGTATGAGTTCGAAATTGCCGATGAACACGGTGTTAAGCAAAAGGTAATGATACAAGGGAGTGTCCTGAAAAAATCTGTACTTGAAGAAATCCGTGCAACAACTTCAGGTTATATCGGATCGACGGATTGGGGTAAGCATGCCGCTAAAAACTATGGCTTGTCTATTGTTCGTTCAGGGAGGGAGTTAGCAGTTTCTCCAGAGTTTATAAATCCTAGCTACAAAGACAAGGGGCGCTGGTATGGTATAGAGATATCATTTGACCCGTCTTTGGACAACATATTTGGGGTCACCAATAATAAGCAGCATGTAGTAAACCTAAGAATGATGAAGGAATCCGAAGACTATGAACGAGAAGGTTTCGAGTCGGAGCAGGATTATAGGTCTGATTTGCTCGCAAACAATGACCCGAAATTGAGGATTTATGAAGTAGTTCGTCACATTAAGGAAGTAGAACAGAAACTAATCAAGCGCGTTGATACCTACAACCTGAAGGGTACATTAGTTATTGGTACTCCAGGTCAGGACGGTTCACAGCCTGAGGTAGACTCAGTCAATTCTACAATCAATCAAAAAAATAAAGAGCGAGAGGACCTTCATCCTACCGGCCAAGCCACTATCACAAAGGAAGAGTTGGAGGATCAATTAAAGTCTACCGGTGTCGACAACCCTGAAGCGAAAGCCAAGACTATTTTGGACCATCAATTGCAAGTATGGGTGGAAGAGCTACCCATGGCAACGGAGGCATTTTTTGATGTCTCGACTAAGAAAGGTTTTACTCTGCTGCAAATTAATTCCAATCACGTATTCTCCAAGAATATATTAAGTAAGCTTCCAGAGAGCCAAAGAGACGCAATTGAGATTTGTCTTGCTGGATGGGCCCGTATGGAGCGAGAGTGCGCTAGTGAGAAAAGGCTTCAACAGCTAGAGATGGCGCGGCGCGATTGGGGGCAACTTCTTGATGACTACTTGGATGTTGAGAATTAGCACATGAAGATCATGGCTAGGTATTTGATGCATTTATAGAATATGTTGGAGCCGGGCGTTAGCATCAATAAAATTAGGAATAGCTAATTTGATCCTCTACTCGAAAGAGTTCACAGATGAGCTGAGGCTATCCTTAGAGCATGCTGAGAAGCGTTGCTTCATTGCGTCAGCGTTTGTAAAGCAAGCGGCCCTTGAAAAGCTTGCTCGAAGCTTCCCAGGCAAATTGGCTGATATCTCTGTAGTCGCAAGATGGCAAAAAAGAGATATATTGTCCAATGCATCTGATTTGGCTGTGTATGAGCTTTGTCGTAACAATGGCTGGAGGTTTGGAATAGATCAAAACCTTCATGGCAAGCTATACATCATAGATGACGCTGAATTATTTCTAGGTTCAGCAAATCTCACCCAACGAGGATTGTTCATGGGAGAGAAAGGGAATAACGAGTTCGGTACGAAGGTTCCTGTAGATCTTGCGGACCTGGCAAAGGTAGAAAGATTTATTGATGATGAAGTGGTTTGGCTAAATGATTCACTTTATGATCAATTGAGAGCGGATATTGCGGCTGCACAAGTGGAGTTAACTCCATTAGCTGATGCCAATTGGTCTCCTGGAATTATCGAGAAGATCCAAAAACCTGTTTCTTATCTTTGGGTTAATGAACTCTTATTTTGCAGCCCATCCGATCTACTCAATTTGGACTTGGATGATGACGCAATTCGACATGACTTTGAGCTTTTATCCTTGGAGCTTGATGATCTAACTCAATCTGCTTTGGCAAAGTCTTTTAGAAAGACGCGACTATATTTGTGGCTAATAGTGATATTGAGTACAAATGAATCGATTAACTTTGGGCGGATGTCGCACGAGCTGCACAATAGCCTCCTAGATGATCCGACTCCATATCGTAGAGATGTTAAGAAATTCGTGGCAACGATATTTTCGTGGTGTGAAATTCTTGGAGACGAGATTGAGATTTCCCGGTTCAGAAGAACAGTCGCAATATCCTTGAAAGCTACCTAATGCACTAGTCGAATCTATAATTGCCCGTTTAAAAATGTATTTCCAGAAGTATTTTGAAACCGGGTCTTCGAGTGGCAATCAACTCTCGTTTCGATAAAACTAGAAAGTTGATCGTTCAAGGAAGTAATACATTTAACCTTGGCAGTTTCACAGTAATATTTACGGGGTCCTTTTCAACGCACTCGGCTATACCAATGGCTCGTATTGCTAATTTCCAGCATATCGCGACCAAATTTTTGTTATCGTTCAAGTCAATTACACCGCGCCCTAATGGGTGACCCTGCTCCTTATTGCAAAGAGTCAAAGTACTTCGTGGGCCTTCTTTTTGAATGGATGGTCTATCTTCCCGAGTACTTTAGCGTTACCCAGCATAGGGTCACTCGATCAATAGAGTTGGGTGCCCAGCGAGGGGCGGCACTCAACATGAAGCAATAATTTGGCGTTTATCAACATGGGCACGAAAAGTATACAGGTTAGCTTTCCGTTTGTAGCCGCAGGCCGTATGCGATGCAATAATCGGGGTTGTAGAAAGTGACACGGTTTACTGCATTTCTTCACAGGAATATGGCTATAACATATTGAATATTAAAAGGAAAAAATCTGACGCGTAGATCCTATCTGATTTTCATCCAATGCGGGCAGCCAGTTTTTCTTTGACATGGTCGTGTTGTAACCTATGCAAATATATGTGCACCCGTGTTATGTTACATGTCATATGTAACATAACACGGGTGGGAAGTTGTGAGTATTGGAAACAGTGGCCGTATCGTCATAGAAATTGAGCCTGACCTTAAGCAAGAGCTTCATGCGGCTCTCAAGCAAGAAGGGTTGAATTTGAAGACTTGGTTTCTCGAAAGCGCTACCGAGTTTCTCGCTGATCGAGGGCAGCTCAAACTGGCATTTGAAGGTGATGTTAGTCAGCAGAAGGCAGCCTTAGATGAAATTTGATGGGACAAAAGTAGCATTTGGTCGTCACCAGACGTTCGCGGTGCGCTATGGCTGGCTTTCAAAAGGCTTCCAGGCGGTCAAAAAGAACCCAAATATACTTCGTTCCGAAGAGGCAGTTGAGGTCCTTGGGGTTGGGAAAAATATGGTTGAATCCATTGGCTATTGGCTGCGGGCATTTCAGCTGATTGAGCCTGACTCTTACCTGCCGACGGAAATAGGCAATTTACTTTTCAGCACACACAAAGGCCTCGATCCCTACTTGGAGGATGAGGCAACGATTTGGTTACTGCACTGGTTGTTGGTGAGTAATCCCGAGCAAGCAACTTCATGGTACTGGTTTTTTAATTGTTATCACAAACCAGAGTTTACCGGCCAAGAGGTTCTCACGGCATTGTCAGATTTTGTGGGCGATCGAGTGAAAAATACGAAAAGGCCCGCTGCAAATACGCTGAAGGCGGATGCTGCCCTGATTCCACGAATGTACACCCAGAGTAGAGTCAGCAATCGTACCCCGATTGAAGATGCGCTAGATTCGCCTTTAGCGTTACTCCGACTTATTACCCCAATGGTTGGTGAAAGAGGATTTCAATCCAAAGCGTCGGCCAGGCCAGGGCTGCCGATAGGAATACTAGGCTATGCCGTTGCACAGTTACTTGAGTCAAAGCAGTCGAATATCGTGCCTATCGAAGATTTGATGTATAGCCGCGATGACTACCCCGTGCCGGGAGCAGTTTTTAGGCTATCTGAAGTTGATTTACTCACCAAGTTAGAGCTATTGGTGGAAAGTATGCCTGGAACGTTTGAGATAAACGAAACAGCGGGAATACACCAATTATTCCAGATCAAGCATGTGCCCCTTCACGCATTCATCGAGCAACATTATGCGTTACACCGAGATGGAGAAGCGGCATGAGTATTGCTGACAAGGTTAGAGTTAATACACATTACACCCGGTCCATAAACTTGGAGCGCGATAGCGGGTCTAGAGATGTTTTGGAAGCCTATATTCCAACTTCAAGAGCTATTCGCACACTAGAAAGGGTCTCTTCTGCTTTTAACGAGAGGCAAGAGCCTCGGGCGTGGTCTCTCGTTGGCCCCTACGGCTCGGGTAAATCGTCATTTTCTGTCTTTGCCGCAGAACTACTATCCGCGCCCGATAGTGCCCTTACACAGATAGCTCAAAAGAAGCTGACGGCAGTCAGCAGTGAACTCGCTAGCTCTTTTGTCTCAGAAATTAAAGATAGTGAAGGGATGTTAAAGGTCCTGATTACAGGCGCACCAGAACCGATGGCGAGGAGACTGTTATTGGGTTTAAGCCATTCGATGGAGGAGGCTTGGGCAGGACGACGTGGTAAACGACCTTCAGTATTCCGAAATATCAGTGCACTCTTAGACGAGGCGAAAATCAGCGCCTCAAAAATTATAGCGATATTTTTTCAGGCACAAGAAGCTCTAGCCAAAATTGGATATAGAGGTATTTTGCTCATTATTGATGAGCTAGGTAAATTTCTTGAGTATGAAGCCAGGCACTATGGTGCAAACGACATCTATTTGCTTCAGTCTTTGGCAGAACATGCCTGTGGCGGAGGAAAATGTAATTTATTTCTCTTTGTAATGCTGCATCAATCCTTCGAGCAATACGCAAAGGGCCTAGGCGAAAACCTTAAGAACGAATGGTCAAAGGTACAAGGTCGCTTTGAAGAAGTGCCATTTATTGAATCTTCGGAGCAAGTTTTACGCGTGGTTTCTAACGCATTTGAGCACAAACTAGCAAAGCAAGAATCATCAAATATTCGAAAAGAGATCACTAGCGTTGTCGATATATTAGATGCAAACGGTGCTTTGCCTAGCGTGCTCAAAAAGACGGAAGCGATAGGACTGTTTGAGAGCTGTTACCCGTTGCACCCTATAAGCGCGCTGATACTGCCGTTGCTTTGCCAAAAAATTGCTCAGAACGAACGTACTCTTTTTAGCTACTTGGGTAGCCATGAAGAATATGGTCTTGTAGATATGCTGACGCGGCTAGATTCGGCCGACGCATGGGTGCTCCCGCACCACATTTTCGACTACTTCATCAGCAACCAATCCGCAGCCCTTAGTGATTATGCTACCCACAGACGGTGGGCTGAAGTGGTCACTGCCTTAGAGCGCCTTGGAGATGCCGGTCAGGAAGACGTTGCACTACTAAAGACCATAGGTATTCTTAATATTATTGGGGCCAAGGCCGGACTGAAACCGTCCGTTGCAGTATTAGAGGCTAGTCAGCCTAGCAAAAAATCCACCGCAAAAAGCCTGAAGTCACTTACTACTAGTTCGGTTATAACCTTTCGTAAATTCAGCGGTGAATACCGTGTCTGGCAGGGAAGTGATTTTGATCTTGAGGATGCGCTGCGCGTAGGGCTTGATCATATTGGTGAGTTTGAACTGGCTGATACTTTGAACGAAGCAAGCTCGCTTCAGCCAATAGTAGCCCGTAGATACACCATTAAGAATGGCGCTCTTCGGTACTTCACGCCTATATTCGTCGATGCTAGAAATTTTGAAAAGCAACCAAGGCAATCCTCACATCCGAGGATTGTCCTTTTTCTCGCAGCAGCCCAGGACGATGAAAAAATCTTCAATGATGTCGTATCGAAACACTTTTCAGATTTAGATGTGTTGGCGCTCTGTAAAAACGGATCTCAACTGAGGGAGTCGACTGCAGAGGTGGTGGCGCTTAGATACATTGGAATGACGAGGCAGGAGCTCAATAGCGATCCTGTGGCGAAGCGGGAGTTTGAGGACAGGCTCACGGCTGCTCAACTCTCGCAAGACCTGATGGTAAATGCCACTTTGGAATCGCCGCAAGAAAATTCTTGGTTTTATCGTGGCAAGCAGTTTCAAGTATCCGGGAAACGAGAATTTCAAGAGCAGCTTTCCACTGTATTGGCTCGGGTCTATAGTAAAGCTCCAACCCTGCATAATGAGCTAGTCAATCGAGATAGGCCTTCCTCACAAGCAAATGCCGGACGCAATAAATTGTTATTAGCGATGGTAAATTCGTCAGGCACAGCCGATTTAGCGATCGAAAAGTTTCCTCCAGAAAAGGCAATCTATCGGTCTATTTTGAAAGAAACACAGCTTCATCTAGAGATCGAGGTAAATAAATGGCAGTTCTGCTCTCCCGCTAAAGGAACTCCGTTCTTTCATGTATGGAACAGGATAGACGGATTTCTTGATGACACTGAAGTCACCGCAAAATCTTTTGCAGATTTAAACGCTGAGTTGATGGCCCCACCATACGGGGTTAAAGCCGGAGTGCTTCCGATACTTTATATTGCTGCTTATTGTGTATATCAACAAGAGCTTGCGATATATGAGCGACGTCACTATAGGCCGGTATTTACTGAGGATATGTTGGAGCGATTTGTAAAGAGGCCTGACGAATTCACGGTTCAGCGATTCAAGATTAAGGGTTTACGCGCCTCAATATATGCCGAATACAAGACCTTCTTTGAGGACGATGCAGAGAAGACTATTGTGCAATTGGTTCGGCCGTTAGCAAATCTAATCGATGATCTTGAAGAATATACTCAAAAGACACGAAGTAGCGATTTGTCCACCCAGGCCAGAAAGGTGAGAGACGCGTTTCAACTTGCGAAGTCGCCTGAGACTCTGCTATTTGAAGATTTACCCAAAGCATTGGGTTACGAAAATCAACTTAATGACGAGAAGGGTAGCCTGGAGGGTTATGCGAGTTCATTGCTCGGTACGTTGAGAGAACTGAAATATACGTATAGTAATATGCTCAGCCACCAGCAGAGGCTACTCGCTCATGCACTGCACATGGATGAGGAAGTGTCTCTAGCGGATCTGCGACGCAAATCTATTGGACGTTATGAAGGTCTTGAGCAACATACAGTCGATGTTGATGGACTAAAAGCCTTCATAATGCGGCTCAGTAAACGCAAGGGAACAGACGACGAATGGCTCCAAAACGTACTTATGTTCTTAGGCCAAAAACCACCGTCAAAGTGGTCTGATGCGGATCGGGCTGAGGCAGAAGTAAAGCTGAGCGATTACGCGAAACGAATGCTCGACTTAGAAACGCTTCGGCTTCACTATGACAAAAGTGCCAAGGGATATGATAGTGATTTCGACGTTATCTTATTGAAATCACTAAAGAAAGGGCGAGAGCCAATTGATGAGGTGGTGGCAATTGACCAGGCCCGTCATGAAGCCATACAGGGTGTGAAGGCAGAATTAAGGTCTTCCTTGGATAAGTACAAGGATAGCGAATTGAAGTTGGCGATACTCGCGGAGCTCGTCGATGATTTCCTAAACGACTACCGTGGTGAAATTAAGATTGATAAGAAATCTAAATCGCCCAATAAGGGAATGAAAAATGTCCAATAAAATGTTGTTCAGGGAAGCTCTACAGTTACCCAATGCGCGGCATGTCTTGGGGCTGTCGGGCGGTAAAGATAGTGCCGCATTGGCCATATATATTAAGGATAATTATCCAGAAGTACACGAGAAGGTGGAGTATTTCTTCTCGGATACAGGAGCGGAGCTTAAAGAGGTCTACGATTTCTTGGATAAGCTGGAAGCCTATTTGGGCAAAGAAATTTGTCGATTGAGCAGCGGCAAGGATTTCGATCACTGGTTGCAGGTTTACAATGGTTTTTTGCCGTCAGCAAAACAGCGCTGGTGTACAAGAGAAATGAAAATCCGACCATTCGAAGAGTTCGTGGGCGATGACCAGGTAGTTAGCTATATTGGGATTCGAGCAGACGAAGACCGCGAAGGGTATATCAGTCATAAAGAAACCATAAAAGCGATCTTCCCATTTGTAGAAGATGGGATCATACGCGACGACGTTTTCCGTATGCTTGAAGGGTCCGTTGGTATTCCCGAATATTACAAGTGGCGGTCTCGTTCGGGGTGCTATTTTTGTTTCTTTCAAAGACAGAGTGAATGGTTGGGCCTAAAGAGAAACCACCCGCAATTATTTGAAGAAGCGAAGTCGTACGAAAATGCAAAGCGTGAGCGTTTTGACTGGGATTCTGGAAAAAGTGAGGCTGGAGGTTATGGATACACTTGGTCTTCCCAGGGTTCACTAGAGGAGCTCGTTGCGCGTGCTGAGAAGCGAGAAAAGGAGCAGGGTATAATTGTGAGCAGTTCAACAGTGAAGTGGCAGGATGTTTTGCGGAATCAGGATGATGATGACGCCGAAGATCAAGCTTGTTTGATCTGTAGTCTATAGATATGCCTAGATTGGAAAAAGAACACAGTGCCTTGAACGTTGATGTTGTTCGAAAAATAAGAGGCCATATGTATTCTGTTCTAAGAAGGTCTACAAATAAAATACCTGCCAAGTCGGGTATATACGTTTGGAGATACTGGCCTACTATCCCTTCGCTTGAAGCAGATAAACTGTTGGACGTTGTAGAAAGATTGCAGCAGTATTATCCGAGCCAAATTGACTTTTTAATGAATTCTAGAGTAGAAATTACCATCGAGAGAACCCCCTTTGGAAAGCCGAATGAAGAAAACTTTTTAGGTATAAAAAACAGGAAAAAAATCGAAAATATTAAGCAGTTACTAGATAAAAATGAGAAAGTAAGGCAGGTATTTGCACATACCTTAGAGATGTTGGTTTCATCATCACCACCTATTTATGTGGGAAAAGCTGACAATTTGCGAAATCGATTGTGTGACCACTTTGATAATAAGACAGAACTACTCGGAAAAATTGAGAACGCAGATCTTCCTAAGGATGACATATATATTTCCTATATATTGGATGAGTTAACTGAAGAAGATTGTGAGGTGACAACTTCAATTGAGGAGATATTACAAAGACTGACAAACCCCACCTACACAAAGCGATATGGGTGACAGAGGAGAGTAAGATGGCAAAGGAAAAACAGGTTAAAAAGAAAAAGGCACCTAAATCCAAGCAGGATAAAACGTACAACTTCTCCTCGCCCCACGATTACTATATAGCAACATTCGGTAGGCCTGATGAGCCGATCAATATGTATGTTCTGAATTTGTCGGTCGGACACATGCTTCAAGATTTTAAAATATTTGAAGACTTAAACAATGTTTCTAGTTGGCCCATAAGTACTTTAATACAACGTGAATTGGACCATAAAAGAGCGTCTTTGATATGCAAGGATTACCTACTTAAGGGAGGTGATACTAAGTACTTTCCCCCACTTATTGCGGTGCTTATCCCTACGGACAATGAATACAAACCGCTTGACGAATTTCCGCCTAGTAGCTCAGAAGAGACGAAAGCAATTGAGGCTAAATTTGTCAAAGCCAACGAGTACTACGATCAGTATGAACCGCCAGAAGCCATTTCTGGCGGAATTACAAAAATCCCATTTGGCGGAGATCAAGGTGATCTCGTCTGGGATAAAGGCGCTGTTTCAGCTGTGGTAATTGATGGGCAGCACAGGTACAAGGCGCTTGATGAGGCGAAGAAATTAGACAAAACATTTGAGGATTGTTTGGTAACGATTACCTTAATTGATCTAACTGAAATCTGTGCAAGTACGGGTAAAACACCTACAGATGTAGCTCGTGATTTGTTTGTTACGATCAATAATACGCCAATAGAAGTTGATGAAACACGCTTAGTGTTAATGGATGATAAAGATGTTTTGTCAACATTCACGCAGGTTCTCATTGATGACTCTTTTGAGGATGAAAAGCCAGCCATCCCGCCTGAATTAATA
>TARA_R110002072_G_scaffold300792_1_pt1 | contig 16010 bp, 10 predicted proteins | sample TARA_R110002072 | Tara Oceans TARA_R110002072 (sample SAMEA4397118) | marine metagenome | biome: Polar Biome; feature: [SRF] surface water layer (ENVO:00010504); material: water (ENVO:00002006), including particulate matter (ENVO:01000060) such as... | depth 5 m | reverse complement strand
TCCGACACTTACACTCGCAAGAAGGATTCCGACACATGGCGCAATTTCCGAATCTACCCCATTTAAATTTAGTCACCTTTGAGCAAGTGGCCGTCTGAAACCCATAAAACGAGCCCTCAAAGCAAAGGCTTGACAGAGATTTCTCCCGCTAGTCCAGAACAACTCTCAAAAATAGTTACGTTTAGCTCTACATCTTCGAATTATAGGGTCCGAAAGTTAACTTTTTCAGCCCTCTCATCAAATGAGAAAAGGCAGCCAACTGGTATTGCGACGATCGTTTGAGCGCTTTGGCGAAACCATGGTGTCACAGGTCAACAGAATCGGCCGCGCTTGATAAAAGCGGACCTTTCGGACTGTGTATTTCTGGTAGGTGAGGTGCGCTGCGGTCGCAAAGCGAACGTTCAGGCGGATAGACCAACACTTTCCTTGGCGGAAAGTCAGTACACAGGACAGGAGTGTCTAGAGGTCCGGGAGAGAACCCATGAGATTCGACACCGTGAAGCTGCCATCGGACTTGATCGAGACCGCGTCGTCCATCGTGCCCTTTACATCGATCACAGCACCAGACAGGCTGATGCCCGAGGACACGTCGACCAACTGACTAGCATGCACCGCTTTCTCTGGATCAAGCAGCACATTAATTGAAGAAAAGAGATTCAGGGCGCCAACCGAAAGCGAGGTGGCGAAATATTTCTCGCCCCAAAGCCCATCCGCATTCTGATTTGTGTATAGATAAGCGACCGTGTGCCTTAGCTGATAGCAGATATTGTACGTGTATAGGTAGACCTTCATGACGGTAAATGCTTTATATTGCGCAGCAGTGGCCTTGACGCCAGGGTCCACATTAACCTATACACAAAGGGGAATCGGGGTATGTGCGCCTGATTTGCAGCAGCCTGCCAGACTGGCATTCAGGTTAATTCGTAACAACTCGGCTTACCTCCATAATAAGGAACATTATGTGCCCAACCAGTTCTCGTAAAATGGCCAATCTGCGAGCTCAGTACATCGATCGCCTGGGTCGGTACGCACAAAAACTGGAGGCACTTTGGACGGCCGCGGCTGATGACCAAAGCAATCTGTCGAACATCCAGTCAATGGCGCATCGTCTGGCCGGTTCGGGCAAGGCCTATGGATTCAGGGAATTGTCGCAGGTGGCGAGAGAGCTTGAGCAGGCATTGGAGCAAACGGAACAGTTTTCACGGCAGGAACGAGCATCGGCAGCATCCGAACCGTTCAGTGCATTGTTGCGGGCATTAAGACAGATCTTAAAAGATGAATCGAATGAGGTGGGCCATAATTACGCCCAAAATGCTGCAGTAACGAAAAGCCAGTCTGTAGGTGACGTCCGTGTCCTGATTGTGGACGACGATAAAGATTTCGCGCTCAAACTCTCGGAGACCCTCGACTCTTACGGTTATATTGCACACGTCGAGAAGGATATCGCCCAACTGGAACAGGCGATTGCCGACTATGATCCGCTTGCCGTGATCGTCGACATGGATTTTTTCGGCGATCGTTATGCAGGCGCCAGGCAGGTGGCTTACTGGCGACATAATGATGGCGCCCCCCTTCCAGTCACTTTCATTTCTGAACATGATTCTTTCGACCTTCGCCTTGCATCGGTCAGGGCAGGAGGCAATCATTTTCTTCACAAACCATTGGATATTCCTAGGCTGATAGCCCTACTGCACGCTGAACTGAGTCTGGCACCTGCCGAGCCATACCGGGTCATGATTGTCGACGATGATCAGGACCTGTTGGACTTGTATGATTCCATTCTCGGTGGTGCTGGTTATTCAGTCAGAACGGCGGATAACGCGCAAAATGCCCTCTCTCTTCTGGATCAGTTTCAACCTGAACTGGTGTTGATTGATGTCAGCATGCCTGTCTGCAATGGCATTGAACTGGGTCGTATTATTCGCCAGCACGAAGAGTTCTCTACCATACCTCTTTTGTTTATGTCGGCGGTTGCTGATACGGAAACGCAGTTGGCCTGTGCCCGCCTGGCAAATGACGAGTTCATCACCAAACCGATAGAGCCCTGGCGGCTGTTGATGATGGTAAAGTCACGGGTCGTAAAAGGTCGCCAGTTGCGGAGCCTGAATCGTACCTTGACTGGGCCCGAGGCGGACATGATCCAAGACCCACTAACTGCACTGCCTAAACTGGCGGAAGTCCGGCGTGCCCTCAACGGAATATTGCCGCAACAGGTTCGAGATGTTCTGGCATTGATAAAAATGGATCTTCAGGGTTTTCACACCATCAATAATCTCCATGGCCAGTACTTTGGTGATGAGATCCTGCAACGTGTTGCATGGAGGCTGAGTCAACACCTGGGAGAAACCGGCATGTTGAGCCGTGAGGCCGGTGATGAATTTCTGATTCTAAGCAAGGGTCATTCTTCCCAAGAGGCGCTTGATGAGTACGTGAGGAAACTGATTGAGGCTGTCAATCAAACGAATATGGTTTCCGAACAGGGGGCTGCCCTATTATCGGTAGATGTCGGTGTTGCGATCTGCACGGAAGACATTACGAGTGCAGATGAGCTTATAGATCGCGCGGACATGGCTTTGTTTAAAGCGAAAGCGGCCCAGGGTGCTGAACTGGTCTACTTTGATGAAGAGCTCCAGGCTGAGCAGAGATACCGCTTTACCCTGGAACAATCGATCAGGCAGGGCCTGGATAATCAAGAGTTTGTTGCGGTTTACCAGCCAATATTCTCAGTGGAAGGGGAGTGCATTGTCGGGTTCGAGGCTCTGGCCCGTTGGCAGCATCCGGAGCATGGCCTGCTGGGGCCGGGGGAGTTTATTCCATTGATGGAAGAGCGGGGGCTGATTTCCCGGTTAACGGAGCAGATAATCAGCTGTGTGGTGCCTCAACTCGCCCATTGGCACAATATCAACCCGGATTGGTTTATGTCGCTGAACCTCTCCGCGAGAGATATTCAGAAACCCTCATTTATAGACAATCTGACTTCGTTGATTTACGCCCATAAGCTGGTGCCAGAAAAAGTCGTTCTGGAAATTACCGAGAGCCTGCTGTTGGCTGACTGGCAAAAAGCCAGCCAGGTACTTGAGTCACTCAAGTCGCTTGGTGTCCGCTTGGCGCTGGATGATTTCGGCACCGGTTACAGTTCTTTGAGTTATCTCCATCGCATCAACGCTGATAAGTTGAAAATTGATCGCAGCTTTATCGAACATTGGTCGCAAACCGCGGATGCACGTTTGTTGCGCACAATGGTGCATTTGGGTCACAGCATGAACATGACGGTCATTGCCGAGGGTGTGGAAAACAGGGAAGAGTTGGTCTTCCTGGGGGAAATCGGTTGCCATCAGTATCAGGGATTTTTGAGTGCCCGCCCCATGCTGCCCGAAGACCTGGAGGCGGGTGGCTGGTTGCTTTGAATACGTTCCCGGATCACGTTGATGAGTTGTTCGGATGTAAGCCGGTTTTTCAGCAGCACACCTTCCACAGCGGAGTGTTCTTCTTTGCTGATGTCCTCACCGGACAAGATGACAATGGCCGCATTGGGTTGCTTGTTCTCAATGTCCGGAATCAGGTCCCACCCTGAGCCGTCGGGCAGACCGATATCAAGCAAAACGGCATCATAGGCCTGTTGCTTCAGTAGTCTTTTGGCATCGGCCATCGTTCCTGCCCATTCCAGATTCAAATGATCACGGACCATAGCCGAAATGACATCGTGCAAATCCGCATCATCCTCGATGTGCAAGATTTTCGGGCGATAGCCCTCTGATAACTCATGCTGCACCAAATCAATCAGTCTCTGATGCTGAATCGGTTTTGCCAGCCACGCAATATTGTCAGCCTCGCCATTAAGTTCTAGCTGACCCTGGCGCGCTATGGCGGACACTACCACAATGGGAATGTTGGCGGTGTCCGCCTGTTTTTTCAGCCGTCGTATAATGTCCAGCCCGCTTACATCCGGTAGCATCAGGTCGAGGCTTATCAGGTCGTAGCCCCCCGTCTTCACGGATTCCAGAGCCCCTGTGCCAGTGAGGCAAACATCGACCTGATACCCTGCCCCTTTCAGCAAAAGTCTTAGAAGTTCGGCGACATCTGGATCATCCTCCACGACCAGTATTCTGGGTGACTCATTGGATGAGCCATCCGTGTTTTTTGGAGAACGGGCAGAGGGTGCTTTTTCAGCCGGTGTTATCAACGGCAGAGAGAAGAAAAAGCGCGTTCCTTCGCCGGCGGTTGTCTCGAAGTCAATCGTGCCCCCCATGCGGGTAAGCAGCTCCTGGGTAATGGCCAGACCGAGCCCCGTGCCCCCTTTTTGACGCGTGTCTGAGCTGTCGGCCTGAGCAAATCGCTGAAATATCTTGTGGTGAAAATCCTCTGGAATACCAGAGCCATGGTCGGTCACGCGAACGGTGATATCGGTATTCGTACTGGATGCCTCGACAGTGACTGTACCGCCGTCGGGAGAAAACTTGATGGCATTGGACAGCAGGTTGGCCAGCACCTGCTTCAGCCGCTGCTTATCAACCTTGACGTTTTGCCGGGATATCTCGCTGTCCAGCGCCAGTTTGATATGGCGCTCGGCACCGTAGGTCCTGTTTTCCTCCACGGCCTGCTCAAGTATGGGTTGAAGCGGTTGAACCTGCATGTCCAGATTCACTTTTCCCGCCGCGATCCTTTCGATATCCAGCAAATCGTTGATCAGGTGTGCCAATCGCTCACTGTTTCGGTGGGCGGTCTCTAACAGCTTTGTGGCCTTTTCGGGTATATCCCCCAGCTTACCGCTCAGAGCAAGCCCCAGGGCACCGCTAACGGAGGTCAGCGGCGTGCGCAGTTCGTGGCTGACGGTGGAAATGAATTCGCTTTTCATTTGCTCAATGCGCTTGCGCTCGGTGATGTCCTCGGCAACGCCTAGAAAGCCGGTCAGCTTATCGGCATCATCCAGGATGGGGGTGACGGTCAGCGTCACAGGAATTGAGTCACCCTGTTTACTCAGGTAGGTCCACTCCCGCGTCTCGGCGCCCTGACGCATAGCGTTTTTCACGAAGACATCAAAGCCTGAGACGGCTTCGCTGAATGTCTCAGAAAGCTCCCGGGACCGTTCCTCAATCTCAGATGAAAGATGAAACAGTGCAGGGCTTTGCACGCCAATTACTTCACTTGAGTCGTATCCGAGCAGATTTTCAGCACCGGTATTGAACAGGGTGATGGTCCCCTCGGTATCGGTGGCGATAATGGCAAACTCGGTTGACGCTTCCAGAACATTGCTCAGCATGGCGGAGGTGCTGGCCAGCTCCCGGGTGCGGGCCTGAACTTGCTGTTCCAAAGTGGTCCGTGCGTCGTCCAGTTCGGAAAAAGTCCTGGCCAGCGCAGTGCCCATGGTACGGAGTGAAGCCGACAACATGCCATACTCACGAATTCGGCTATCGGGCAACTCTGGTGGATTGTTGCCGCGAATTTTCTCAGGCAGGTGCTTGCTGGCTTTGTCGAGTTTCACCAACGGACGTGTCAGAAGACGACTGAGTAAAAAGCTGACCACAATGCTCAGCAGGGCCATCACCGCCAAAAAAGCGAAGCTCTCATTGTGTTTACGTTCCAGGGTCTGAATCAGCGGCCCGGCCGACTTATCCGCTATCAATTTGGCGCCGACCGCCAGGTCGTCGATCGGCCGGTGGTATTGGTAGTGTCCCTGCTGCCAGCGATTCACCAGGCTTTCATCGGAATCCGGCAGCCAGATGTCCAGATTCTCCAGGCCGGTGAACTGTCGGCTCATTCCTGATGACGGCAAGGTGAATTCTCCGGCGTCGGCAATAACCTTTCCCTCAGCGTTGAGCAGCGCTATGCCGTCAATGGCATCGGTGTATTCAAAGCGACGCAGCTCGGATTCAAGAACCTCGGAGACATCGGGGTTCTGCCGCAGGCGATCCGCTGTGGTGGTTAAGGCGCGAGCCATGACAGTGGCCAAGCCCTTTTCCAGTTCCGTTTCGTCCTCATGGCTGCCGATGATCACAGGGGTGGTTCCGATGATTAGCGCCAGAGTCAGAAGGACATGGAAAAGCAATTCGTTTAGCCGGATATAGGGTGGCAGCCAGCGAACGGTCCCGTTCTGAAACCGCCACACTAGTACCTTGACCAACAGCCCTGCAATAAGGGCGTTGAACAGACCATTCAGCGACTGCTTGAGGGCAATCATGGTGGCGGGCGTAGTATCTATGCCCACCAAGCCCATATATAACGCTGGAACCAGGGTGGTGCCGGCCACGAGCCAGAAAGCCAGATCGGCCAGTACCAGATTGTTCAGGCCGCGCCGGTACAAAAGGCCGACAACAACCGCCTCCAGCGTAAAGACAGGGATGGCGTAGGGATGGCCCCAAAGTACCCAGGTGTAGGCACTACCGGCCAGCGCCACCCAGACGGCAGGCCAAAAACCCACCAACCTTATGGCCAACATCACGGCGACAGAGCCGAAAATGAAATGCACACCAAAGAACAGGGGTAGGTTGATTATATTGCCCAAAACCGCGAGCAGAGCCAGACCGAATGTGGCGATGGCTTTAGTTGCAAAGGTCATGATTCAATCACCGGTAACTGAATGTAGAATTCGGCACCGCCGCCGTCGGCATCGCGATAGCCAACCTGGCCCCCGAGCTGCTGGCAGAGTTTACGGGTAATGGCCAGACCCAGCCCGGTGCCGGGGAGCTTGCGGCTGTCGGTGGCGTCGGCCTGGCTGAACCGCTCAAACAGTCGTTCCTGAAACTCCGGCGACACCCCGGGACCATGATCCCGGATGCGGATTTCAGTGGTCTCGTCGTGCTCGATGACCGAGACTTCCACAGGGTGATTTTCCGGGGAAAACTTTATAGCATTCGACAGCAGGTTCGTCAGCGCTTGAACAAGCCGCGGGCTGTCGACATTGACCGTGATCGCCGGCCACGCCTGGGGGGTGTCAATGCTGACACTGTGGGCGCCCCCCCGGTATTCCCGAACAGACTCAATCGCCTCATCCAGAATGGGCGCCAATGCTTGCTGCTGCGGCTCCATGTGCATCTTGCCCGCCACCAGTTTTTCCATATCCAGCAGGTCGTTGATCAGAAGCATCAGGCGGCTGGTATTGCGCTCGGCAGTTTTCAGCAGTTTTTGTGCCTTATCCGGCAGTTCACCGGCCGCGCCGCCGGCCAACAGGCCGAGACTGCCCTTGATGGATGTCAGCGGTGTGCGCAGTTCATGACTGACGATCGAGATAAGCTGGTCTTTCATTCTTTCGAGCTTCTTGCGCTCACTGATGTCCTCAACAAGCGACCAAATGACTTTCCGGCCATCCATTTCCTCACTTAACATGCCCTGCAAGCGCACGGGGTAACGGCTGCCGTCTTTTCGTATGTACTCTTTCTCAAAAGGACCATAACGCCCGGTTTTGCTGAGGTCCGCGAGAGCTTTCTCTTCTTCGGGCAGGTACTCTTTGGGCGTGACATCCCAGTAACTGAGCTCGACAAACTCTTCTGCCGTATAGCCGCTAGGGGCAACCAGTGCGTGGTTGAGGTCCATAAAGCGGCCAGTCTCAAAGTCATTCAGCGCGATGCCAATGGGAGAAAACTCAAACAGGCCGCGCAGGCGCGCTTCACTCTGTTCCAGCGCAAGGCGTGCCTGTTGCTGTTCGTGGATATCCTGAATATACCCATGCCACTGGATGCTGCCATCCAGTAAGCGTTCCGGTTTGGCGTGACCCGAGACCCAGCGATATCCATTGCGTGGGTGCGCCACGCGATAATTCATCGCCCAGTTCTCCAGGGTCCAGGCTGAGTGTTCGATCGATGCGCTCACGGCGGCCAGATCATCCGGATGGATGCGCTCAAAAGCCGGCGCCGCATCCTCCGCGGCCTGCTCCGGGGTTATTCCATATAGATTCTCGACCTGGGGTGAGCTGAAGGGGAAGACCATTGTTCCATCGGGGAAACGGCGAAACTGGTACACGGTGCCCGGCAACTGTGCCATCAGCTTGGTCAGACGGTCATGACCGAGGCTGTTGGTCAACATCTCGGACAACCAGTTGGCCAGCAACCGGAGAAACAGCTTTTCGCTTTCGTCATAGTCCTCCTGCCTGGCACGGACAGAAGAAAAGTTCAGGGTTCCCCAGGGGTGGCCGTCCACCTCCACAACAATGCCTGCATAGCTACCCAGCGGGTTGGCTTTGTAACAAGGGTGAGCGTGATACTCAGGCCGATCCGTGTCCGGTATAAAGTACTCGCGGGTCGGCCCCTCATTGGCACTGGACACCAACACGTCGCACCAGGTGTCGCCCAGTGGGAACTGTTGACCGGCGGCCACCGGAATACCGTCACTGGCGTCTACCCAGGCAACGGTGTAAGTGTCTCTCTCGATCTGGCTGAGAATCGCCAGATCTGAGCCAAGGTAGCGTCTGCCCTCCTGCAGGGCGTGGCCAATCTTGTCATCCAGTGAGCGGTGAGTGGAGAAGGCAATATCATTCAGCAGCATCAATGCCCTTTGATTGTGCTCCAGTTGCTGCAGCGCATCGTGCTCGCGGGTGATATCCACAATAAACCCTTCAAGCACAGCCGGATACTGTGGATCGTCCCGTATGCATCGGCCGCGCTCTTCCACCCAGCGCCATCCCTTGGTGCGGTGGCAAATCCGGTATTCGATGTGCCACTCCGTATTATTCGTCATCGCCTTTGCGACGGCCTCGTCACACTTTGCCGCATCGTCGCTGTGAATCAGTTCGGCGTAACTGATGCGTTTATTCCCGATCAGATCGTCTGCTGTGTAGCCACTGACGTTATCCACTTGCCTGCTCATATAGAGCATGGTCCATTGGTCATCCGGCAGGCAGCGGTAGGTCACACCGGGCATATTGTTCAGTAGTGCAGCCATTTCATCATGGCTTGCCTGTAGCTTCTCCTCCATTTCCGTGCTCTGTCTGCGCTGTCGGGCATCCGCCCGGATCAGATCCTCCACCATGCCCGCCAGTTCCCGGAGTAGACCAATCTGAGTGTCGTCAAACGATCGCGGTTGGCGGTCGATCAGGCAAAGGGTACCCAGGCGATGCCCGGTTTCGGTATGCAGGGGGGCACCGGCATAGAAACGGATGTCAGGGGCGCTGGTCACCAGCGGATTATCGAAGAAGCGCTCGTCCTCAAGCGTGTCCTCAACAACCAGAGGCTCGCTGTGATGAATCGCATGACCGCAGAAAGAGATATCTCGGGGTGTTTCTGTTGCGTCGAGCCCCTGCCGGGATTTGAACCATTGCCGATCCCGGTCGATCAAAGACACCAGGGCGATGGGCACAGAGAAGGTATGGCAAGCCAGACGGGTGATGCGATCAAAGCGTTCCTCCGATCCTTCGGCCAGCAGGCCACTGTCATCCAGCGCCTGCTGACGCTCGGTTTCATTATCCGGAGTCTTAGGGGCTTTCATGGGTTACCTCGATCAAGACGAGCCCTGCGCTTGTTGGTCTGACGCGCGAACCACCCGGTTTCGCCCGTTGCGCTTGGCACGGTAAAGTGCCTGATCAGCCTTTTCCAGCAATGCTTCGGCCGTATCTTTCGGAAACTGATGGTTATCTGCCACGCCTGCTGAGAGTGTGCAGGTAAAGGGGGCGCCATCGCTTGTAAATTTGATATCCGCGAAATCTTCCCGCAAACGGTTCACCAGTTTGCGGGCCTGATCGGCATCACAATCTGGCAACACCAGTGTGAACTCCTCGCCACCATAGCGGCCCAGTGTGTCAGTTATTCGAAAATGCTGGCGAAGCAGCGTGCCCACGGCGGCGATCACCGTGTCACCCACCGAGTGACCGTAGGTATCGTTGATTGCCTTGAAATGGTCGATATCCAGCATCGCGACACTGAATGTTTGCGGACGCCGTTGAGCCAACTGCCATTGCATCTGCAATGCTTCTTTGATGCTGGCATGCTTCAGCAAACCGGTCAGGCCATCCCGATTGCGGGTTCGTTCCAGTTCGCGCAGGCGCTGGATTCTGGCTGCGCATAATCGGACCAAAAGGTCCCTGTCGACGGGTTTTTCCAGAAACGCGTCCCCACCCCTGAGGAGGGCCTGGTTGCGCAGCTCCGAGTTGGACTCCGCCGAGAGGTAGATGATGGGTAAATGTGCCCAACGATCCGTTTGCGAGAGCAGTGCCGCAAGTTCCGCACCGGTCACATGGGGCAGCCACAGATCCATCAGGACTAGCTCGGGGTCAAACTCGCTGACGGTTTCAAACAACTGGTCGGCTTGCTGGAGTATCGTCACCTGCATGCCCGCGTTTTCAAGAATGGACTGACAGTGACTCGCAAGTTCCCGATCATCCTCTATGATGAGGACCCGCCCGGGTTCGGAGTGCTCAGTCCGAATAACCTGGGAGATATGTGCAGCAAGCCTGACCATATCCAGTGGTTTGACAAAGTAACCCTGCGCGCCTGCGCGCAAGGCTTCCAGCCTCGCACTGAAACTCTCCTCAGCACCGGTGAAAAATATCGGGCATTGAAAATCGTCTAGCAGGGCTTGCCAAACATCTTGCGGCTCGTGGCCTTCGCACTGAACGGCATGGTGATCGATCAGCAATAGGTCGGGTTCCGGGTTGTCGGTTGTTTTAAGAACACCGGCATCGTCCAGATGAAAAACACGAAAGCCAAAACTTGTCAGCTGCGACTGGGTATAACTGGCAAGCAGATGATCGCGTTCTATCAGCCATAGGCAGGGAGAGCCTGAAGCAATGGCCTGAGGGCTGGCTTCAATCGCTTTTTCGCTCTGCCCATGGCTGTCGGCCGCACGCGCATCTATCAGTTCAGACAACCACTTGGCGGGAAGGTCTGCTTCTTTGGAAGGTTCCGGCAGGTTTTTTGCGACTATTGTTTCAAGCTCGCGGGCTTTCTCGCCGAGCGAGTGAAAACCGAAGGTGCCTGCAGCGCCCGCCAGCTTATGCAATGCCGAATGCAATTCACTCAGTGCGTTTTCACAAGAGGGATGCGTTTCCAAACGGGAAGACAGACTTTCAAGCCGCCTGAATTCGGACTCCAGACGTTTGGCGTAGGCCGCTTTCAGCTTTTCAATTTGGTTGAGAGAACGGCCGGCAGGGGACGACTCAACCATCGAACTGCTCCCAAATCGCTCGTATATCATCCGCCAGAGTCATCGGGTCGAAGGGTTTTGAAATCACCTCTGCAACGCCCATTTTTTTATAACGTTCCAATTCCTCCGGGTGAACTTTGGCTGTCATGAACACGACCAGGGTGGCTTCCGTTATGGCCCCCTGTTTTCTGAGCGCGGTCAGAGTCTCCGTGCCATCCATGCCGGGCATCATGACATCCAGCAGAATCAGTTGAGGCTCAAATGCCGGTATCTCCCGCAGTGCGACTTCGCCGGACTCACAGGTTTTCAGTGTAAAACCACCTACGTCTTCCAGGGCGAGGGAGGCAATCTCACGGATGTCTGGGTCGTCCTCTACGTAAGCGACCTTTTGCAATGTGCTCATTTTTCGGGATCCAAAGTGGCTGTTTTCTTGTCTACATTCATGTAAGGCAGTTTCAAGCAATGAACTCCAGAGCCTTTTTTACCTACAGTGTAGATCCTTCGGCCTCTTCTGTTTTGCCGATTATTCGTTTTTGATGACTGACTACGGATCTTCAAAGCCAAGCATAGACTCAATTTCTGATCGTGGAGGACAGTTCGCCAGAGGGCATGGTGCCATGAACGTTAGGAACGGTAGTATTGATGCTGTGGATAATTCTCGCCGCATCAGGTCGTTTTTCTACAGCTACTTGTTCACTTCTCTGAACAGCATCATAGACCTAAATGCTAAGAATCCGGATGTTCGCTTTTGTTTATGAGGAGGTAGCCACAGCTCGTTAATAAGCCCAGGTCAACAGCAGTTTTTGCCTAACCCTATTCCTGCGCAAACGCCTTGGCGTGTCGGCCATTTTTTTCAGCTATGAACAGCACAGCCAAACGGGGCTTCGAATCAGCTGCATGCGCCAAAGGTCACCGTGAAACCAGGAAGGACGAGAGCACAAAAATTGTAATTTTTCGAACCATCCATATGTCTCCAGAGAAGCAAACGAGGTGGCACGGTATACAGGATTAATTGGTTTGCTCTACTCCGAACATCCAGTGGCCCTGGTTAAGAGCGACATGTATTCAAAAAGTCACGGAGCCAGGCAGCTTCGGACGGTGTGGGCTGCAGCCCATACTGTTTCACGATCCGAGAGAAACGGGCGACATACTGACACTGACCCGACGGAGGCAACCACTCGTCCGGACCCTTGGCGCCCTTACTCCGATTCAGGCTCGCTTATACGAATATGAAATATGCGATTTTCGTTGCTGAGTGAGTGAGTTTAGTTGATATACGTAGCCTTAGAAAAATAAGTCGACAACATATTTGCAACAACAAATTTCTTAGGGTTGCTGCTTGAGCAATGCTAGCCAGCCAGCAACATTTTTCTAATCTAGCGTCGCCTTACGATTGCCTATTAGCGATGAGCACTGAAGTCAAACATCAATGGCAATGACATCATAAGTTGGCCGCTCCGGTCGCAAAGCGAACGTTCAGATTTCGGAATAACGCGCAGCTTTGCGGTGATTTTGGAACCGCGACGCGGTGGAAAAATCATCCGACAACAGCGTCTTGTTAGCATTACGATGCTTGAATCTGATTAATCAGTCGAAACGTCCCATTTGCTAGTGGCGATGAAATTTTACCCGCACGTTCATAGCCGTACCTAATTAACTGGTACATTAATGATAATATTGAGTTGCTTATATTATATAACGATTTTATTTCGTTATTATTTAAACTTAGATCAAATGCTTTAGGTTCTCTTAACCAATCTGAATTTCTTAGGATGGCCTCTTGGTCATGCACCGCATTCTTGTATGGAAACCAAGTCCCGTAACTGTGCTGATAGTTGACGCTATTTCTTACTTGAGAAGGCCAGTTCCCTTTAACTGCTCCAGACTGAGACATGGCTTGCTTAAGACTTGACACAAGGTCTATAGCATCCGACTTATGCTTACCTAAACCTGTTGTATTCTGGACATTCTCAATTATCCAGGTCAGCAAATTAGCGAACGACAACCAAGTATCTGCATGCGAATCTTTCAACTTTCTGTACTCTATGCACTGATTTTCAATTACTGAGCTATAAAAGCCATTTTCAATACAAGATACTCCAGCCGTCATTTCGGTGGCATCTGCCACTTGATAAACAGCCTTAACATGACCACTGTCTAATTGGGTACAAGCCCTACCAAAAATTCTTAGTAACGCATGTGCAGCAAAAAATGCTGAATAATACATTTGGACTGTGGCCCAAGCAGTACTTTTAGGTAATTTTTCAACTTTACCAATGCACCACATGGATTCAATCGCTGCTTGTGCAAACCGGTTACAATCATTAGTTAGAGCAATATAGATACTGTCGGAATCTTGAAATCGTAGCTTGAATTCATTGGCTCTTTTTTGAGAATTTGGTACTAACGGATTTTCCATTAAATACTGGCCGTTCGCAACCCAAGCTTTTAAGTCACCTTCAGATTTTGATGAAATCTCAAATATTTTGTTTTGAGATAACTGATGAATTATTTTAACCTCAGGTGTCATCTACAGAGTAAACTCCTGTTTTAATGACTCTTCAAGATGATCAACAATGGGTTTATACGCATTAGTCGGTTTTTCAAGCTTTATAGGCTTAATCCTGTGCCCAATCAATTTTGTAAACTCATAATAATTATCAACTGTATATATTGCGCCAAACCGATCTTTAACTCGCGCAGTTATAATCGGAAAAAAACCAGCAATCGCCTTAAACACTGTCGTATTTACTGCCTGCTCTTTAATACCATGAGGAGCTAACACCCCCTCACTAAAAGCAACCAGGTATGAATTGTAAATATCATATATTTCATCTGGATGATTTATTTCCAAAAAACTTCACCAAAGGCTTCATTGCTGTATTAAAAACAGATCTGGTTATCTTTCCTTTTTGCCTTTTAGAAGCTGAAAGCTTGTTATAAAGAGAGCTATCATTTTCTGTTGAAAATGTATCAAAAAGTTCTCGCAAGAATTGCTCAATATCGTTTTCATATTCAGCCATCTTCTTGATATCTAGAAGAAGTTCTGTTGGCACACCTTTTTGTTTAGAGTTTATGTCAATAAACAGCCTTGTTTCATCTCTTTTCGACAAGTTGTCGTACACGACAACCGGAATCCTAAGTGCTGTATTTGCAAGTTTAAATCCATAGACACGATGCTGCCCGTCGATGATAAGAAAAGCTTTACTTATATTTTTGAAGCTCACTGACTTCCTTTTTGAATCGTATGTGAACTCACAATCTTCCTGCGCTGATAAAACTATTGAGCTAGGAATAGTCCCAAGCCCTGAATCGATATAATTCGCAATCTCAGTCGCGCGTTTTTTGTCCAGCTCTCGCTGAAAGCCTTCAATAGGGTCTTCATCACGGTTGATCACGTAGCACGTGTCGGCGAGGACGTCACTAGGCATGGTGAATGAATAGAACTTATGCTCTCCTTGGCGGACCAGACTCACACTTCCGAAACTCTCTTTTTCGCTCATATTAGACCTTCAAAATTACTTACAGGCTTAAATCTAAAAATGCTAACGCCAATATTCAGCGGCGGCCTTTGCGTAGCGAAGCGGAGAAAAGGCCGTCCGGTGGAGGCCCGTCAGGGCCGTAATGGTATTCCCCCAACAAAATGGACACGCCCCATTAGTTAGCTCCCTCGAACTCTAGCGGAGTCCGGTAACCAAGGCTACTGTGGAGCCGTTGGGTATTATAGAAGCGCTCAATATAGTGTTTTATATGATGTCTCAGTTGACGAAGCGTGATGTAGCTCGTGGCGTGCAGCAATTCTCCCTTCAGGCTTTTGAAGAAGGATTCCACTTCGGCATTGTCCGTGCAATATCCAGGACGGCTCATGCTGTGCCGGACCTGATGACGTCTGAGCATGTCACGCATTTTCAGGGCCCTGAACTCGGTGCCGCGATCGGTATGCAGCAGAAGCCCTGGCAGCGGTGAGCGATCGGCCACCGCCTGCCTGAGAGCCCCGCAAGATAGATCACTGTTCAGGTTGGCTTCCAGCTTCCATCCAATAATGCGCCGGGAGTAAAGGTCCAGCACCACTGCCAGAAAGACGTTCTTCCGGCCCATCTTGATATAGGTAACGTCGCTGCTCCATTGCTGATTCACCGCCACGGGTTTGTCCAATGCCAGTCGATAATTCGGCCAAGCCTTCAGAACCGCTCGGCGGGTGAGCAGCCTTCGGTAGATTCTGTGAGTCCGGGCCTTCATACCCCAGACCTGCATCAGGCGGGCAACACGATTCTCGCCCACCCGGATACCCTGTCTTTTAAGGGCGCGATACACTTTCGGGCTGCCGTAACGGCCCTCGCTCTCATTGAATATCCGCCGTATCTTAAGCAGCAGTTCCGCGTTCTCAGAGGCCCGCTTACTGGGCTTGCGATTTACCCAGGCGTAATACCCGGAGCGCGATATATTCAGGTGCCTGCACAGGGCCTTTACGTCGTGTTCTTGTTGGTGTTTCCAGACGAACCGGAACGCTTCTGTCGTTCCTCGGCCTGAAAACGTTGAAACTTTTTTAGGATGTCATTCTCCTCCTGAAGCTCGGCTATTTGTCGCTTCAATCGGCTGATCTCATCCTGCTCAGTGATCTTCTTCTTGGCGTCTGCTGGTGCTCGCTTGACCCGTTTCATGGCGAACTTCCCCTCACGGTGTTCCTTACGCCAGCGTGACAGCATCATCGGGTGAATATCCAGCGCTTCCGCAACGCTCTTCACACTCCGGTGAGCCTGGTGACTCCACTCAACGGCTTTGACTTTGAACTCAGTGGTGTACTTCTCGGTTTTCTTGCCAGTCTTGATCGCAGGCATCGGTTTTCTCCTTTGGCGGAGTTATCGATGCGTGTCTATTGAAATGGGGGAAGTGCAGAACGAATTTGATTGCCTTGTTAAGCATTTTATCGGCCCTGGGAT
>TARA_R110002072_G_scaffold26009_1_pt1 | contig 16013 bp, 13 predicted proteins | sample TARA_R110002072 | Tara Oceans TARA_R110002072 (sample SAMEA4397118) | marine metagenome | biome: Polar Biome; feature: [SRF] surface water layer (ENVO:00010504); material: water (ENVO:00002006), including particulate matter (ENVO:01000060) such as... | depth 5 m | reverse complement strand
GAAATCTCTCAAATCATCAATCAAAGCTCTTGCTTGGCAGAGAGGATAAGGGTAAAGGAAACTTAAATACCTATAAATAGATTTTAATATATTATTGATTCATTAAATATTGAAAATATGAAAAATAATAATGAGGAGAGAAGAGTTGAAGCTTTACAAAGCTATAATATTTTAGACAGTAAAGAAGAGGAAGATTTTGATAATCTGGTGAAGTTAGCTGCGTCTATTTGCGAAACGGAGTTTGCACAGATTAATTTTATTGATTCAGAAAGGCAGTGGACAAAAGCCTGGTACGGTATTGATATTAAGGAAATTCCAAAAGAAGACAGCTTTTGCAATCATACTATTAAAAAAGAGAGAGATAGTATGGTTGTTTCCAATGCATTAAAGGATGATCGATTTAAAGAAAGAGAGTATGTGATAAATAATCCTAAGATTCGGTTTTATGCAGGAGTAAATATTAAATCAAACGATGGGTTTAATGTAGGCACAGTATGTGTGTTTGGAACGGAAGCCAAAGAAATTACCGAACAACAAAAAAATGCTTTAGAGATACTTGCCAAAGAAGTTGAAATGCGGTTAGAGTTGAGAAAAAGTCAACAAAATCTCGAAAAGCAAAATATCTATTTAAATAATTCAACTGATTTATTGATGCTCGTTGAGAGCTCAAACTTTAAGATACTTGAAGTAAACAAAGAGGTAGAAAAGTACTTTAATTATGAGGAGAAAGATCTTGTTGGTAGGACATTGCATAATTTACGATTTGATACATCAGATATTGATAAACTCTCATTGTGGATTAAATATAATAGTGAAGACACCTTTTCGGAAATAATAAAAATAAAGAGTAAACAAAGTGAATTATTTCTACAGGTAGATGCAACGTTAAAGAGTAATCTTATATTTATAACGGCAAGAGACATCACAGAGCAACAAATGAATCTTCTTGAATTAAAGAGGAATTTCAAATTTCAGGAAGCCATTTCTGAAGTGGCGTTAATTTTTGATTCTTTAGACAGCTTTGATTCTAAGATGAACCGGACGCTGGAAATTTTGGGAGAAGTTTGCACTGTGTGTAGAGCTTATGTGTTTAGGGATTTTGATGATGGCAAAAATTGTAAGAATGAATATGAGTGGTGCAAAAAAGGAGTTACACCTCAAATTGATAAACTTCAAAATCTTTCTTATGAGTTGGATATACCTGAATGGAAAGAAACTTTGTTACGAGAAGGAGAGATCGTTTGCAATGATATTCGTCTGTTGCCAATTCTAATACAAGAAATATTAGAACTACAGAATATTAAATCGATAATAGTATTACCTCTAATTATTGATTTGGAGTTTTGTGGATTTATCGGTTTTGACGATACGGAAAACAATAGAACATGGTCGGATGCTGAAGTTTATTTATTGAAAACCACATCGGTCATGATATCGAACGCTTATAAAGAAAAGTTTTTTGCCCATAAGCTAAAAAATAGCGAACAAAGATTGAAAAGGTTTATAAAACAAGCCCCGGTAGCAATAGCAATGCTTGATAAAGAGCTTTTTTTTATCGAAACAAGTGCAAAATGGATTTCAGATTTTAGTGAGAATAATTCGAATATTATTGGGTTACACTATTTAGACACCGCAAAAAATTATGAAAACACGGATATCTGGACAGAGATTTTTGACAGTGTACTCTCCGGAAATATATACACATCAGAAAATGAAAAGGTAAAGAAAGGCAATGAGGAGGATATCCGGCTTAGTTCTAAGATAACTCCATGGTATGATGGTAGTGGAGTAGTAGGAGGTATAATCATTTTTGTAAATGATGTAACAAAAGAATTTAAAGATCGAATTTTTATAGAAAAATCGTTGAAGGAAAAAGAAATTTTACTGAGTGAAGTACACCATAGAGTTAAAAATAACCTGGCTATTGTATCGGCTTTCTTGCAGCTCGAACAATTTTCAATTCAAAATGAAACTGCAAGTAATATTATTGATAAAAGCATCGGAAGGATAAAAGTAATGGCCACTATCCATGAGTTATTATACGCCAATGAAAATTTTTCTGATATAAATTTACAGCAAATGATTGATAACCTTTGCAAAATAATTGAGAACGATTTTCGTAAGCATGGTAAAATTAATTTTAAGCTCGATATCGAGCCGATGAATTTAAATATTAATACGGCAATTCCTTTGGCTTTAATGGTGAATGAGATCATTGGCTACTCTTTAAATGATATTTCTCAAAGTAAGGTTAAAAACTCGTTTAAGATTTCACTTCAACATAGAGGAAAGGATATTTTGTTATCTATCAGTGATAATCGTTTGCAGAATGAAGTAGCAAAACCATTTGAAGCAATAAACCCATTAGAAGATGAAGATTCATTTTCTATGACTATAGTGAAAGTATTGACGGAACAAATTAAAGGTAATTTGTCCTTCAAATATGATGAAGAAGCTCGCTGGGAAATTGCTTTTAAAGACAATGTAGCTAAAGGTTCCAGCTCTTCTTTAGCTGAGAAAGATATTGTAAAGAATTAGTCATCTGTATAAATAATAAGTTTATAGGTAAATATTGGGAGACAAAAAGCTTTGAGAACTATTGGTTGGTGCCGGACGTAGTATCGAAAATTCTTCGATAGAAGATGCTTTTCAACAAACGTACCTGAATAGAGTTGCTGCTGTAAAATTGGATCATGCTTTATCCGAACTTTGGTGGGTTCTAAGTTCATTAACTTTAAGCAGGAATGATTTTTCAAGTGGAACGGAAAGAAATCGTTTTGGAGTTCGTTTAGGAGTTACGAGAAACTTCTAAATCATAAATACGGTATCTTCAGGGATGAAATTTATTCTCACATCAGTATTCTTAATTGGAGCTCTTTTTTCAGTTAAAGCACAAGAAAAAAAGACTATTCTGTTTTTTGGTGATAGTATTGTAGCCGGATACGGAATAGAACCCCAGCAAGCGTTTCCCGCTCTTATTCAAGATAAGATAGACTCGCTGGGTTTGAATTATGAAGTGATTAATGGTGGTTTAAGTGGAGAAACCTCAGCTGGTGGGTTAAGACGAATCGATTGGGTTTTACAAAGGAATATTGACGTAATGATTCTTGAATTAGGTGGGAACGACGGTTTACGAGGAATAGATCTTTCATCCACAAAAGAGAATCTTCAGCAAATTATTGATAAAGCGTTGGTCAAAAATCCTGATATGGAAATCATCATAGCCGGAATGCAGGTTCCACCTAATTTAGGAACAGATTACGCCAAAGAGTTTCAGGAGATGTACCCGGAACTTGCAGAAAAGAATGATCTCAAATTAATTCCCCTTATTTTGGATAAAGTAGGAGGAAGAGACGAATACATGCAGCCTGATCAGATTCATCCGAATGTGAAAGGTCATAAAGTTGTTGCTGAAACGGTGTGGGATGTTTTATATCCAATATTGAAATAGTTAACCACTAAACCTGACAGTTATACCGATTAAAGACAAGCGTTTTTCAAACTATTTTGACTCTATATTTATTGATATTCAAACATATAAGGTCTTTTACGACCTCTGAATAGTGACTTTACCCTAGACTATAAAAGGCCGATGGATAGAATTTAATTTTTTAGTGGTTGGTTTAAGATTGAGTAGAATTCTAAGTTATATTCTAACTTCAAACCATAATGTATATTAAAGAACATTTAGCTTAGTATTATTTTAATAGGATGCAAAATGAAAAAAATATTTATACTCGTAGTATTAATATTATCAACGGTTGATTATGTCTCGGGCCAATTCTTTGATCGCCAACCTGAATTCACTCATCAGGATACATTGCGTGGAACTATCACAGCTGAACGAGCCTGGTGGGACGTGACTTACTACCATTTGGATATGAAAGTGAATTTGGAGGATAGTACTTTTTCAGGCACCAATACTATTCGCTACAAAGTAGATTCCACTACAACCAATGTGATGCAGATCGATCTTCAGAAACCAATGGAGATCACCAAAATCACGCAAGCAGGAAAAGAACTGCCTTTTGGACGAGATGGAAATGCCTTTTTTGCTGAGACTTCAACAAATCAAAAAGTAGGAGAGATTAATGAAGTTATAATTCATTTTTCAGGCAAGCCTAAAAAAGCAATCCGCGCTCCCTGGGATGGCGGTATTACATGGACCAGAGATAAAAATGGAAATCCGTTTGTGGCTTCAGCTAATCAAGGAATTGGAGCAAGTTTATGGTGGCCGAATAAGGATCATGCTTATGACGAGCCGGATAGCATGTTGATGAGTATCACCGTTCGTGATGATCTAATGAATGTTTCAAACGGGAGATTACAAAAAGAAGTTGATAATAACGATGGAACCAAAACCTGGTATTGGTTTGTAAGCAATCCGATCAATAATTATGGAGTAAATATAAATATTGGTGATTACACTCATTTTGGTCAGATTTATGATGGTGAGAAAGGGGAACTAGATATGGATTTTTATGTTCTCAGCTACAATCTCGAAAAAGCCATGAAGCAATTTGCGGATGCTCCCAGAACTATCGAAGCTTTTGAGCATTGGTTCGGCCCATATCCGTTTTATGAAGACAGTTATAAACTGGTAGAAGCTCCTTACTTGGGAATGGAGCATCAAAGCTCGGTGACTTACGGCAACGGTTATGAAAACGGATATCTGGGAAGAGATTTAAGTAATACGGGCTGGGGATTGAAATTCGATTTCATCATCGTTCATGAATCGGGTCACGAGTGGTTTGCCAATAATATCACTTATAAAGATGTAGCCGATATGTGGATTCACGAGAGCTTTACGAATTATGCAGAAAGCCTGTTTTTGGAATATCACTTTGGCAAAAAAGCGGGAAAAGAATATGTGTTAGGAACAAGATTGGCTATTCAGAACGATCGCCCGATTATTGGTATTTACAATGTGAACTATGAAGGTTCTTCCGATATGTATTCTAAAGGCGGAAATATGCTTCATACTATCCGACAAATTATCGGAGATGATGAATTGTGGAGAGAAATACTGCGTGGTTTGAATAAACAATTTTTTCATCAAACGGTAACTACAGAGCAAATCGAAAACTATATCATCGAGCAATCAGGAAAGGATTTAGGCTCCGTATTTGATCAATATCTTCGGGATTATAGAATGCCTGTTCTAGAATACTATTTCAAAGATAATAAGCTGGTTTTCCGTTGGAATAATGCAGTTTCAAACTTCAATATGTCCGTTAAAGTATTTGTGGATGGAAAAGAAATGATACTTAACCCCATTACAAGCTGGAAAGCAATGCCAAACTCAGGAAAAGAGCTGGAGGTTGATATAAATTATTATGTGGCATCGTTTAAAGTTCAGAAATAGACTTCGGTTTTTCAATTCAAAATTAATAATTCAAAATTCTTAATTTTGAATTATCTAATTCTTAATTCTTTTAAAATCATCGTACCTTTAGCCTTCTGTAGATTGATATAGAAACTCCCAAATTCAAACTCCCAAGCTAACTACATTCATGGCTAACGCTATCGTAAAAGAACCGGAAGTAACTCGTGAACTTGCCATCGAACACGGATTAAACGAAGAAGAATTTGAAATGATAAAAACCTGCTTAGGTCGGGTCCCGACTTTTACTGAGTTGGGGGTGTATTCCGTAATGTGGAGTGAACATTGTTCGTACAAAAACTCCATTATTGAACTAAAAAAGTTACCTCGTGAAGGCGAGCATATGTTAGTAGCTGCCGGAGAAGAAAACGCCGGATTGGTTGAGATCGGAGATGGTTTGGGATGTGCATTCAAGATCGAAAGTCACAATCATCCGTCTGCTATTGAGCCTTATCAGGGAGCAGCGACCGGAGTGGGAGGGATTCACCGTGATATTTTTACGATGGGCGCTCGTCCTGTTGCAAGTTTGAATTCTCTACGATTCGGAAGTTTAGAAAACCCAAGAGTTCGATATTTGCTAGATGGCGTGGTTCGCGGAATCGGGGATTATGGAAATTCATTTGGTATCCCGGTCATTGGTGGCGAAGTATATTTTGATGAAAGCTATGAAGGAAATCCGCTAGTAAATGCAATGAGCATCGGTTTGGTGGAAGCAGGAAAAACTGTTTCAGCAATTTCTGAAGGAATTGGAAATCCCGTAATCATTGTGGGAGCAAGTACAGGTCGTGATGGAATTCACGGCGCAACGTTTGCATCCGAAGAAATCAGCGAAGCAAGTGAAGCTAAACGACCTAGTGTACAAGTTGGAGATCCATTTACAGAAAAACTATTACTGGAAGCCAGCCTCGAAGTACTTAAAACCGGCGCTGTAGTTGGAATGCAAGATATGGGAGCCGCAGGAATCGCTTGTTCCACCTCCGAAATGACAGCCAAAGGTGGGCAGGGAATGCTGATCGATCTGGATAAAGTACCGGCTCGGGAAGATGGAATGACGGCTTACGAACTGCTGCTTTCAGAAAGTCAGGAGCGGATGTTGATCGTTGCAGAAAAAGGACGTGAGCAGGAAGTGATTGATGTGTACGAGAAATGGGATTTGCACGGCGTGGTAATCGGCGAAGTTGTGGATACCGACAAAGTCACTTACATGAAAGATGGCGTAGTAAAAGGAGATATGTTTGCAGAACATTTGGTGCTTGGCGGCGGCGCTCCTCAGTATATTCGTGAGGCAAAAAAGCCGGTTTATCTGGATGAAGTTCAAAATTTTGATATTGAAAGTCTTGATCATCCTACCGATCACGAAGAAACGATAAAAACTTTGTTGGGATCTGTAAATATTGCTTCAAAGCGATGGGTGCACGAACAATATGATACAACGGTAAGAACAAACACGGTAACCGCTCCCGGAGCCTCAGATGCGGGCGTTATCCGTGTGAAAGGAACTAATCGAGGGTTAGTTGCCAAAACAGATTGCAACGGCAGATACGTGTATTTAAACCCTCGGCGCGGCGGACAAATTGCTGTGGTTGAATCAGCACGTAACGTTGTTTGTTCAGGAGGAAAACCTTTAGCTATTACCAATTGCCTGAACTTCGGAAATCCATACAAGCCTGAGGTTTATTGGACATTCAAGGAAGCACTTGGTGGAATGGGAGATGCGTGCAAAGCTCTCAACACTCCGGTTACAGGCGGGAATGTGAGTTTTTATAATGAAAATCCGAACAGTGCTATTTTTCCATCTCCAATTATCGGAATGCTTGGGTTGATCGAAGACGTTGAAAAACATACGACTACTCCGGGCTTTAAAGATGACGGAGATATAGTTTTATATATAGGTGCTACAAGAAAAGGCTTAGGTGGAACTGAGTATTTAAAGAAAATTCATGGGTTAACCACAGGTGATGCACCCGAATTAGACATTCCGTTTGAAGTGAAGTTACAGGAAAGTTTGCTCGAAGCAATCAAAGCAGGATTCATTACTGCAGCTCATGACATTTCTGACGGAGGTCTGGCTATTACACTTGCTGAAATGGCTATTTATTCCGGCAAAGGAGTAAATATTACCATTAAAAATTTTGTCGGTTCTGAACGGGAAGTTTTATTCAGCGAAGCACAATCCGGAATTGTTATTACCGTAAAAGCAGAAAACTTACCAACCGCACTAGCTCATTTTGATGAAAATAAAGTACCAACGAATGTATTGGGTACGGTATCCGGAAATTCAAAGCTCAAGATCGAAGAAATCGGCGAATTGGATATAAAAGAAATGGCTGAAATCTACGAGGGTGTTCTTCCCGGAATTATGAATAACTAGATTTAAGATTTCAGTCACGAGACATAGAAATCTGTATCCACATTAATTTTTGAGTATCCCCTCCACGGGAGTGGGTTAAGGGGTGGGGGTTCTCTATTATTGATACTCCCTTTAGTAAGCTTTCCAGTCCGGATACGTTTTTCAAGCTTTCTTAGTCCCTTTTCACGATTGTATTTATCCTTTTTGGCTCGTTTATCAGAATAAGTGATATTCAGTTTTAAATTCCCTTTCTTAAATGGTACTCTCACCATTATTAAGGTTTAAAGAGAGTTTTTTTTCTTTATTGGATTGCGGTTCATTTTTAATTCTCGCTCCCAATATAAACTCATAATTCGTCTCTTGAAGTTCCAGTACATTATGATTTGAGAGCAATCTAGAGTCGGCTACAACAACAAGTTGTGAAAGATTGTATTTCTCTCTGAATGCATCAATAAGTGGAAGCATTGTATGGCCTTCGTACTTGTTTCCTTCAAAAATATCATAAGCCAACGGATAACCGTTTTTACCGACTAATAAATCTACTACGATTTGCGGATTTTGATGTTTTCCTTCCTTTAAAAGTCCTGTCCGGCGCAGTTCATCTTCATTATCTATCTCAAAATAAATGGTGGTTACATCATAGAAAACTACGCTTATATCATTATTCAATACTGCCAGAGTGTGTTGGTAGCTTATTTGTTGAACCTGATCCTTCTCAGTATCATAAAGCTTGTCCATATAACAGTAAATGTCATCTCCCGAGTAACTCTTCTGTCCACAGCGATATAAATATTCGGTGGTTTTAAGTTTACTCTTGGTATATACTAATCGATATAAAACTAAATCTTTAAAAAGTTTATCCTCAATCTGATTAAAACCGATCTCATCGAATATTTTGCCTAAAACTAAAAATATTAAATTAAGTTCTTGAATTCAGGTTTCTCATTGGAAACGTTGGAGAAGAAGAGCGGAGCGAATCCTTCTCCAATAATGACATAACAGGCACACTATTTATATTATCTCCACCTACTAAACCTAAAGTCATTAATTCTCGCTAGTGTTGCTACCATAAAGAAAATATGGCAATAATTTAATTACCAGCTTTGTATATAATTTGGCTTAAGTTATTTGTTATTCTGCCACAGGCACGCCTTTGGCGGTTAATGGGTAAGAGGAGTTAAATTCCTCCCCTTTTGGTTCTGATCTAAATAACGACTATACCAATTAACCATTAACGACACTAGAAAATGGAAATTTTTTCCAGCCGGTAGATATTGCACAGTTTAGAAACTCAGAAACTGCGCAACATTCCTCTGATCTCACACGAGTGTTTAATCTGTCTCCCTTAGAAGGGAGAATTTATCAGAAAGCGTTAACAAGTCACCTATCATCTAAAAAAAAACCAAATCTATTAAAGGAAATCAGCGTAAATCAGAACATCAAAAAATCAACGATCACAATCCAACCAAATAGTTTAACCAAATGGTTGACTTATTATAATTTTTACTTTAACCTGGTTGGAACCAAAAAAATGAAAGATGTCAGTAGAAAGAGAAACTGAAGAAAAGATATTTGAAGCCGCTCGAAAAGTTTTTCAAGCACGAGGTTTTGAAGGAGCAAGAATGCAGGAAATTGCCGATGAGGCGAAGATCAATAAATCGATGCTGCATTATTATTACCGCAATAAAGACAATCTATTTTTTGAAGTTTTTCAGGCGGGTGTAAAGAAGATTTTTCCTCAAGTATTCGCCATACTTAATAAGGAAGCATCGTTGAAAGCGAAAATCTCTGAGGTCGTCAATTTTTATCACGATGCTTTTCAGGAAAATTCGCAGTTGCCGTCTTTTGTGATTTTTGAGATGAACCAAAACCCGGAACGTTTTAAAGCTTTTATACAAGCACAGGGTTTGACAATTCCACAGGCATTTATTGATCAGGTGTATACTGAAATAGAAGAACAGCAAATCATTCCGATAAAGCCACATCAACTTTTAATGAACATAATAAGCCTGTGTATGATGCCAATGGTTGCCAGAAATATGGTACAGAGTTTATTTAAGATGGATGATTTTAAGTATGCGCAATTTCTGGACGAACGAAGAGAACTGATCCCAAATTTTATTTACAATGGAATTTTATACAGAGAGGAGGATAAATGAAGAACATAGTATGCATTGTACTCGTCAACCTACTAATCGTAGGCATATCCATAGCGCAACAAAAAAATGAGATAACTTTACAGTATTTTTATGATAGAATTGAAACTGATTATCCAACGTCAAAGAAAATTGAATTACAAGAAAAGATCACTGCATTAAACACGGAGATCAAGCAGTCAGGTTTGTATCCTGAAGTGCTGATATCGGGTAGTGCATCTTATCAGTCAGAAGTTACGGATGTTTCTTTTGGTGGGCCAACAGCTCCTTCATTCAGTAAAGATCATTACAACGTTTCGATAGATCTTAGCCAGCCCATTTTTGATGGTGGAAGAACAAAAGGATTGAAAGAACTTGAAGAGAAAAACGGCGAGGTTCAGCAGGCGGGAGTAAAAGTTGAGTTATGGAATATTCGTAATCAAATTGATCAGGTGTATTTCGGAATTCTTCTAACAAATAAGCAACGTGAGACCGTAGAATTATTAATCAAAGACTTGAATGAGCAATTGAGTTTGATCTCCTCTAAAGTAAAGAACGGGATATTATTACCAAGTAATGAGCTGATTCTTAAAGCTGAGCTATTAAAAACCAGACAGCAATTGGCTCAGGTTAATTCGAATATAGCTTCAGGCTATGAGGTGCTCGGAGAAATTATTGGAGAGCCTGTTTCATCGGATACAGAACTTATTATTCCATCACAAAGCAATTTTGAAACACTGATGAAGGCCGAAGCTGGCAGACCTGAATTAGAGGTTTTTGCTCGTAAACATAAAGCGCTGGATGCTCAGATTGGCATCACGGATTCAGAAAAATTACCAACCGTGTCCGCGTTTGCCAAAACTTCCTATGGTCGTCCCGGTTTTGATGCATTTGATGATGACCTTCATTTTTATTGGATTGTTGGCTTGAGGGCTCAGTGGAGTTTTAGAAACTGGCGGAATTCAGAAAAGAAAACGGCTGTAATTCAAATCCAAAAAGATCAGAATGAAGCCGATGAAGATGCTTTTGAACGCCAACTTCTGAGCTCATTACATAATGTTGAGCAAAATATTTCAGCCATTAAAGAGCAGATAGCCTTGGATGAAGAATTGGTAGAACTCAGAAAAGAAGTCGTGAAAGAAAAATCAAGTCAGCTTAGGCAAGGCGTGATTACTTCTACAGAATATGTAACAGAATTAAACGCATTAAGCCGTGCCCAACTCAATGTTGAAATTCACAAAGTTCAATTGGTTCAGGCTAAAAATGAATATTTAACAAAAAGAGGTATCTCATGGAAATAAAAGTAACGCTCATTCTTGGGTTGGCCGTATTGTTAACCGGATGTTCACAAGAAGACACTTCGGATGCTTATGGACAATTTGAGGCTGATGAAATAATCATTTACTCCGAAACTACAGGGAAATTACTCGAATTTAACATCACAGAAGGGGAGCAAATATCAGAGAATGTAAGAGTTGCTGTAGTTGATACCACAACATTAGTTCTAAGAAAGAAAGAACTATTAGCTTCCATAAAATCAGTACGGAATAAGCTTTCTACATTAAAAGCACAGGCGGATGTTTATAAGTCACAGCTGGAAACAGCTCAAAATGATATGCAACGACTTAAAGCACTTCAAAGTGAACAAGCCGCCACACAAAAGCAGATTGATGACGCCGTTGGAGCTATAAATACCATTCGAAAACAAATTACCGCTGTTGAAGTTCAACGACAATCTGTTTATTCAGAAATTGAAACCATAGAAACTAAAATTGCGCAGATCAATGACCAGATCAACAGGTCAATAATTATTAATCCGATTAATGGGCGAGTACTTACAAAATTTGCGGAACAGTTTGAGCTTACATCCGCAGGTAAACCTTTGTATGAAATTGCGAATACAAATCAGCTAACACTCAGAATATTTGTATCGGGCTCTCAATTACCGAAAGTAATACTGGGAGAAGAAGTAGAAGTTTTATTTGATGCCGATGCTAATTCAAATCAACGTACAACCGGTAAAGTAACTTGGATTTCTTCAAAAGCAGAATTCACCCCTAAAATGATACAAACCAAAGAAGAAAGAGTTACTCAGGTATATGCGGTTAAAATATTAGTAAACAATGCACAGGGATTGCTAAAAATTGGTATGCCGGGAGAAGTGAATTTCAACTAATGGATTCCGTTCAATTACATAACGTTTCCAAAACAATCGGCAGTACTGTAGCTGTTAATGAGTCGAGTTTTTCCGTAAAAGAAGGAGAGTTATTTGGATTTGTTGGCCCTGACGGTGCCGGCAAAACTACGCTATTTAGAATTTTAACCACCTTGCTAATTCCTGATTCTGGTAGCGCTACAGTGTTGGGTTTAGATGTTGAAAAAGACTATAAGCAAATTCGTCCAATGTTGGGTTATATGCCGGGAAAATTTTCATTGTATCAAGATCTGTCGGTACAAGAAAATATGGAGTTCTTCGCCTCTGTGTTTAATACAACCATTCGTGAAAATTACGAATTAGTTGAACCGATCTACCAGCAATTGGAAAAGTTTAAAGATCGTTTTGCCGGAAATTTATCCGGAGGGATGAAACAGAAATTAGCTCTTTGTTGTGCGCTGATTCATAAACCAAAACTGCTTTTACTTGATGAACCGACTACCGGTGTAGATGCTGTTTCACGCAAAGAATTTTGGGAAATGCTAGCGATGCTAAAGAAGGAAGGCATTACGATTATTGTTTCTACTCCCTATATGGATGAAGCGGAACAATGTGACCGGGTTGCGTTGATTGACAAGGGTAAGATTTTGAAAATTGATACACCGGAAAGTATAGCACAATCATTCTCTAAATCACTTTTTGGAATAAAACACGAGCAAAAGTTTAAGTTGATACAAACCTTGCGTGCTTTCCGATATGCTGAATCAGTACATCCGTTTGGAGAATCTATTCACTATACAGATCAGAGAAAAGAGTTCAAAATAGAAGAACTTCAATCTTATTTGGGTGCTGAAGGATTGGAAGGATCGAGAATCGAACAAATAACTCCGAACATAGAAGATGTATTTATGGAGTTAATGCAAAAGGAAGAAGTCGATGCCTGAATTAGCTATCAAGACCGAAAATCTGTCAAAAACCTTTGGGAGCTTCACTGCTGTCGATCAGATCACGATGGAAGTTAAAAAAGGAGAAATTTTTGGATTTTTGGGCGCTAATGGTGCGGGCAAAACCACGGCAATGAAAATACTCACAGGATTGCTAACACCAACTTCAGGGAAGGCACTTGTTTCAGGTTTGGATGTGTATTCACAATCTGAATTGATAAAGAAAAACATTGGCTATATGAGCCAGAAATTTTCTTTGTATGATGATCTGACACCGGTTGAAAATATTCGATTTTATGGTGGAGTATATGGATTAGACAATGAAAAGCTAAGAGATAAAAAAGAAGAGCTCATAAAAACAGTTGGGCTTGAAAGTTTTAGAAAGAAATTGGTTGGCTCACTACCGTTGGGATGGAAGCAGAAGTTGGCATTTGCGATTTCAGTAATTCATGATCCAAGCATCGTTTTTCTGGATGAGCCCACGGGAGGTGTGGATCCGGTTACAAGACGACAATTCTGGGAACGCATATATCAGGTTGCTGAAAAAGGAATTACGGTATTTGTGACCACGCATTATATGGATGAAGCTGAATATTGCGATACCGTTTCCATTATGGTAGATGGGAAAATTGAAGCCATGGACACACCTGATAGTCTAAAACATACCTTTGAAACCGATTCAATAGAAGATGTTTTTATTCGATTAGCACGAGCTGCAAAAAGGGAAGATAAATGAATTCATTTAGAAGCTTTGTCGTAAAAGAATTCAAGCAGATCTTTCGGGACACCAGAACCTTAGTGGTTTTATTTGGGATGCCCATATTGATGCTGATTATATTTGGATTTGCGATCCGTAATGAAGTAAATAACGCAAAAATAGGGATTCTGGATTTTGCTAAAGATGAAGTTTCCAGAGAGATCATCCAAAAAATTGGAGCTTCTAACGCTTTCGATATTAGCGCTTATTTGACTTCGTATGATGAAGTAGAGGATATTTTTAAAAAAGGGGAGGTCAAAGAAATTGTTGTTTTTGAGCCGGATTTTGCCAAGAATTTAATTCGAAATAAACAATCCTCTGTTCAGATAATTACGGACGCTACAGATCCAAACTTGGCCAACATTGTTCAGTCTTATACCAGCGCAATTATTGTCGATTATGTACAAGAAATGAACGGGAATGGCACCGTTCAGACAGGAGGGATAACGACATCGGTAAAAATGATGTATAACCCGGAGTTAGAAAGCGTGAATTTATTTGTGCCGGGATTAATAGCTGTGATCCTAATGCTTATTTCAGCACTTATGACTTCTATTTCTATAACCCGTGAAAAAGAAATGGGAAATATGGAAGTTCTTCTGGTTTCTCCGTTAAAACCATATCATATCATCATTGGTAAAGTATTACCGTATTTGGTTCTTTCGATTGTAAATGTGATTACCATTTTACTATTGGCAAAATTTATATTTCAGGTGCCTTTCAGAGGCGGATATATATTCTTCTTTGTTGAGGCTATACTTTTTATAGTCACAGCACTTTCCCTAGGTGTATTCATATCTTCAATTACAGATAACCAGCAAACGGCCATGATGATATCGTTGGCAGGATTACTCTTACCAACCGTACTTCTATCCGGTTTTATATTTCCGGTACAGAGTATGCCGATTTTACTTCAATTAGTGAGCCATGCTATCCCTGCAAAATGGTTTTTAATTATTGTTCGTGGAATTATGTTGAAAGGATCAGGCATTGTTTTTCTTTGGAAGGAAACGCTGATTCTGGTTGGAATCACATTATTCTTCATTGGGTTGAGCCTTAAAAAATTCAAAGTGAGACTGCAATGAGAACCATTAAGTTTTTACTTGAAAAAGAATTTCTGCAGGTATTTCGGAATAAATCCATGTTGCCGATTATTTTTGTGATGCCCATCATACAATTGATTATTCTTTCTTATGCAGCTACTTATGAACTTAAAGAAGTGAAATTTGCAGTAGTTGACATGGATCAGTCAATTACTTCCCGTGAACTTATAACCCACATTCAGGCAACAGGATATTTTACTTTAGAGAATGAGTTCACAAGCCAAGAACAAGCTCAAATAAGTATGGATCGCAGTGATATTAAACTGATTGTGAGAATTCCTCACAATTTTCAGAAAAGCATAAAAGAAGCAAAGAATGTTCAAATTCAGCTTGTTATAGATGCTGTTGATGGAAGTTCTGCCAATCTGATTCAGTCTTATGTGAACTCCATCATCCGCGATTTTAGTAACAGGCAAGCCAGAGCAGAAACCATTTCTGTGGCATCCGTAACGCCGACTGAACAAATATCAATTTCTCCTATAAACTGGTACAACCCGAATCTAGATTATGTTACTTATATGGTTCCCGGAATATTAGTGGTGCTGGTATCCATGATCGGATTGTTTTTATCGGGGATGAATATAGTTCGCGAAAAAGAGATTGGAACTATAGAACAACTGAATGTAACGCCAATCACAAAATTTGAGTTTATGGTGGGGAAATTAGTCCCGTTTTGGGTAATTGGTATGTTCGATCTGTTATTGGGATTAGCACTTGCTCGATTTGGATTTCAAATTCCATTTCTAGGCAGTTTAACCACCATCCTAATTATTGCTGGAATTTATTTAGTACTGATTCAAGCATTGGGGTTACTTATTTCTACCATCACAGATACACAACAACAAGCGATGTTTATAGCGTGGTTTATCATGGTCGTGTTTATTTTGATGGGAGGATTATTCACACCGATAGAAAGTATGCCGCTTTGGGCTCAAAAAGTTACTCTGGGAAATCCGGTAGCCTATTTCATAAAAATAATGAGAATGGTGCTTTTAAAAGGAGCCGGATGGAAAGAGGTTTACACGATGGTTGTAATCCTTGCAGGAATCGGAATAGCTTTACTAGGTATTTCTGTAAACAGGTATAAGAAGACTTTGAATTAGTTTAACAAATGGGGCTGGTTTATGTGATTTAGTATTTTGGGTTCTACGGGAAACCTTGTGGGTAGAGGTCTAATTTTCCAAAA
>TARA_R110002072_G_scaffold116942_11_pt1 | contig 16025 bp, 18 predicted proteins | sample TARA_R110002072 | Tara Oceans TARA_R110002072 (sample SAMEA4397118) | marine metagenome | biome: Polar Biome; feature: [SRF] surface water layer (ENVO:00010504); material: water (ENVO:00002006), including particulate matter (ENVO:01000060) such as... | depth 5 m | reverse complement strand
CAGCGCCTCGCGCACGGGAGGATGGATCGAGACCCGGCTGGCGAGCCCGCCGGTTTCCTCGTCGCGCAGCACCGGATCATCGAGCAGGCCGTCCTCGAACCGGCAGGCGGCAAGCGCATCCCCGGCGTCGTCGGGATCGCCGCCGGCGAGCAGCACCTGCCGGCCGACCGCACGATAGAGCAGCCCGGTGTCCAGATGCGGGACCTCGAAATGCGCCGAAAGCGCCTTGGCGATGGTGCCCTTGCCGCTGGCAGTGGGGCCGTCGACGGCGATAATCATGGCTTGCTTTTGCGGTCGCGAGCCGCCTTTGCCAAGCCCCACAGCGCGATCGCTGCCCAGAATCCCTCGAGCACAAGGCTGGGCCAGTTGGTGTGCACCACCAGCGATACGGTCAGCAGCGCCGCACCCGCAAGATTGGTGCCGTGGAGGAGGAACGGGTCGGGATCCTTCTTCCAGGTCAGATAGGCATAGGCCGCGATGATGCAGGCCATGCCGAGGAATCCGACAAGGGTCGCGACATCGGGGTCGAGCCACGAGGCAATCCATGGGGCGATCATCGGGCGGTCTCCGCCAGCAGGTCGAGGAAGCCGGGGAAGCTGGTGGCGATCGGCGCGGCATCGTCGATTTCGACGCCCTGGCTGCTGGCAAGTCCCGCGACCGCCATGCTCATCGCGATCCGGTGGTCGAGCCTGGTTGCGACCGGACCGCCGCCTGCCAGCGGTTTGCCCGCCGAACCTTCGATCACCAGTCCGTCCTCGCGCTCCTCGACCTGCGCGCCCACTGCCGACAGCGCCGCCGCCATGGTTGCCAGCCGGTCGCTTTCCTTGACCCGCAGTTCCTCGAGCCCCGCGGTAACGGTGCGCCCCTCGGCGAGTGCGGCGGCGACGAAGAGCACCGGGAATTCGTCGATCATGCTGGGCGCGATGGCGGGATCGACCTCGACGCCCCTGAGCGCGGAATGCCGCACGCGCAGATCGGCCACCGGCTCGCCGCCGACCTCGCGTCGGTCGAGTTCCTCGATCGATCCGCCCATTGCGCGCAGCACGCGGAAGATGCCGCCGCGAGTCGGATTGAGGCCGACGTTCTCGATCACCAGATCGCTGCCCGGCACCAGCAGCGCCGCGACCGCGAAGAAGGCGGCGGAGGAGGGATCGCCGGGCACGGTGAGCGTGCAGGGGCTCATGTCGCAGGGTCCGTGGATCGCGATGGTGCGCGCGCCGTCCCCATCCTCGGTGTCATCCTCGCCGATGGTTACATCGACCCCGAAGGCCGAGAGCATCCGCTCGGTGTGATCGCGCGTCGGCACGGGTTCGATCACCGTGGTGATCCCCGGCGTGTTGAGCGCCGCGAGCAGCACCGCGCTTTTGACCTGCGCGCTGGCGACGGGGAGCCGGTAGGTGATCGGCACCGCCGGATGCGCGCCCTCCATCACGATCGGCAGCCGGTCGCCAGCGCGCGCGGTGAAGCCCGCGCCCATCTGAGAAAGCGGCGCGATCACCCGCGCCATCGGCCGCGCGGAAAGGCTGGCATCGCCGGTGAAGCTGGCCGGGAAGCCGTGGCTGGCGAGCAGGCCCATCAAGAGCCGGGTCGAGGTGCCGCTGTTGCCCATCTCGAGCGGGCCTTCGGGTTCGAGCAGACCGCCGACGCCCACCCCGTGGACCCGCCAGCGCCCGCTCTCGTCGCGCTCGATCCGCGCGCCCATCTGCTGCATCGCGCGCGCAGTGGCGTGGACGTCCTCGCCCTCGAGCAGCCCGTCGATCAGCGTCTCGCCGATCGCCAGGCTGGCGAACATCAGCGCGCGGTGGCTGATCGACTTGTCGCCCGGAACGCGGATGCGACCGGTGAGCGGGCCCTGGGGGGCAAAGCGATGGGTGGAGAAGCGGTGAGCGGACACGCGCGGCTTTCGCTTGGTTTGGAGGGCGCGCGAGCAAAGCAGGCTTGCCGCGCGCCGAGGAGGGCGGGTAGGCGCCGGTCTTTGACAGTGGCATCGCCATCTGGCAAGGCGCGCGCGCAGTCGATCGCGCGCCCGATATCCCGTCTTGATTCTGGGTCAGCGCGATCCCATCACGTATGTAACAAATCATTCAGCCCCGCCGCGACCGGCGGGGTCCAGCCAAGGATTACACATGGTCAAACCGGAATGGGGCACCAAGCGGACCTGCCCGAAATGCGGCACCCGCTTCTACGATCTGGGCAAGGACGAGCCCGCGACCTGCATCGAGTGCGGCGAGGAATGGAATCCCGAGCCGGTTCTCAAGTCCAAGCAGCCGATCCCCTTCGAGGAAGAGAAGAAGGAGAAGGAAGGCGAAGCCGACTCCGATCTGGCCGATGACGATCTGGAAGACATCGACGAGGACGACGATTCGCCCGACAACGAGGTCGATCTCGGCGGCGACGACGATCTCGGCGTATCCAAGGGCAAGGGCGACGAAGACGCCGAAGAGAGTTGATTTAGCGGTTGCAAAAGGGGAGCGTCCTGCATAAAGGGCGCTTCCCGCAGGGATAGTGCACCCGCAAGGGCGCGATATCCGCGAAATGTTTGGGGCCTTAGCTCAGCTGGGAGAGCGCAACACTGGCAGTGTTGAGGTCAGCGGTTCGATCCCGCTAGGCTCCACCATTTCCCATCACGCCGGGTTCCGGCGAGATGGCGAAGACAGAAAAAGTCGGCTCTCTCTCTAACGAGGTCCGCACGCTGGCCGACGAGGTTTCGTCCGCCGGCGTTTTTCGCTTATGGTCGGGGCATCGCGCGCGGCCGCGCCCGGTGCATTCGAAGAGGAGTTGGTGCAGCATGTTCGACAATCTGTCAGATCGGCTCGGCTCCGTCTTCGACAAGCTCAAGGGCCGCGGCGCGCTGTCCGAACAGGATGTCCGCGACGCGATGCGCGAAGTGCGGATCGCGCTGCTCGAGGCCGATGTCGCGCTGCCGGTGGTGCGCCGCTTCATCGATGCGGTGACCGAAAAGGCGATCGGCCAGGACGTGCTGCGCTCGGTCACCCCGGGGCAGCAGGTCGTCAAGATCGTCAATGACGAGCTGATCGAGATGCTCGGCGGCGAGGAGCCCGCCACGCTCAATCTCGATGCCAAGCCCCCGGTGGTGATCATGATGGTCGGCCTCCAGGGCTCGGGCAAGACCACCTCCACCGCCAAGATCGCCAAGCTGCTCAAGGAGAAGCATGGCAAGAAGGCGCTGATGGCCTCGCTCGACGTCAACCGTCCGGCGGCGCAGGAGCAGCTTGCGGTGCTCGGCCAGCAGGCCTCGGTCGCGACGCTGCCGATCATCGCCGGTCAGCAGCCGGTCGATATCGCGCGCCGCGCGATGGAAAGCGCCCGGCTGCAATCCGCCGATGTGCTGCTACTCGACACCGCGGGCCGGCTGCATGTCGACGAAGCGCTGATGGCCGAGATGAAGGCTGTCGCCGGAATCTCCGCCCCCACCGAAGTGCTGCTGGTGGTCGACAGCCTGACCGGGCAGGACGCGGTCAACGTCGCCAAGAGCTTTACCGACGAGGTGCCGCTCACCGGCGTCGTGCTGACCCGGATGGACGGCGATGCGCGCGGCGGCGCGGCGCTGTCGATGCGGTTCGTCACCGGCAAGCCGATCAAGTTCGCTGGCACCGGCGAGAAGCTCGACGCGATCGAGGCTTTCGACGCCAAGCGCGTCGCGGGCCGCATCCTCGGGATGGGCGATGTCGTCAGCCTGGTCGAAAAGGCCGCCGCAGCGGTCAATCAGGAAGACGCCGAAGCGCTCGCGCGCAAGATGGCCAAGGGCCAGTTCGATCTCGACGATCTGCGGATGCAACTGCGCCAGATGCAGAACATGGGCGGGCTGGGCATGCTCGCCGGGATGATGCCGGGCATGAAGAAGGCCAAGGCGGCGATGGCTTCCAGTGGCATGGACGACAAGGTCCTGGTCCATATGGATGCGATCATCGGCTCGATGACGCGCAAGGAACGCGCCAACCCCGCGCTGCTCAACGCCAAGCGCAAGAAGCGCGTCGCGGCGGGCAGCGGGCGGCAGGTGCAGGAGGTCAACAAGGTGCTCAAGATGCACCAGGAGATGTCCCGCGCGATGAAGCAGATCAAGAAGATGGGCGGGCTCAAGGGCCTCGGCGCGCTGTTCGGCGGCGGCGGCGGCGGAATGGGCGGCGGCGGCGGCATGCCCGGAATGGACGGCCCCGGTCCCGGCGGCTTGCCCGGAATGGGCGGCAAGAAGGGTGCGGGCGTCGATCCGAACACGCTTCCGCCGGACCTGCGAAAGCTTTTAGAAAACAAGTAGATTCAGTTAGTTGATTTTGAAAGGTACGATACAATGGCAATTGCACTTCGACTCAGCCGTGGCGGCGCCAAGAAGCGCCCCTATTACCGCATCGTTGCGGCCGACAATCGTTCGCCGCGCGACGGCAAATATCTCGAGCAGATCGGCGTCTACAACCCGCTGCTCGCCAAGGACGATCCCGCCCGCGTGAAGATCGACGAGGACCGTGCGCGTCACTGGCTCAAGGTCGGCGCGCAGCCGTCCGACCGTGTCGCCCGCTTCCTCGACGCCGCGGGCGTCCGCGAGCGCGCGGCGCGCAGCAACCCCAACAAGGGCAAGCCGGGCGAGAAGGCGACCGAGCGCGCCGAAGAGCGTGCGACCAAGGAAACCGAGCGCAAGGAAGCCGAAGAGGCAGCCAAGGCCGAAGCTGCCAAGCCTGCCGAAGAGCCTAAGGCTGAAGAGGCTCCCGCCGAGGAAGCCGCAACCGAAGCGCCTGCCGACGACGCCGCTACCGAAGACAAGAGCGAGGACAAGGCGGAGGGCTGAGCCTTCCGCTCGAGTCCGCGCCTGAGCCTGACATGACCGACAAGCCCGTCACCCTTGCCGCCGTAACCGGCGCGCATGGCGTGGCGGGCGAAGTCCGTCTCAAGCTGTTCGGCGACGGCTGGGAAAGCCTCAAACCGCATAAGAGCTTCAACGGCGGCGCGCTGACGCTCGCCAAGGTCCGCAGCGATGGCAAGGGCGGGGCGGTCGCCCGCTTTGCCGAGATCGCCGACCGCACTGCCGCCGAGGCGCTGCGCGGCACCACGCTCACCGTTCCGCGGGCGGGCCTGCCGGAGCTGGAAGAGGGCGAGTTCTACTTCTCCGACCTGCTCGATCTCGCGGTGGTGACCGACACCGGCGAACCCGTCGGCCGCGTCAAGGCGGTCGAGAATTTCGGCGCCACCGATGTGATCGAGATCGAGAAGCCCGACGGCCAGACCTTCATGGTTCCGCTTACCCGCCAGGCCGTGCCCGAATGGAACGAGGAGCGGCTGGTGGTGGCCGAGGGTTTCGTCGGCTAGGAACTCTTGGCGAAATCCGTGCATTGGGCGGATATGTCGATCCTTTCCAAAGCCGTCATCCTGAGTCCCGCCGCATTGCTGCTGGCCTGTTCCGACGCCGGTTCCTCGTCTCCGGAGGTCGCCCCGCCCAGCGTCGGCAACGACGGACCGGCAGCAGGCACGCGCCCGGCAGGTCAGCCGCGCCCGGTCACGCTGGAGGGCAGGGTGGAGAGCGGCGTCGAATGTTCGCTCCTGCGCACGCCCGATGGCGAGACCTGGTCCTTCAACGCTCCGCAGGGTGCCGATGGCATCGCGCCCGGAGACTATGTCCGGATCACCGCCGAGATCGCCGATGCCAGCTATTGCCAGCAGGGCCGCGGCACCTTGATCGTCGAGACCATCGAGCGCGCCGATCCGCCCGCCAGAGACCGCGACCCGGCGCGCGCCGGGGGAATTGCTGTGACTTCGGACTATGTTCGCGGGAACTGGGTCGCCAAAGGAGTTCGGGCCGATTGCTCGCGGCCCGACTTCGCGGTCACGGCCAATTCGCGGGGCATGAGCATCATCGAGACCCGCATCGACGGGTTGCCCGAGACCGGCGTGGTCGATGTCGGTCCAACCCCGGCGCTGCAATGGGACGAGCCGATCCCGACGCTGCCGATCGAGACTCGCGGACCCGACGGGCTTGCCGTCATGCCGCCCGAAAGTGGGGAGGAGGTAACGCTTGCCGGCCATCCTATCCGCGGAGACGGGGTCGTCTTCGTGAAATGCGCCGACTAGCGCCGGATCGGGCGCTTTGCCGCGAGATGGTTGCGGATGGTCGTCGCGGCGACCCCGGCCTGGCCCATCGCATGGCTGATCTGGTCGAGCCCCACCACCACATCCCCAGCGGCGAACAGGCCGGGGACGCTGGTTTCCAGATGATCGTTGACCTCGATGCAGCCCGCCTCGCTGACCTCGGCCCCGCACGCCACCGCGAGCCCTGAACGGATCTGCGATCCCAGCGCGGGATAGATGCTGTCGAAACGCAGCCGCGCCTCGGCAGTGTCGAAGCCGATTCCCTGCAGATCCAGCCCGAACCCGCCGCAAGGCCCGGCGACTCTCGCGATCCCCGCCTCGTCCAGCGCAGCGCTGCTTTGGGCGGAGAGGTCGTGGTCTCCATGCGGGCACACCAGCGTGAGATCGCTCGTGTAGCCGCGCAGGAACAGCGCCTCGGCGGTGCCGTGATCGCCGGTTCCCAGCACCGCGACGCGCTTGTCGGTGACCTCGTAGCCGTCGCAGACCGGGCAATAGCGGATCAGCCCGCGCGCCAGCGCCTCGTCGTGGAAGGCGTCGTCCATTCCCTCGGGGCGGTTGTTCACCACCCCCGTGGCGAGCAGCACCGAGCGCGCGCGATAGCGCTCCTCGCCGCAATGGACGAGGAATTCTTCCCCTTCGCACGATAGATCGGTCACCCGCCGGGGCTCGCGCAATGCACCGTATTTCGCCGCCTGCTCGCGCATGCGGTCGAGCAGCTGGTTGCCGTTGATGCCATCGGGAAAGCCGGCGTGATTGTGACTGGTCGGGATCCAGCTCGCCCGGCTGGTGCCGCAATCGAACATCCGGATCGAAAGGTGATACCGCGCCAGATAAATCGCCGCCGTCAGTCCCGCGGGCCCGGCGCCGACAATGATGCAATCGTCGATCGTGCTCTGTGTCATGCCATAACCGTCACTGGTGGATTGCAGTCTTTGCCTCGGACGGCGGCTTGATGCCAGCGTGCTGCACGTATATACAGAGCGTATATACGGAGAGAGGCAATGGGCGAACATTATCCGGCGAGAAGTTTCAAATCGGGCAATTCGATTGCGATCCGAATGCCTGCCGAGCTTGGTATTGAGCCAGGTGAAGAGTTCCAGGTCGTCAAACATGACGATGGTTCGCTTACCGCGACACCGGTCAGCCGCTTGAAGGAAGGGTTTCTGGCGCTGGCGGGGAGCATGTCACCCGGCTGGATGGCGGACGGTCGCCCGGATAGCGAGGATGCCGATCGCGACTGGAGTTCGGGCCAGCGGCCGGATGCGCGCTGATGTATCTGCTCGACACCAATATCTGCATCGAATTCCTGCTTTCGCGTTCGTCTTCCATTCCCGTCCGAATGGCCGACGAATTCGGACGCCTTTCCGTCTCGACGATCACCGTGGCCAACTTGCGGGTCGGCAGCAGATCCTCCACCGATCCGAAGAACGACGAACGGAGGTTGGATCTTTTTCTGGCCGGGCTGGCGGTCGAACCGTTCGATTCCGCCGCCGCATCCAGCTATGGGCAGCTCATGCAGACCCTTGAAATGAAGCGCCGCAGCTTCGATCGCCTGATCGCCGCGCATGCCCTGGCGCTCGGCCGTACGCTTGTGACGAACAACCCGCGGGATTTCGCGGACGTACAGGGCCTCGAGATAGAGAACTGGACCCAATGAGTTTCGCCGCCACCATCCTGACGCTCTATCCCGAGATGTTTCCCGGGCCGCTGGGCGTATCGCTCGCAGGGCGCGCTCTCGAGCGGGGCGACTGGTCGTGCGAGACGCTGCAGATCCGCGATTTCGCCACCGACAAGCACCGCACCGTGGACGATACACCGGCGGGCGGCGGTGCGGGGATGGTGCTCAAATGCGATGTGCTGGCAGCGGCGGTCGATGATGCGGTCGAAAAATCGGCACACCATTTCCGTTCGTCTCGAGCGAAGTCGAGAGACGAGGGCGCCGACGCTTTGGCCGGTGTCTCGACTGCGCTCGACACGAACGCGGCGGGGGACACCAACGGGACCGAGGGCACGGTTCCCATCCTCGCCATGACTCCGCGCGGTAAACCGATAACGCAGCAGCGCATCCGCGAACTGGCGGCGGGACCGGGTCTGGTGCTGCTGTGCGGGCGGTTCGAGGGCTTCGACGAGCGCCTGTTCGAGGCGCGGCAGGAGATCGAGCAGGTGAGCATGGGCGACATCGTGCTCTCTGGCGGAGAGCCCGCAGCGCTGGCCATACTCGATGCTTGCATTCGGCTGCTTCCCGGAGTAATGGGCGCGCCTTCCAGCGGGGCCGAAGAGTCGTTCGAGAACGGCCTGCTCGAATACCCGCAATACACCCGACCTCAGCAATGGGAAGGGCGCACGATCCCTGAAGTGCTGCGGTCGGGGGATCATGCGAAAATCGCGGCGTGGCGCAAGGCACGCAGCGAGGACGATACACGGTTACGCAGGCCGGACCTTTGGGAGCGTTACAGTGACGCTCGGGACCGATCTGCCTCTGGCGCGCGGCGAAAAGACTAGAAAGACCAGGCATATGAACCTGATCCAGCAGCTCGAGGCGGAAGCCATCGAGAACCTCGGCAAGGAAATCCCCGAATTTCGCGCGGGCGACACCGTTCGCGTCGGCGTGAAGGTCGTCGAAGGCACGCGCGAGCGTGTCCAGAACTTCGAAGGCGTCGTGATCGCTCGCTCCAACCGCGGCATGGGTTCGAACTTCACCGTGCGCAAGATGAGCTTCGGCGAGGGCGTGGAACGCGTCTTCCCGCTCTATTCGCCGATCGTCGATTCGATCACCGTGGTCCGCCGCGGCATCGTGCGTCGTGCGAAGCTCTATTACCTGCGCGGCCGCACCGGCAAGCGCGCCCGTATCGCGGAACGCCGCGACAACGCGCCCAAGGCGTAAGGCTTTCGCCCTCGCTATACGAAAGGCGCTCCGGTCTCGGCCGGGGCGCCTTTTGCGTTGGGCGCAGCATTGCGCCATTGCAAACGGGCCTTTGCAAACCGGACGAATTGTCGTCATTGCGAGCGACCGAAGGTTGCGCCGCAATCCAGGACGCGCCCTGGATTGCTTCGCTTCGCTCGCAATGACGAGGTTTGAATTGACATGCGTTCAATGCTGCTTGCCACCGCCGCTCTGTTTCTCTCGGCGCCCGCGCTCGCGGAGGATAACGCAATGACCGCCGCTCCCGAGCTGACCTTCGAACGCGTCTTCGCCAGCCCCGGTCTCGACGGCCCGAGCCCGCGGCAGGCCAAGCTCTCGCCTGACGGGCGGTTCCTGACGCTGCTGCGCAACCGCGAAAGCGACCGCGAGCGCTACGATCTGTGGGGCTACGACCGGACTACCGGCGAATGGCGGATGCTGGTCGACAGCGAGGCGCTGGGCACGGGCCGCGAATTGTCCGAGGACGAGAAGATGCAGCGCGAGCGCGCGCGCGTCGGCAGTCTCAAGGGCATCATCGACTATCAATGGGCGAGCGACGGCTCCGGCGTGCTGGTCCCGCTCGACGGCGATCTCTATCTCGCGCGGCTCGACGGCAGCACGCTCAGGCTGACCGACACCGAGGAAAGCGAACTCAACCCCGCGCTGAGCGAGACCGGTGAATATGTATCCTTCGTGCGCGACCGGCAATTGTGGGTCGGCGCGGTCGGCAGCGAGGCGGCGCCCGTGACTCCGCAGGAGGACAACGAGAACGTCCGCTGGGGCGAGGCCGAATTCGTCGCGCAGGAAGAGATGGCGCGGCTGACCGGCTATTGGTGGAGCCCGCAGGACAGGCGCATCGCGGTCGAGCGTTTCGACGAGAGCGAAGTCGGCGTGGTCACCCGCGCCGCCATCGGCGCAACCGGCACGCGCGTCTACGACCAACGCTATCCGGTGGCGGGCAGCGCCAACGCGCTGGTCGAACTCTTCGTCATGGATCCCGGCGGCGGCAACCGGGTGAAGGTCGATCTCGGCGAGGAGACCGACATCTATCTCGCGCGGGTCGACTGGGCGCCGGATGGCAGCGCGCTCTACGTCCAGCGCCAGAACCGCGACCAGACCGTGCTCGACATGCTGCGGGTCGATCCGGCGACGGGTGCGAGCGAGGTGCTGTTCACCGAAAACGCAGCGGTCGAGGACTACTGGATCAATCTCTCCGACAATTACCAGTGGCTCGACGACGGCTCGCTGATCTGGTGGTCCGAGCGCGACGGCTTCGGCCACCTCTATCGCTATGCCGATGGCGAGTGGACCCAGCTTACGCAGGGCGACTGGATGGTCACCAAGCTGGTCGGGGTCGATCAGCAGGCGGGCCGGGTCTATTTCCAGGGCACGATGGACGATGTGCTGGCGCAGCAGGTCTATGGTTTCGATCTCGACGATCCTGCCGCGATCGAGCGGCTGACCGATCCCGCTTTCGTCAATTCGGCGAGCATGGACTCCAAGGCGCAGACGCTGCTGGTGAGCCGGTCGAAACCCGATCAGCCAACACAAAGCTATATCGCCGATACCTCGGGCCAGCGGCTGACCTGGATCGAGGAAAATGCGCTGGACGGCCAGCACCCCTATGCGCCCTTCCTCGCCGGTCATCGCGCGCCCGAATTCGGGACGATCGAAGCCGAGGACGGCACCGAGCTGGACTGGAAAATGATCCGCCCCGAGATGGAGCCGGGCAAGCGCTATCCGGTCTATTACTATCACTACAGCGGCCCCGGCCCGCAGGTGGTCCAGCGCAACTGGAGCGCGCCGCTCGAGCAGGCGATCGTCGACCGCGGCTATATCTATTTCGCGCTCGACAATCGGGGCTCGGCCAATCGCGGGGTGGCTTTCGAACAGCCGATCTATCGCGGCATGGGCGGGGTCGAGGTGCGCGACCAGAAGGCAGGGGCGCAGTTTCTCAAGACGCTGCCCTTCGTCGATCCCGACAAGATCGCGATCGATGGCTGGTCCTATGGCGGCTATATGACGCTCAAGCAGCTCCAGGCCGATCCGGGGCTCTACGCCGCGGGGGTCGCGGGTGCGCCGGTGACGCGCTGGGAGCTCTACGACACCCATTACACCGAACGATACATGGGCACGCCGCAGGACGATGCCGCAGCCTACGCCGCCGCGTCCGCGATCCCGAATGCCGCAGGGATCACCGATCCGCTGCTGGTGATCCACGGGATGGCCGACGACAATGTCGTGTTCGAGAACGCCACCGAGGTGATCGCCGCGATGCAGGAGGCCAATGTGCCCTTCGAGATGATGCTCTACCCCGGCTACACCCACCGCGTCTCGGGCGAACGGATCTCGCCGCATCGCTACAACACGATGTTCCGCTTCTTCGAGAGCCACGGGGTGATCCCGCCCGAATAGCGATGGGCTTATGGTTGTGAATGGTGCGGGCATCGCTATGTCCCGCGCTGCAAAGCTTCAGGAGACAGCATTTGGGTTATCGTGTGGCAGTCGTCGGGGCGACCGGAAACGTCGGGCGCGAGATGATGCAGGTGCTCGCCGAGCGCGAATTTCCTGTCGACGAGGTCGCGGCGGTCGCCTCGAGCCGCAGCCACAACCTCGAAGTCGAGTATGGCGACACCGGCAAGATGCTGAAATGCAAGAACATCGAGCATTTCGACTGGGCCGGCTGGGACATCGCGCTGTTCGCCGCGGGCAGCGGTCCGGCGAAGGAATACGCGCCTAAGGCGGCGGCCGCGGGCTGCGTGGTGATCGACAATTCCTCGCTCTACCGCATGGACCCCGATGTCCCGCTGATCGTCCCCGAGGTGAACCCCGAGGCGATCCACGGCTATTCCAAGCGCAACATCATCGCCAATCCCAATTGCTCGACCGCGCAGCTGGTGGTGGCGCTCAAGCCGCTGCACGATGTCGCGAAGATCAAGCGCGTCGTGGTGGCGACCTACCAGTCGGTCTCGGGCGCGGGCAAGGAAGGCATGGACGAGCTGTTCCAGCAGAGCCGAGCGATCTTCGTCGGCGATCCGGTGGAGTCGGTGAAGTTCACCAAGCAGATCGCCTTCAACGTCATCCCGCATATCGACAGCTTCCTCGACGACGGTTCGACCAAGGAAGAATGGAAAATGGTGGTCGAGACCAAGAAGATCCTCGACCCGAAGATCAAGCTTACCGCGACCTGCGTGCGGGTGCCGGTCTTCGTCGGCCATTCGGAATCGGTGAACATCGAGTTCGAGCGGGAAATGACCGCCGAGCAGGCGCAGGATATCCTGCGCGAGGCGCCCGGCATCATGCTGATCGACAAGCGCGAGGACGGCGGATACGTAACGCCGGTCGAGGCCGCGGGCGACAGCGCGACCTATATCAGCCGGGTGCGCGAGGACCCGACGGTCGAGTTCGGGATCAACCTGTGGTGCGTCTCGGACAATCTGCGCAAGGGTGCGGCTTTGAACGCGGTTCAGATCGCTGAACTGCTCGGGCGCGAGTGTCTCAAAAAGGGGTGAGGGGGCGATGACCATGCGTTTCGCGATGATCGGCGCCGCGGCGCTGGCGCTTGCTGCCTGCAGCGGGAGCGAGGAGACCGCCGAAAGCTCCGAACTTGCGCTGCAGGAAACGCCCAATTTGCCTGCGGACCCGGCCGGCGTCGTCCGGCTGCGCGGCGACGGGCTCGAGGTCACGGGGCCGCTCGGCACCATGCTGTCGTTCGGCAGTCCGCGCGAAACGGTCGAGGCGGAACTGGTCAAGGCGCTGGGCGAAGCGCGGGATGCCGGGACCAACGCCGAATGCGGGGCGGGCCCCGTGGCCTTCACCGACTATCCCGGCGGGCTCACGCTCAATTTCCAGAACGGCGCGCTGGCCGGCTGGTCGCTCGGCGACGATGACGGGCGGAGCGCGGATATCGCCACCGCGGAGGGGATCGATCTCGCCAGCAGCGAGGCCGAACTGGCCGCCGCCTACGATGTCGAAATGATCGCCGACAGCACGCTGGGCGAGGAATTCACCACCCCCGCGGGCATCTTCGGCTTCCTGACCGGCGAGGGAGCGCAAAAAGAGGTCGAATCGCTCTACGCGGGGACGAATTGCTTCTTCCGCTGACTTGCGCGAGAACGGCGCGATGACGCTCGCCGCCGATCTCTATTTCAGCTTCCGCTCGCCCTACAGCTACCTCGCCGTGGGCCGCTACCGCGCCATGAGCGAGGCCTACGACCTCGAGATCGCGCTGTGCCCGGTCTGGCCGCTGGCCATCCGCCAGCCCGATTTCTTCGAGCGCAATCATCCCAACTGGCTCGGCTACACGATGCGCGACATGATGCGCGTGGCGCAGTTCCACGCCATCCCCTTCGGCCCGCCGCGCCCCGATCCGATCGTCCAGGACACCGCGACGCGCCGCATCGCCGAAGACCAGCCGCATATCCGCCGGATCACGAGGCTCGGCCAGGCCGCCGCGCGGCGCGGCAGGGGTCTCGCCTTCGCGCATGAGGCCGGGCGGCTGATCTGGGGTGGGGCCGAAGGCTGGAACGAGGGCGACCATCTCGCCGGTGCCGCCACCCGCGCGGGTCTCGATCTCGCCGAGCTCGACTCCGAGGCGGAGCGCGATGCGGAGGCCCTCGATGCCGAGATCGCCGCCAATCAGAACGCGCTCGAAGCCGCAGGCCATTGGGGCGTCCCGACGCTGGTGTTCGACGGCGAACCCTTCTTCGGCCAGGATCGCATCGAGATGGTGCGCTGGCGGATGGAGCAACGGGGGCTGGCGAAGCGATGAGCCCGCCCGAAGGAGAACTGACCGGCGGGTGCAATTGCAGGGCGGTGCGTTACCGTCTCGCCCCGGGCATGCGGCTGCCGCCCTATGCCTGCCACTGCACCGATTGCCAAACCCGCACCGGAAGCGCTTTCAGCGAGCATATGCTGTTTGCCGAGCAGGACTTAGCCTTCGAGGGACCGCTGAAGACCGGGACCATGGTCCAGCCAAGCGGCGCGGTCTCGACCATTCACGGTTGCGAGAAATGTCTGGCGCGGATCTACGCGACCAATGATCGCAATCCGGGTTTCGGATCGCTGCGCTGCGGCACGCTCGATGATAGTGCGAAGCTCGAAATCAAGGCGCATTTCTGGGTCGCCAGCAAGCAGCCGTGGATCATCCTGTCACCGGAAGCAAAGGCTCACCAGACCCAGCCCGACACGAGCCAGGGCTGGGTCGCTTTCCTCACAGGGGCGGAATGATGCAACCGACCACCGAACATTTCCTCAGCTTCGACGGCACCGAGCTCGCGCTGCACCGGGTCGGGGCGGGGCGCCCGCTGGTGCTGCTCCACGGATTGTTCTCCAGCGCGCAGATGAACTGGATCAAATGGGGGCACGACCGCAGGATCGCGGAGCTTGGCTACGAGGTGCTGATGCTGGACTTTCGGGTCCATGGCGAGAGCGCCTCGCCGCGCGAGCCCGCGGCCTATCCGCCCAATGTGCTGGTGCGCGATGTCGCGGCGCTGGTCGCGCATCTGGGGCTGGAGGACTACGATATGGGCGGCTTCTCGCTCGGCGCGCGGACCTCGCTCCACGGAGTCGCCACCGGGGCGCTTGCGCCGCAGCGGCTGATCGTTGGCGGGATGGGGACCGCGGGGCTGGGCGAGTGGCAGAGGCGCGCGGCGCATTTCAAGCGGATCATCGACGAGTTCGACAGCATCGGGAAGGGCGATCCGGCCTATTTCTCGATGCAGTTCCTCAAGTCTCAGGGCGTCGACCGGGTCGCGGCGCGGCTGCTCCTCGACACCATGCCCGATCTCGATCTCGCCACGCTGGCCAATGTCGCCATGCCCACGCTGGTGGTCTGCGGCGACGAGGACCGCGACAACGGCTCGGCCGAGGAACTGGCCGCCATGCTCCCCAGAGCCGATTACGTCGAGGTTCCCGGCACCCATATGGGCAGCGTGACAAAACCCGAACTCGGGCAGGCGATGGCCGAATGGCTCGGACCGGCGGAGAGCGCGGCGCGCCGCTTGTGAGCGCCGCTCCCCGCGGGTAGGCTGGCGCCCATCGCAGACCGACGCGGCAGTGTTGCCGAATCAGGGGAGCATCACGACCGTGCGTATCATTCCGACCCTCGCTTTCGCCTGGGCCCCCGCCGTGCTGGGCCTCGCCGCCTGCGCGCCCATCGCCGCCGATGCCCCGATCGCTTCGAATGCGGCAGCGCGAAGCGGCACTCTGTTCGTCGCCAACAAGTTCGGCAACACGCTGTCCAAGATCGACCTCGCCACCGGCGAGAGGGTGCTGGACGTCCCGAGTTGCACCAATCCGCACGAGCTGGCGGCCTCGCCCGACGGCGCGCATGTTGCGCTCGCCTGCTACGGCGGCACCAGCGTCGACATCTTCCGCACCAGCGACCTCGCCCGCGTTAAGAGGGTCGAGCTGGGCGAAAACGGGCGCCCGCACGGCATCGTCTGGCATGCCAATGGCGCGCTCTACGCCACCGCCGAGGGCCGCAAGTCGGTGTTCTGGATCCGCGACCCGCTCGGCAAGGCCGAGACCTTCGAATACGGCACCGGGCAGGAAGGCAGCCACATGCTCGCCATCTCGCCCGATGCGCGCCACGCCTGGACGGTGGACATGGGTACCGGGACCGTGACGCTGGTCGATCTGCTCACCCGCCGCGCGCCGCTCTCGGTCGCGGTCGGTGTCGAGCCGGAGGGAATCGCGCTCGCGCCAGACGGCGAGACGCTGTGGGTCAGCGCGCGCGGTTCGGACAAGGCCTTCGCGCTCGATCCGATGAACCTCGAGATCCGCAGCGAGATCGCCACCGGCGCCTTCCCGCTGCGGCTGGCGATCCGGCCGCAGGGCGATGTCGCGGTCACTTCCGACCTCGCCGATGGCGGGCTGACGGTGATCGATCTGGAAAGCGCGCAGCCGATCCGCTCGATCGCGGTGAGCGGCGCCGAAGGCGCGCAGGAGCGGATGCAGGTCACGGTGATCTGGTCGCAGGACGGGGAACGGATCTATGTCGCCGAGACCGGCGACGACACCATCG
>TARA_R110002072_G_scaffold21902_6_pt1 | contig 16036 bp, 13 predicted proteins | sample TARA_R110002072 | Tara Oceans TARA_R110002072 (sample SAMEA4397118) | marine metagenome | biome: Polar Biome; feature: [SRF] surface water layer (ENVO:00010504); material: water (ENVO:00002006), including particulate matter (ENVO:01000060) such as... | depth 5 m | reverse complement strand
AAAATAATTCGGTTATCTTGCCGCTTTCACGTCAGCAGGCTGCACTATATCGCCAACAGCATTGCTCCAGGCATTTCGTTCAAATGTAATAACAGCCGAAAGCTCTGCATCGGACATCTGATCCTTGAAAGCAGGCATTAGGTTTTTACCTTTCAGAACCATGTTTATATGGTCTGCAGCTGCGCCCGTAGCAACGGGGCTGCCATCCAGAGCTGGAAACATGCCTTCAATGCCCTGGCCTTTTGCCTGATGACATGCAGCACATTGAGTATTGTAGATTTTCTCTCCACGCGCCATCTGCTCATCAAGCGTATATTCTTTTCCGCTCTCATCTTGCATGGCTGCTGCTTCGGCCTTCTTTTCGTCAACCCAGGTCGCATACTCTTCTTTAGAAACCGCATGCACAACAATAGGCATGAAACCATGATCCTTTCCGCATAACTCAGTACATTTGCCGCGGTAAATCCCTGGCTCTTCTATATAAGTCCAGTTATCGTTTATATAGCCGGGGACGGCATCACGCTTCCAACCTAGAGCAGGCACCCACCAAGCATGAATAACATCAGCTGCTGTAGTCAGGATTCTTATTTTTGTGTCCACAGGAAGCACAACCGGATTATCAACATTCTTGAGGTAATTATCGATAGTGTGCGGATCTATACCTGAGTTTCTTTGTCGCGCTTTATTGTCTTCTTCCGATAAAGTACTAAAAAAGCTGATATCTTCATCGAGATAATCGTATTTCCATTTCCACTGATAGCCGGTGACTTTCAGCGTCATTTCTGCATCACCCGTTTTTTCCATGAAGACCAGTGTTTTAGTTGCAGGAATCGCCATGCCGACCAAGATCAAGATAGGAATAATCGTCCAAATGACTTCGGCTGTCGTACTGTGGTGGAATTGCGCCGCAACTGCACCTTTTGATTTTCTATGATGAAAGATAGACCATGTCATGACACTGAATACACCGATACCAATCGCCGTAACGATGTAAAAAATGTCCATATGTAAATCATAGACTCGTTGACTGGTTGGCGTGACACCTTCGGTCAAGTTAAGCGGGTATTCGGCCAGAACAGCACCACTCACCAGAAACAATGAAACTGCAACTAACCCAAGCACAGTTCGGTTTAATTTATCGACTGACATACAGCAATCCTCAGCATTGATGATTTTTATTAACTAATTCTTAAATTTTACTTTTACAATTCTTTAAGCCATGCACCGACAATATGAAGCAGCATAACAAAGCCGTCCATATCTGATTCGGCGTTGATGGCATATCATCAATATAGCTGAAAGCATTGTATTTCTTATGTTCTTTCTTAAGCTCCAAGTTACTAACATCCTCGTAAAGCCCACGGCTAAAGAGTCACTTTGGCTTAATTTTTTGGGTTTAATCACACATATTGGGCCTGTGATTCATAACCCAATGATTTCCTTCCCCTTCTTGGGGCGGTAATATGCCCTAAATTAGGCACTCGTTGCAACCTTAAGCTTATACTATCTAAAAACGTAGCCCAACTATAAACGATGGATCTATTTTAACACGCGTTTTTGCTGGGTCTGGAACCAGCATATAATCTAAATTCGCAATATTCGGGCAATTGAGCTCCTCGCTTAAGAGGTTTACCGTGTCTTCTTTTTGTAGATAGTCTTTTTCTAATTGGTTGCTTACCCAGCCACATAAGCGAACACCATCTGCCTTAATCGCTTCCGCCGTTAATAACGCATGATTAATACACCCCAAACGCAGACCAACGACCAAGACGACGGGCAACTCTAACTCTCTTACCAAATCGACCGTTCCTATTCTATCAGAAAGCGGGACTCGCCACCCCCCTATGCCTTCTACAACGATGTTGTCACAAACCGAGGCTAATTGCTTATAACTAGCGACAATCCGATCAAGCTTGACAGTTTCGTCTGCTTGTTTAGCAGCAAAACTTGGTGCGACAGGTTGCTCGAATACAAATGGATTTACGTGCTCATAACTCGCGGGGTCGCTGCAATGATACAAGATCGATCTTGCGTCTTCATTAACAAGCTTGCCGGCAATATAACTACCGCCGCTCGCTACAGGCTTCATGCCGCTGGTTTTAGACCCTTGCTGCTTAAGTGCCTCCATTAAAGCAAGGGTAAACCAGGTTTTACCGACGCCTGTATCCGTGCCAGTAACAAATATACCGTTGGCCATAGTTATTTTTGTTTCCTGGTCTTGAGGTCTTGTTTTAACTGTTCTAATGATATTGATTGTGAACCCCCGCTGCCGACATTTTTTTGATGTGGCCGCCATGCATGCCCGTAAACAACTTCATAGGTCGCTGGTAATTTATTATTTAATCGAAATGTTTCGTAATGAGAGACGACCTTATTTAATCGCTGCTTACCCGTTAGCGTTCTTCGGCGGCCCTTATTTACATTGTGTGCGCCAATACTTTTTAACTCGTGCATCAGCTGCTTGCATTCGTTGTAGGTTAAAACAATATGTTCAACGCTCAGCACCGGGGCATCCATTCCATTTCTGATTAGCGAATCACCGATATCGTGCATATCAACAAAGGCGTTTACATGGACATCCTCGTCGACCTTTTGCCAGCATTCGCGTAATTCTTTCAACGTGTCTGGACCAAAACTTGCGAATAAAAAAACGCCTCCGGGTTTAAGCATCCGCTTAACTTCTGCAAAGACCGACTCGAGATCATTGCACCATTGCAACATCAAACTGCTAAACACCAGATCAAACTTCTGGTCTTCTATAGGCATTTGAGCCGCATCAGCACAAAGAAAATGAGTTTTTGAAAAATACCGCGGCGAGTGTTTACGTGAGACTTTTAACATCTCACCTGAAATATCACTCTGGTAAAACCGGGCCTTTTTAAATCTTTGTTTTAATTTTCTTGAACCATAACCCGTGCCCGAACCGAGATCTAAGATTGTTGAAGGGTTTATTTTAATCAGCTCAAACGACTCGATTAACCGATCAACAACAGTTTGTTGCAACAATGAAACAGCATCGTAATCCTTTGCGGCATCGTCAAACGCATGCGCAACTTTTCTTGTTTCAATATCATAAGCGTTATTATTAGAGCTGCTCACTTATAAACCTATCTATTAAATTAATTATCTCTTGTGGCTTGCCAACAAACGGAGCATGACAACTATCTTTTATTATTTCACAGCCCATTTTTGGTCGTAATTGTTTTAACTGACTTTTTATCCCGGGGTTTATAAGAGCATCACGTTCAGCTAACACATATTGTGTCGGTATATTTAAAGCGGCAAATTCGTTTCTTTGATCTTGTTCTAATAACTCATTAAGCCAAACGAAAAGCATTGATCTATATTTTTCATCCGCCATGTTTGTCCTTGTTTTCTTCACGATCTTTTTTACATCTTCATCGCCATGCGCGATCAGCCCGGCAAAATACCCGATTGCTTTCTTAGCGTTGCTCAATAAGCTGTTTTGTAATTCGACGATAGATTGCCCATCAAGCCCATAGTTCCAATCACGCTTATTGATAAAACATGGGGAGCTCGCTATATAAACTATTGCTTTTACTTTATTGGAAAGTCTCGCCAACCGTGTTGCCACCAAACCACCAAAAGACCAGGCGATTATTACAGTGTTATCCTTAACCTTTTCTTTTAAGACCAAGGCCAAAGCGTTTACACTCTCCGCTTTTCCTTCTTCAGCTGTCGTATACAGACAAACATTATCGATACAACTGAAACCATTAAGCCGGCTGATTAATCCTTCCCAGATGGATCTATTAACCCCCCAGCCGTGCAGAAGAATACAGTTAGGTTTCTGTTTGCTATTCATTTAAATTATTTTTTATTGCTCGCACCAGATGTGCAACCTGCTTTTTATTGTGCGTGGCGGTGAAGCTTAACCTTAATCGCGAGGTGTTTTTAGGAACCGTTGGCGGACGTATTGCAGCAGCCAATAGTTTATCTTTAAACAGTGCGTCACTTAGCTCTGTTGTTTTTTTTGCACTGCCAATTATAAAAGGCTGGATGTGAGAGCAAGACTCGTTTGTTTTTAATTTATCCTTTGCCATTAACTCTTTATAGTATGCAATTAAACTGCTTATGTTCTGACGCAGACCCCCGGCTTCCACCACCAACTCCAGTGATTTTGTCATTGCTACCGCTATAGAAGGCAGCAATGCTGTTGTATAAATATAAGTTCTGGCTTTTTGGATGAAAGCATCTACATAGAGCGCGCTTCCCGCAACAAATGCGCCGCTACCACCAAGTGACTTACCAAATGTTCCAATCAACAGAGGGACTTCGGTTTGATCGAGCCCCAACAACTCTAACAAACCAGCACCGGTATTACCTATAACACCGAGCCCATGCGCGTCATCGACTATCAACAATGCATTGTATTTCTTACATAGACTTGAAATCCGATCAATTGGCGCATAATCACCGTCCATACTAAAAACACCATCGGTCATTACCACCAAATTACTTTGTTTATATTTCTCTAATAAAACCTCGAGATGCTCTAAGTCCTTATGCCTATAACGGACAAGCCTACCAACTGACAATTGCGCAGCATCAATCAGTGATGCATGATTAAGTTTATCTTGTAAAATGATCGTCTTTGAATCTATTAGCACAGAAGCTACTGCTAGATTTGCCATATAGCCTGAACTAAAAACCAGAGCAGCATCCCTGTTAAGAAATTCTGACAGTTTATTTTCTAGTCTTTTATGTGGCTCTGAGTGCCCTACTACTAATTGAGAAGACCCGGCACCTAAACCAAACTCTTTGATGCCTTCGATCATCATGCTCTTTAATGACTCATTGTTAGCAAAACCTAAATAATCGTTGCTACTGAAATTTAAATACTCTTCGCCATCAATTACTATTTTAGATCCCTGGCAAGAACCCAACACCCTTCTTGTTCTATACAAACCAACACTTTTGCGCTGCTCTATTTCTTCATCAAGATTCACTGTTTAGTTACAATGCTTTGATTCTTAATGCTGACTTGATTGAACACCTAAACGCTCAAATAAATTTTGATCTTCAGCTAGCTGTGGGTTCTCTGTGGTAAGTAGTTTTTCACCATAAAAAATAGAGTTTGCTCCCGCCAACAAGCACAATGCTTGCATCTCTTCTGTCATTTCACTTCGACCCGCAGATAAGCGAACGTATGATCCAGGCATCATTATTCTCGCACTAGCAATAACTCTGACAAAATCGATAGGATCAAGATCTTCTGTCTCTTCTAGCGGAGTACCTTCGACCTGAACTAACATATTTATCGGGACGCTTTCTGGCTGGACTTCCATGTTCGCAAGGCTCATTAGCAATCCAGCACGGTCATTAACCTCTTCTCCCATACCAATAATTCCGCCGCAACACACATTGATTCCTGCATCTCTTACGTGCTCAAGTGTATCTAAACGCTCCTGATAATCTCGGGTGCTAATTATTTTTGAATAAAATTCAGGAGAGCTGTCAAGATTATGATTGTAGTAATCAAGCCCCGCCGATTTTAATTCTTGCGCCTGACCTTTTTCCAGCATGCCAAGGGTTACACAAGTTTCCATACCCGTTTTTTTAACGGCTTCAACCATGGAGATCACTTTTTCCAAATCACGTTGTTTTGGTTGCCTCCATGCCGCGCCCATACAAAAGCGAGTTGCGCCACTCTCTTTCGCAGCCTTTGCCTGCTCAAGAACGGCATCTAATTCAAGTAATTTTTCAGCATTTACGCCAGCATCATAATGTGCACTTTGAGGGCAATAGGCGCAATCTTCCGGGCACCCTCCTGTCTTGATATTCATCAAAGTACTTAATTGAACAATGTTCGGATCGAAATTTTCCCGATGCACTTGCTGTGCTTCGAAAATTAGATCACTAAAAGGCTTGCTCATAAGCGCGAGAACCTCTGATTTAGTCCAATCATTCTTTACTTTCTGTTTCATCGATAAACTATCCATTTCATTTTCATTGGTCTTCTAGGGCTTTCTAAACACTCAACACAAATGTGAGAACGTGCCACAATAAAGCTTAGGGATTTATTGTAAACTTTTTATTTTAACTTTGGTTAACAAATCAGCATGGATGCTACTACAAAATATTTGCAAGGAGCTTGCTTCTTCTGCTTAGGGAAAACCCAAAAAACGTGGTGCGAACAATGCGAGCGTGATTTTATCCTTGATAATATCCGCTGCCCGATCTGTGCCAGAAACACTGCCTCGGTTCAACCATGCGGATCTTGTCTTAAACACCCGCCTTTTTTTACAAGCACAGAGACCTTGTTTAATTATCAGTATCCAGGAAATCATTTGATTAAGGCTTTTAAATTCAATAACCGCCCTGAACTTGCCAGTAGCTTCGCCGAAAAATTCTCACACAAACTTAAAAGCATCGATTATTTTCCAGAAGCGCTAATACCCGTGCCTTTACATAAATCCAGACAAAGAGAGCGCGGCTACAACCAAGCGCTTGAGCTTGCTTCGCGGATAGGAGGCCTACTTGGAATAACAGTTAATGCACAATTGTGCCAACGCATACTCAATACGAAACGACAAAGCACGCTCCCCAGGAAGGTTCGCAAAAACAATGTAAAAAATGCCTTTAAGCTAAGTTGCCCGAACCCTTTTGACTACGTCGTTATCGTTGATGACGTTATAACTACCGGATCTACAGTAGACGAAATTGCATCTCTACTCATAAAATCAGGTTGTTCTCGAGTTGATATATGGGCTATTGCGAGAACGTAGTTTTAAGTATCCAGGTTTTCTACTACCAAGGCGTTTCGTTCAATAAACTCTCTCCGCGGCTCCACCTGATCTCCCATTAAGGTAGTAAACACTTCATCAGCGCCTATGACATCCTCTATTTTAACTTGCAACAAACTACGGGTAGAAGAGTCCATTGTCGTTTCCCAAAGCTGATCGGGGTTCATTTCTCCTAAGCCTTTATATCGCTGAATAGCCAAACCTTGCTCTGCTTCTTTCAATAACCAATCAAAGGCCAGCTTCAAAGTAGTAATCGCTTGCTTACGCTCTCCACGTTGAATATAGGCGCTTTCATCCAGGTTTATTAGTTGCTCGAGCGCGGAAAGCCTCTTATAATCTTCCGAAGAAAAGAACTCTGGCGCAAAGATATTGCTCGATTCTAATCCATGAATTGACACAGAAACCTTGGCACCAAAATGATCTTCATTCGCCGGGAATAATTCAAAATTATATTCTGTGACATTTGCATCATCGCTATTTAGCTTAGAGATTAAGTTTTCAAACCATATTTTCACCGCAGGTTCGTCTTCGCAGTCTGATTCCGTTATTAAAGGCATATAGCGAATCGCATCAACAATCGTTGGGTGATAACGCTTACAAAGCCGATTGTATGCGCGATTCATCATAATATAACAATCAACCATATCTTTGAGCGCCTGGTTTTCAATTGGCGCCTGAGCCTCCCCGATAAAAAGCTGACTATTTTCTAACGCCAACTCAAGCAAATATGCTTCTCGTTCCGTCTCATCTTTAAGGTAGCGTTCTTGCTTCCCTTTTTTTATTTTATAAAGAGGCGGTTGCGCTATATAGACATGGCCTCGCTCGATTAACTCAAGCATTTGCCGGTAAAAAAATGTAAGCAACAAGGTGCGGATATGTGCACCATCAACATCCGCATCCGTCATAATAATAATACGATGATACCTCAGCTTTTCAGGATCAAATTCTTCACGACCTATACCACACCCCAAAGCCGTGATAAGCGTACCAACCTCTACAGATGATAGCATTTTATCGAAACGGGCCTTTTCTACGTTCAATATTTTGCCTTTTAGCGGCAATATCGCCTGATTTTTGCGATCACGTCCTTGTTTAGCTGAGCCACCAGCAGAATCACCCTCCACCAAAAATAGTTCAGATAAAGCGGGATCCTTCTCTTGGCAATCAGCAAGCTTTCCGGGCAAGCCGGCAACATCGAGCGCCGTCTTTCTTCTTGTTAACTCTCGAGCTTTGCGCGCGGCTTCTCTCGCACTCGCAGCCTCAACGACTTTCGCGCTAATGGCTTTTGCTTCAGCAGGCCTTTCTAATAGAAACTCCTGCACTTTTTCCGCTACACAGGTCTCCACCGCAGACTTTACTTCGCTTGAGACCAATTTATCCTTGGTTTGGGAAGAAAACTTAGGGTCAGGGAGCTTGATTGATAACACCGCTGTCAAGCCTTCCCTAACATCTTCCCCTGTAATAGTAACCTTGGCCTTAGCAGCCACCCCTTGCTTGTCCATATACTGGTTAAAGCTTCGCGTTAATGCTGCCCTAAAACCTGAGAGGTGTGTTCCGCCGTCTTTTTGAGGAATATTATTTGTAAAACAAAATATATTCTCCTGGTAGGAGTCATTCCACTGCATTGCCAACTCAACACTGACGTCTTCTTTCTCTGCCCCGATATCAATCACCGACTCATGCAATGGCGTTTTATTACGATTCAGATGTTTAACAAAAGCACTGATCCCGCCCTTATACTCGAACATATCCGTTTTCCCGCTACGCTCATCGAGCAACTCCACGCGGACACCAGAATTAAGAAAAGACAGCTCACGTAGGCGCTTTGCAAGGATGTCGTAATGAAACTCCAGGAGCTTAAAAATAGCGACGCTTGGTAAGAATGTGATTTCCGTACCCGTTTTATCCGATACTTCACCTTTTTCTAAAGGCGCCACAGGATCGCCATTCTGATACGTTTGATTATAAACATAGCCGTCGCGAAAAACTTTCAAATCCAGTCTTTCTGAAAGTGCGTTTACAACAGAGACACCAACACCATGCAAACCACCCGACACTTTATAAGAATTATCATCAAACTTACCACCAGCATGTAAAACAGTCATAATCACTTCTGCCGCAGACCTTCCTTCTTCTTCATGGAGTCCAACCGGTATTCCGCGGCCATTATCGGTTACTGAGATTGATTCATTTGAATGAATCGTTATTTTTATATGATCACAATGCCCAGCCAAAGCCTCATCAATACTATTATCAACCACTTCGAACACCATGTGATGCAGACCGGTACCATCTTCTGTATCACCGATATACATTCCAGGCCGCTTTCTAACGGCCTCTAGGCCTTTTAATACTTTAATCTTCGACGAATCGTAACTATTTTCTTCAGACATAACTCTCTCTCATTAACAATCAGGGTTATTCTACCATTTTCTGTATCTTTCCGTGTTTCACGTGAAACATACTATTAAACTCGTTTTTTTGATCGGCCCACTCCGGCCGAACCAACGAAGAAACAAAGGTCTGAGTATTATTAGCCAGTAATAAACTCAACATTTTCCTGGAAGAATCCTGATCCAACTCAGCATCAAGGTCATCTACCAGCACCATAGCAGCCTTTTCCAACTCTTTTAATTTATCTACTTGAGAAGAAACAAGGGCAGCACTAAAGAGTTTCGTTTGTCCTCGTGACAAGTGTTTCGCGACATTATAATCTTCATAGCTAAACGAAATATCAGATCGGTGAGGCCCTAAATTCGTATAACCTCTTCTTTCGTCTTCATTTCTATTAATTGCCAACAAATCGGGCAGGGCTTGTGCTTCATAACTTTCATTTAAATAATTAATCTTCACAGCTCCCGTCAACACCTGTGGAGCATGCTTTTTATTTAATAGATTATTTAAATCAGAAAGGTACCGCTCCCTCATAATATCAATCTTTATAGCTTCTTCACCCATCAACCTCTCCCAGCCAATTATTTCTGCTGGGTTTGTCCGCCGATCTGACTTAAGAAGTGCGTTTCTATGGCGCAAAGCCCTATGATAATTCTTCCAAACAACCATGTATTTTTGTTCCACGTGAAACAAAGACCAGTCTAACCAATGCCTTCTGTCTTTTGGAGTCCCTGTAAATAAAATATGGTGGTCGGGGGTTAATATGTATACGGGTAATAGTTTTGCTTGTTCGGACGCGGTTTGTATTGGCTCTCCATCAAACTTTATCTTGGTAACACCGTGGCCTTTTTCTATTCCGACCGAGAATGCATTCCCTTTGTTTACTCCTCTAGCATAAACCCCTAATTTTTTATCTCCACGGGTAATAACATCATTTATCCGCTTGCTTCTAAATGACTTTATCCTAGATAACAGATAGATACTCTCAAGAACAGATGTTTTTCCACTTGCATTAGGACCATAAAAGAAATTAAGTTTTTGGCTTGGTTCTATACTAAATTCACCGAGGTTGCGAATTGAGCAGGCATTAAGCTGTTCAATATAAAGCATTTTTTAGAGTCGCATCGGCATCACAACATATTGGCAGTTTGAATCATCTTCTGGTAGTAACAAGCAACTACTGTTTGGATCGAGAACGCTTAATCTTACCTTTTCACTTTTTATAATTGATAATGTGTCTAATAAATAAGAAACATTGAAACCGATCTCTATTTCTGTGCCAGTGTAATCTACTTCTAGCTCTTCTTCTGCCTCTTCTTGCTCTGGATTGTGTGCCAGCGCTCGCAAGCTATTTGAATCAAAGACTATGCGAACCCCACGATACTTTTCATTTGATAAAATAGAGGCCCGGGTAAGACTGTTTCTTAGTTCTTCTCTGTCTGCTAAAACAGGAGTTTCACTTAATTCAGGAATTACTCTTTGATAGTCGGGAAAGCGACCGTCTATTAATTTACTAGTAAAACATGAGTTCTCGTTTTTTACTCTTATATGATTTGTGCTTATTTGAATTTCTATTTCGCTGTTATCATTTTGGAGGAGGCGGGTTAATTCTGTAATGCCTTTTCTTGGCACAATTATTTGTATCGGTTTATCTGTTTCTACCTGTATATCTGACTCGTCTAAAGCCAACCTGTGGCCGTCAGTTGCAACGGCTCTAATTTTATTGCTAGATATTTCCAAGAGGAGTCCGTTTAAGTAATAACGAACATCTTGCTGGGCCATCGCAAATTGCGTGTTTTCAAGCAGGCTTTCGAGTTTCTTTTGTTTTATATTAAAGCTAACTGCATTTTCGGTGATATCGATAACGGGATATTCCTGGGCGGGCAATGACGCTAATGTGAAGCGGCTTTTACCTGATTTTATAAGTACCCGATCATTTTTCACTTCAAATAAAAGTTCTGCTTCTTGTGGTAATGCTCGACAGATATCCAATAGCTTTCTGGCAGGTAATGTTAATTCTCCTGTTTGTTCTAATTGAACGTCCACTGTAACGATAAGTTCTACTTCCATATCTGTTGCTGTGATTGTTAATGAACCATCTTCTATGTTCAGCAATAAGTTTGAAAGGATAGGTAAAGTTTGACGACGATCTATGACCCCGCCGACTGTTTGTAATACAGGCAGTAGCACATCTCTATTTATATTAAATTTCATATATATACCTATTATTATTACTACTAGTGAATTTAAATCGTGTTAGTAACTTTAATTATCTAATAAAATCAATGGTTTATATTTTTTTAACTAGCTTTTGTCTTTGTGGATAAACCATTTTTTGTTGTTGATGATATGTTGATTATTTTGAAAATATATTTCTTTATCAACTTATCCACAACCTGTTTTCAGTTTGTTAAAGTATTTGTTAAGTTTACGTAGTCTTCTTCTATTCTATGTTCTGTTTTTCTTAGTTCTTGTATTTTTCTGCAAGCGTGTAACACGGTTGTGTGGTCACGGCCCCCAAAGGCATCGCCAATTTCAGGTAGACTATGGTTGGTTAGTTCTTTTGAGATTGCCATGGCAACCTGCCTGGGTCTGGCAATTGATCTATTGCGACGCTTTGATAATAAATCAGCCACCCTTATTTTGTAGTATTCGGCCGTTGTTTTTTGGATGTTTTCCATTGTCACTTGTTTGTCTTGAATGATTAGTAAATCTCTTAAGGAAGACTGAGTGAATTCTAGTGTGACGGGTTTTCCGGTCAGGTTAGAGTTTGCTATTACACGATTTAGCGCTCCTTCCAGCTCGCGAACATTTGATCGAAAACGTTTTGCGATAAAAAACGACACTTCATCAGGAATTTCTTTTTGTACTAGTAAAGCTTTTTTACGAATAATGGCAACCCGTGTTTCAAGCTCCGGTGGCTCTATTGCCACAGTAAGCCCCCATCCAAAACGAGACTTTAGGCGTTCTTCTAACCCGTTTACCTCTTTTGGGTAGCGGTCACATGTCAAGACAATTTGATGCTGGCCTTCAAGTAAGGCATTAAAAGTATGGAAGAACTCTTCTTGGGAGCGTTCTTTTTTGGCAAAAAACTGGATATCATCAATTAGCAAGGCATCTAAAGAGCGGTAATGTCGTTTAAATTCGTTGATGGCGTTATGTTGTAATGCTCTTACCATATCAGCAACAAATCTTTCAGAGTGTAGATAAGCAATGTTAGCGCTCGGTTTTTGCTCCAGGATAGCAGCTCCAACAGCGTGCATTAGGTGTGTTTTGCCAAGCCCTACCCCGCCGTAAATAAATAAAGGGTTATAAGCATTTCCCGGGTTCTCGGAAACCTGAATCGAGGCCGCTCTTGCTAGTTGATTTGATTTACCTTCGACAAAGTTATTAAAAGTAAACTGGGTATTTAGATTGCTAGAGTGTTTAACCGGTTTTGTTTGTGGTTTATCAATAAAAGGATCTGTGGTTGTTGTGTCTGGCTTTTTGTTTTTTAGTCGTGTCTCGTTGTTATTACGACTGCCAATCTCAAGTTTTAATGAGATGCGTTCGGCGTTTTGCTGTTCTCCGGACAAAAGTTCTTCTATTCGAGTTAGGTAGCGCTCACTTATCCAGTCGAGCACAAACCTATTAGGCGCGAGCAAATGTACGGCATTGTTGCTTTCAATAGCGTGCAATGGCCGTATCCAGGTATTAAATTGTTGTGGTGATAACTCACCTTCAAGCCGCTCCAGGCAACGTTTCCATGGGGAAATACCCACTAATAAACCCTCGATGAATTTCTGATAATGAAGAGAAGATGGAAGTGTATACCTGATTAAAATAGTTATCCACAATAACAAAATTATGATGTTTTAAAGGTTGTAATTGACTTATTTATAGTTGTAACAGTAACATATGCGCCCTTTTAAATAGCGCCACAATGTAATCCAAAGGCATGAGTATATGAAACGAACGTTCCAACCAAGTAAAATAAAGCGAAAAAGAAACCATGGCTTTCGTGCACGCATGCAAAGTCGTTCGGGAAGATTGATCATCAAAGCGCGACGAAGCAAAGGCAGAAAAAGGCTTTCAGCTTAGTTTTTGTGTAGAGTGTCTTCTTTTGAGGGTCGTTTTCGAGCTTGCAGCAGATTAAAGCGTCCAGAAGAATTCAAGCTAGTGTTTTCTTCCAGGCAGCGTTCCAGTGATAAATCATTCTTGTTTCTGGCCAGACAAAACAGCCTTAATAAAGCGCGTTTAGGTTTGGCTGTACCCAAGAAACACATATCTAGGTCTGTTGATCGAAATAAATTAAAACGAATCATTAGAGAAAGTTTTCGATTAAGGCAAAAGCAGCTGAAAGGAAAGGATATTGTGGTTGTGGTTAAAGGCACAGTAAATTGTAAGAGTAAGTCGATCGAGACCGGGCTGATTAAGCATTGGGAAAAAATGAGTACGTGAAACAGGTTTTAATAAAGCTTGTTACTATTTATCAGCGATATATTAGTCCGTATAACGCTCCTTGTTGCAGGTTTTACCCGACTTGTTCGGAATATGTGGTTAATGCTCTTACCGAACATGGCACTTTAAATGGTCTGGCTCTAGGTGTTCGCCGAGTTTGTCGCTGCCACCCTTTTCACAAAGCTGGTTTTGATCCTGTGCCGCTAAAAAATAGTGAAGAATAACTAATGGAAACGACACGCTTTATTTTATTAATCGCGCTGGGTTTAGTGCTCACCATGATTTGGCAGTCTTGGCATGAAGATTACGGGAGTTTGCCTGTTCAGTCGGAGGCAATAAGCCAACAACAGTCTATAACGACTTCTGTAGAGGCAGGGATAGCAGACTTGCCTGTGGTACCTATGCCGTCAGGCTCGAAAAACGAGGTCTCCCCTTCGCTTGCGAATGATAGAGGCGCTCGGGCGGCGCTCGATGGCGAGGTCGTTCACGTAAAAACAGATCTTTTGGAACTGGAGATAAACACGCGCGGCGGTACAATTCAACATTTGGAATTATCAAATTACCCCATCTCTAAAAAGCAACAAAATGAAAAGGTTGTCTTGTTAGATAATGATAATGAACATTTTTATATAGTCCAGGGAGGTCTGCTGAGCAAAGGAGATGTTGCCAATCATAAAACGGTCTATACAGCTCAAAACAACAATTATACCTTGGGTCGCAGTGACAGCGTCTCCGTACCCCTTTACTGGGAATCTGAAAATGGTCTAAAAGTTATAAAAACATTTACTTTTTACAAGGGCCAATATGTCGCTGAGATAAACTACGAAATTCAAAACGGAACAGGCGCTGACTGGGTCGGGAGCCTTTATGCTCAGATAAATCGTACAGAACCAAAAGAAAAGGGCTCCCGTTTTATCTATACCTATACTGGCGCGGTTATCTCTTCTCCTGAAAAGCGTTATGAAAAAATAGATTTTGGCGATATTGAAGACGACAAGTTATCTATAGATAGTAAAAATGGCTGGGTTGCAATGCTCCAGCATTATTTTATTACCGCACTAATTCCTGGCTCAAAAGAAGATCAATATCATTACTATACCCTTAACCCGGAAAATAGTAGCTATGTGATCGGCGGAATAAGCCCTTCTAAAACCATAGGCATTAATGATGTTGAAAGCTTGAGTCATAAAGCCTTCTTTGGGCCTAAGCTCCAAAAAGAACTAGAGCAGGTAGCAGAAGGACTAAACTTGACTGTTGATTACGGGATTTTTTGGTTTCTCGCAAAACCGCTCTATTGGGTTTTAGACCATATACATTCAGTCACAAATAATTGGGGCTGGGCGATTATTCTGGTCACGCTTTTTCTTAAGATATGTTTTTATAGGCTGTCGGCCGCAGGATATCGTTCTATGGCTAACATGCGTAAAGTTCAACCGCGCTTGTTATCAATTAGAGAAAGATATAAAGATGATAGAGCAAGGCTTAATCAAGCCATGATGGATATCTACAAGGAAGAGAAGATTAACCCTCTGGGGGGGTGTTTTCCGATTCTAATTCAAATCCCGGTGTTTATTTCTTTGTACTGGGTTTTATTAGAAAGTGTTGAATTAAGGCAGGCAGATTTTATTTTATGGATTCACGATCTTTCAATTCCGGATCCGTATTTTGTGCTGCCGTTGTTGATGGGCGTAACTATGTTCATTCAACAAAAATTAAACCCTGCTCCCATGGATCCGGTTCAGGCCAAGGTTATGTCTGTGTTGCCGGTAGTCTTCACGGTTTTCTTTGCTTTCTTTCCATCTGGTTTGGTTTTGTATTGGGTCGTAAATAATACGCTTTCCATAGCGCAGCAATGGATGATCACCCGAAACATTGAGAACGCAGCTTCTAATAAATAAAGTGGTCGAGCGGTTTACGCGATGCCAAAAAGCAATGACACGATAACGGCGATAGCAACACCTTCAGGGCGCGGTGGTTTGGGTATAGTTCGTGTCTCAGGCAATAAAACCAAAGATATTTTTAAAACCTTGACAGGTTTATCTCCAATAGCGCGTTTGGCACAGTTTGTTTCTTTTAAGTCTTCCGATCAAAAAACAATCGACAAAGGTATTGCCCTCTATTTTAAAGCCCCCGCTTCATATACAGGTGAAGATGTTATGGAGTGCCATGTACATGGTAGCCGTTTCGTACTAGGAATGTTGCTGGATGAAATTGTTTCTATAGGAGCGAGACTTGCTCAGCCTGGAGAATTCACAGAAAGGGCTTTTATAAACAATAAAATTGATCTGCTTCAAGCAGAAGCAGTTGCAGATTTAATAGACAGCAACTCTAAAAAAGCGGCTCGTAGTGCAATTCTGTCCTTAAGCGGTGTTTTTTCTGACAGTATAAAAGAATTGAGAGAGCGTGTTTTTAATGCCAAGGCTTTAATCGAAGCA
>TARA_R110002072_G_scaffold14259_3_pt1 | contig 16044 bp, 13 predicted proteins | sample TARA_R110002072 | Tara Oceans TARA_R110002072 (sample SAMEA4397118) | marine metagenome | biome: Polar Biome; feature: [SRF] surface water layer (ENVO:00010504); material: water (ENVO:00002006), including particulate matter (ENVO:01000060) such as... | depth 5 m | reverse complement strand
CCAGGAAGACACCTTGATCTTCCGCGCCTTTTACAACACCAAAATCAACACAGGTGATCTTATAGCTCAGAGTCTGACGGACGATGGTTTGCTAGAAGAACCTGTCTGGAGTTCTGCAGAAGCTCTGGACAATATCGATCCTGACGAGAGAGAAATCATTACCTACGACGATATTAGTTCAATGGGTATTGCGTTCCGTCCGGGGACTCTTAACACGGATCAACGTAACGTGTTTATTTCTAATCTAGGTGCGAGTGAAGCCCAGAAGAATTCTGAAGTGACGCAGCGAGTGAATTACCTTCGAGGTGATTCGGCCAACGAACGCCCTGTTGGAAACTTCCGGGAACGCCCCGCAATTGAAGGCCGTCTGGGTGATATTGTCCACTCAACGCCAGTATTTGTTGGCGCGCCAAATCGTGTAGGGCGTGATCAATCGCCATTCCCCCAAACCGACTTGTACTCTAGTTTTAGATCGACAAATGCAGACCGTGATGAGGTCATCTACGTGTCCTCAAACGACGGTATGTTACACGGTATGTCTGCTTTTGACGGGGCTGAAGTGTTCGGCTATGTTCCTAACAATCTGTTGCTAGGTGCATTTAGCCGAAACCTCACTAACCTGCTTGATTTTGAGTATGAGCACAAATTCTTTGTCGACCTGACACCGGCTGTAAACGATGTTTACATGGACTCAGATAATGATGGAGATAAAGAGTGGATTACATTCTTAATTGGTGGTCACGGTGCAGGTGCAAAAGCGTACTTCGCGTTAAATGTCACAGATCCAACCAAACTGGCAGAAAGCACAGCCTCTGACGTGGTGCTGTGGGAATTTACCGAAGAGGATGACACTTATCCTACAGATTCAGACGGTAATCCATTGCTTGATGGAAGTTTACAGCAGCGTGAGGATTTGCAAGATACCCCTCAACCGGTCAAAGATCTTGGTTATTCTTTCAGCGTGCCCACAATTGCGATGAGTAATCTGAAAGACTCCAACGACGAACAGATTTGGGTATCAATGTTCGGCAACGGCTTCAATTCCACCGCCGGCATCGCGAAGCTATTCGTACTGTTTATTGATGAAGGCGTTGATGGCACCTGGTGTCATCCCGATATGATTCACAATGAAACGTTAAATGGTCCATTGCCCGCCGAATGTATTGGTCAGCAGGATTTTGTTAAAATTGACACGGGCTTTGGCGTTCAGGACGGATTCCCGAATGGTCTCGGTACGCCCCGCGGTATTGATGTTGATGGCAACGGTACGCTTGATTACGCCTACGCCGGTGATAGCTTCGGTAATTTCTTCCGCTTTGACCTTACGTCCGACGATTTTGATGATTGGAGTTTCACCAAGATATTTGAGGCGAGCTATGTTGATAGTGAAGGTGATGTCACATTACAGCCCATTACAACGCAACCGATTGTCACTGCTCACCCAACTGAGAATGATGGGTTTATCGTGATATTCGCGACTGGCTCCTACATCACAGTTCCCGATGGTCGAAATAAAGACATACAGTCTATCTATGGTCTCTGGGACCGATTGTCGCCGGAGCTTCTAGACGTGGATGATCTGGTCCAGCAGAGATTTATCAATTTGTTTGATTCAGACTTTGGCAATGTTCGAGCACTGACGAATAACGAAGTGGATTACTCAATCGTTGAAGGTAAGAAGGGCTGGTATAACCATTTGGACGCTGTAGCGGTCAACGGCAATCAGCTGCTTGACGATCCGGAGTTTCCGGGTGAACGTGCGATTCGAAACATTCAGCTTCGTGGTGGCCTTGCATTTGTAAACAGCGTGATTCCCAGAAGTGATACAAGCTGTGTCGACATTGCCGGTGGGTTTGCTCTGTCCTTCTGCCCAGGTACTGGTGGTACTAACTGCCTGGGTAATCGAGGTATTTTTGACCTGGACAATGATGGGGCGTTTGATGATGGAGATGAAGTTGACGGCCTGGTTGTCGCTGGTACTCGATTTGAAGATGCTGTACCAACGGACTCGTCGTTTATCGAAGACAAGCGGATTACTCAGTTGAGTGACAAGTCTCTCGATTCCACCAAGACGAATACCAGCGGTGGCGAGAATACAGGTCGCCTATCCTGGAAAGAACTTGACTCAATTGAATAGGATGGCGTTATGAAGTTTGCATATTTGTTTTTGTTACTATTGTTGTCAGCAGGACAAAGTGTTGTAGCGGAAGAGGATCTTCAATCTGAGCTAGTTCAGAATGCCTCTCGCATGGATTTTGAAGCGATATTAGATTCCATCGAAGACGCTGTGCCGGAAAGAACCACCACCGGGACTATTGAGGCAATTGATCTCGCGGGGCGGGCGGCGATTATCGGTGGTCATCTATACCACTTTGGACCTGCGACAGAAGCAGACCCCCTTATTGTGAAATTGTTAGGCGTAAATTATGGTTCTCTTGAGATGCTCTCGGCTGGAATGGACGTGGAGGTGCTCTATTTCCAATCTCCAGCGGGGGATCGAATTGGTAATCAATTGACCCAAATTGAATCGTCAGAACAACATTAATAGGTTGCACTACTAGCCTTAACGGCGAATGAAACTGTTCTAACAACGAAGTGGCTTGCCCTTGCGATCTGTTCGAACACCCGCCTCATTCCGGGAATGAACCACCCTGGCGCGACCTTGGACGTTAATGACAATTTGTCTGGCTAGCTCAAGATCCTGGTTGTCTGGGCAATAAACAAAATTACCATTCTGGAAGTTGGTATAGCCCATTCTAGTCAATTGTAGATATTGGCGATTCCGAAATGACCGCCACTTTAACGTCCCCGTCACTTTTTGGCTGTTTATTTTTTGTAGCAAATAGTCATCACCGTTAAATTGACCATCCTGATTCAAATCCGCAAATACCATTAGATCGTCATGCCATTTACCGCCACACAACAATTTGTCGGGGTCTTTTGGGCATAGGGTTGCCATGGTGCGAAAGCTGATAGCCGCGTGCCTTGTATAGTTTACGGCGGTGATTATCCAGTTGATGCTGGTAGTGGCTTCACTTCGAGCATAAATTTTGTTTGCCGATGGGAAAACCAGACCGAGGAGAATGCCAATGATGGCAAGTGTTGCGACTAATTCAACAAGGGTGAGTCCTTGAGTTTTCATTCCGCCAGCTCAGTTGATTGAGCAGTAGATCATGCTGTGGAATTCGCTAGCTGACTGTAAGCCAGGTCTGAAGGCTGTGTAGGACTATGTGGATGTGCGATGTACTATCTAAGATGTACTATCTAAGCTGTACGACTTAAAACAAAAACGCTATTCGAGCCCAAGCTTCTTCAATCGATAACGCAGGGCTCGAAAAGTGATCCCCAGCTTTTTTGCGGCCGCTGTCTTGTTCCAACGGGTCGCTTCAAGGGCCTCTACAATGACGTTTTTTTCGATACCTTCCAGGTAGGACTCTAGATTGTCTGCATCTTCCGGTAGTGCCTGACCGTTGCTTTCATTCTCCGACTGTTCGTCACTTGCGGTCTCATCGGCGTCATCGCTGTTATTGATGCCATCGCTATTACCACTGGTAGTTGCGGGATCCGGGCTAGCCTTTGGTTGTTCAGGCTTAGTAGTTGGCAGGGCCTCAGCCGGGGATAAGCTAAGATCTTCGGCGCGAATTATGTTGTCCTCGCACAGAGTAAAAGCACGTTCAAGAATGTTGGTTAGCTCTCGAACGTTTCCAGGGAAATGGTAGCTTTTAAGTCTTTCCATTGCATCTGGGTGAATCTCTGGCGGTGTTGATTTGTAGTCCGTTGATATTCGATTGAGCAGTTCAGCTGCGAGTTCCGGAACATCATCTAGACGCTCCCTTAAGCTTGGGACCTTGAGTTCTATGACATTGATGCGATAGTAGAGGTCCTGCCGAAATCTATCCTTCTCGACTTCAATGGTTAGGTCCTTATGGGTCGCACTTAATATTCGCACATCCACGGATACTTCCTGTTGGCCGCCGACCGGGCGAATTGCTTTCTCCTGGATGCCCCGGAGCAATTTGACCTGCATGGCTAAGGGTAAGTCAGCCACCTCATCTAAAAATAGAGTTCCTCCATTTGCAGCTTGAAATAGGCCCTCTTTGTCGGTTGCAGCGCCGGTGAAGCTTCCTTTTACATGGCCAAAAAATTCACTTTCCATTAACTCGCTGGGGATTGCGCCACAGTTAACAGGAATAAATGGTGCGTTCCCATGGGGGCCCATTTCGTGGATCATTCGAGCCACCAGTTCTTTGCCGCTTCCTGATTCGCCGCTAATGTAGATTGGTGCCTGGCTACGCGCGAGCTTAGTAATTTGTTTGCGAAGCGCCTGCATAGCAGGTGTGTTGCCTGTTAATCCCAGATCTCCATCACTGTCCTCGCTCGGAGCGAGGGGCTTCAGATTGAGTGCGGTGTCGACCAGTTTACGAAGCAAATCCAGATTGAGTGGTTTTGAGACAAAGTCAAATGCGCCGGCCTTCAATGCTTCCACGGCGCTTTCCATATTCCCGTGGGCGGTGATCATCGCTACAGGTAGTTGTGGATAGTTATCCGATATATGCTGGACAAGTTCTATTCCATTCCCGTCAGGTAGGTTCATGTCTGTGAGACAGAAATCAAAAGTCTCCTCACTCAGCAACTTTAATGCGCTAGACAGGTCCGCGGCGGCGAGCGTGTCAATATCCATTCGGCCAAGGGTAATTTCCAACAGCTCGCGAATGTCCGGCTCGTCGTCAACAATTAGAGCGCGCTTTGAATCCATGATTACCTTTCTGCAGTATCGTGAATGAATTGTTGGGTGGGTCGCTGAACAAATGATATCCGAAACCGACTTCCCTCGCGGTTAGAATAACTGAGCCTGGCATTGTTGGCTTCACACAACTCTTTTGATAGATAAAGACCGAGTCCGGTGCCGGTGACTTCAGTTGTGTAGAACGGCTCGAACAAGTTTGGTATTAGATCTTCAGTCACTCCGTCGCCGTAATCCATCACATCGATAAACGGGACTTCAGATTCCACGCCTGCTCTGATTGTCAGTTTCGCCTCACCTGTTTTCTTCTTGCTGTATCGTAGTCCGTTCTGGCAAAGATTGCCAAGGATCTGCGACAAGTGAAGGGGGTCGAAGCGTAGTTGGGTAGTCAGTTGATCCGGTATCTCGACGGTAATGTCAGCCGATTCAGGAAATCCTGCTTTAAACTCGCTTATAAACCCATTTATCCATTCATTGAGATGTATGGTCTTGAGCTCAGCATTTTTACGTCGAGACATCTGTAAGACATTTTCAACAACATTATTTAAGCGAATGCAGTGGGTCTGAATAATTTCGCTTAATCGTAGATCGCCTCGGTCCAGTTTCTCGGATTCGCCCAACAGTTGCGCTGCATGGCTAATCGCACCAAGTGGGTTTCGAATTTCATGGGCAATGCTTGCTGATAATCGACCTAGTGCTGCGAGTTTTAACTGCTGGGCTTGTTGTTGTACAAGAGTGCTGTCCTCGATAAACACCAGGGTGTCCAGTTGTGGATCAGGAGAGCTCACTTTGGAATAGGTTGCTAACAAATCTGGTGAGTCGTCTTCCACGTGAAAAGTGAATGTTTGTTTGTGGGTGTGCCCATCCTTGATTCGAGTTCTCAACGACCTTGGCAGCTCTGTGTTTTCTCTTAGTTCGCGGGTGCCGGGAAATAATAGGTCCCGACCTGCTGCATTAATGAGTTTGATGATGCCGTCGTGGGAGGCCACGACAACGCCTGTACCGATCTGTTCTACAACTAGCTGGTTGATTTGCTCCAGAGTAAAGACTTCAGTTTCTCTGCGTCGAAGTTGCTGGGAGAGAGTTTGAAAAAATATGTTGGCGACAAAGTAAACGATTCCAAGAATACCCGCCTGGAAAAAACTCTGGAGCTCATTTGCATCGAGGAAAAATAAATAGAATTCGGTATAGATCGTTAAGATAAATGCGATTGCGGGTAATACCGTAGAGATTCGGCCGTAGATCAAACCCCCGCCAAAGGCGACGGTAAAAATCAAGAAGTTACCGAGTCCCGAAGCGACGCCTCCGCTTGCAGCCATCAATAGTGAGAGCGCAATGATATCGGCGGTGAGGATGACAAATGACGGAGCGGCTTTAGAAATAAACTTATCGGATATAAACAGCGGTAGCGCAAGGCCAATCAGAATATTGGCGCTTAGGTAAATAATAATGGTGTCCTGAAAGAGTTCAGGGTTTGCGTTGCCGACAAATTCCCGAAAGTTTTCATCGGAAAAGAGATAAAGAAATAGAAACGAGATCAGTATCCGGTAGTAGTTATAGACCCGGAGAATGGTAGAGCGCTGCAGGCTATGGAGGTCGTCAAATTCCTCGTTAGTGTCGACCGCCACAGTTCGTGCTTAACCTAGCAACCCGAAGGAAACGATATTTAGCCAACTCTTTTCCTGGTTCTTGACCGACTCTGATTTTTTCAATTGTTTGCGTCCAGTCAGAGATTGGTGATCTGGGAAGTTGCTGCTTAGTACCAATAGAGTCTCTTCAGCCAGATCATCCATATTAAGCAGTTGGTAGGCTTCAACCATAACAGCGAGCGCTTCGGGTACCGATGGGGTTTGCTGAAAGTTTTCGAATACATAGCGACCGCGATTGGCTGCAGCAATGTACGCGCCACGGCGGATATAGTACTGAGCCACATTGACTTCATATTCTGCCAGTAAGTTACGCAGGTAGATCATGCGTTTTTGCGCATCCGGCGCATATTGGCTATCGGGGAATCTTCTGACCAGCAGATTAAAGTCATCAAATGATCGTCGTGCTGCGCCGGGGTCCCGAGTTGCTGGATCCAGTGGCAGAAACTTTTCTAGAAAATTTTGATCTTCATCAAAAGAAGCCATGCCCCGTAGGTAGTAGGCGTAATCGACGTTTGGATGCTGAGGGTGTAATCGAACAAAACGATCTGCGGCAGCTCGAGCCGCTTCTGGCTGTCCACTTCTATAGTAGGCGTAAACAATTTCCAGTTGAGCTTGCTGTGCAAATCGCCCAAAGGGAAATCTGGCTTCGAGTAGCTGAAGCTTGGAAACGGCGTCTTGATAATTGCCGGAGTTAAGACTGTTGCTCGCAGACTCATAAAATTTGAGTTCTGTTGCATTAAGATCCTGTTCCACTTCGTCGCTTGAACACGCGCCGAGTAGTGCCAGAAGTAGGGTGATAGTAATTAAACGCATACGCCTCTCAGAATGACATGTAATAATAGAGCCTTCAGCTCAATCGTAAGGAGCCTTCAGCTCGGTAACAAAGAGCCTTCAGCTCAATCGTAAGGAGCCATCAGCTCTAATAATTTAAGCTCAATAGGCCCCAAAAAACGGGCCCAGTTAAACATAAAGTGCACCACAAAGTGCACCATATAGTGATAAAACGATCCCGAATTATACTCTGGCCAATGGTGGACAAGGAACCTATGCGAAATAACCGATTTCAGACCTACCAACTGTGAATACGCCAAATGTCGTAAAAGATGAGGCCGTTGTACCAGTTTCGATGTCTCGCCATCGGTTTGATCGCGTTGCGGCCGATCTGTTCCCTGAATTTTCACGGGCTCGATTGCAGCAATGGATCCAGTCCGGGGAGTTAACCATTGATGGGGAGGTACAAGCCCCTAAATTTAAGGTGGATACCGGGGCGGTCCTGCGTTTAAGCGCTGTGCCGGAGACCTTAGCGGACTTTGCCGAGGATATTCCCCTCGATATTTTGTTCGAAGATGAGGCGGTATTGGTTCTAGATAAGCCCGACGGCCTGGTTGTGCATCCTGGTGCCGGTAATCGCACTGGCACGCTGTTGAATGCGTTGCTGCACCATTGCCCACGACTCGACGAAATTCCGCGGGCAGGGATTGTCCATCGGTTGGATAAGCGCACAACTGGCTTAATGGTGGTTGCCAAAACCCTTCAAGCGCAGAATTATCTGGTGCAGGAACTACAGGAGCGGCGAGTAAAGCGGGTCTACGAGGCAATGGTATACGGTGTGATCGTTCGCCCAGGTAAGGTTGATGCGCCGATTGGTCGGCACCGGACTCAGCGAACCAAAATGTCCATTCGGGACGACGGCAAAGAAGCGATTACCCATTACCGGCGTCTAGAGGGATTTCAGCGCTATTCCCACATTGAACTTTCGCTGCAGACCGGACGGACACATCAGATTCGAGTTCACATGCAACACCTGGGTTTTCCCCTGATTGGAGATCCGACCTATGGCGGACATTTCCGCCATCCCCCGGGGGCGGACGAGAGTGAGCTGGTCAAAGCATTAAGGGATTTTCCCCGTCAGGCCCTTCATGCTAGACACTTAAGTTTTGTACACCCTGCCTCGGGCGAACTATGCGAGTTTGAATCTCCGTTGGCGGACGATATGTCGGATCTGCTGGTGAAGTTAAGACAACATGCCAGGTCCTGAGGTTTTATTTCCCGATAGTGGGTTTTCAGAAATATCAATCGCTGTAACAACCCGATTGGGGGGTGTCAGCGAGTCACCTTTTACTAGTTTCAATCTTGCCAGTCATGTGAAAGATAACCAGCTAAATGTCGACCTGAATCGACGGGCTCTTGAGGGTGTTTTGCCCGATTCAATGGCACCGGTTTGGCTAAACCAGGTTCATGGTAACGATGTTGTTGAGGTGGCTGAGTCATTGCAAGTCCCGCCTTCTGCGGATGCAAGTGTCACGGGTCAAGCATTATTGCCCCTCGCCATTCTTACCGCCGATTGTCTGCCAATTGTTTTGTGGAACGAAGACCGGACCCAGATAGCAGCCTTGCATGCTGGGTGGCGCGGGCTTGCTAATGGCATTATCGCGAAGACGATAAGTTGTTTTTTAAACCAAAGGGTTTATGCCCTGATTGGCCCGGGTATTGGTCCCTGCCACTATGAAATTGATGAGGTGGTCCGCACGCAATTTTCCAGCAATGTTGCGTTTACAGCTAGTAAGCCGGGACATTACTACTTCGATTTGGTGGCAGAGGCAAGTCGTCAGCTGGAATTTCTCGGTGTCAATGATGTGCGCAGTTTGAATATCTGCACAGCCTGCGATGACCGTTTTTATTCGTATCGACGTGATGGAGAAACAGGCAGGTTCGCGACTTTGATTTGGCGTCAGATCGAGACTTAAGCAAGCGCCAGGATTGCTACTCGTAGATCTAGGCTGAACAGTTGTCGCGAATGGTTTGTCGTGCAACTTCGGCGCGAGCTTCTTTTTCTGCCTCAGTTAAAATTCGATTCTGACCATTTTCATCGGTCACCCGCAGGCGAGAAAAGGCTTTGATCTGGGCAAGGTTATTCTTACCGATTTCACAATTTTTGCGCATGATGTCGGCGCGTTCTGCCGCTAGAATGGCCGCCTGCTCGTTTACAAGGGCGTCGGGATCTGGGCCGAGATTGCCATTGCCCGTTGCTGCGGATTGTGAAGCTGAGGGATCAGCGGATGCTGCAGGACTTTCGGCTTCAGACCTACCGCCTGGGCGTCGCCCAAAAGATTGGCTTTGAGAAACGAAAGTGGCGTTAATGCCTTCCGGATTTCGTTCCGCATAATTGGTAATGCCGTTTTCATCGACCCAGGTGTAATACTCTTCCTCTGCAGTGGCTGCCACTGCAGTGAAACAACATATGCCAAGGATCAGGATTAGGTTTTTCATCTAACGCTATACTTTGCAAGACATTTTCCAGTTTACTCTAAGTTTTTGCTGGAATCGACTGCTACAAGGGGAAATTCCTAAATGGTCTGATTGACTGCTCCGGCTTGATGGCCGAGAATGCCCGCCCTCGGCTGATCCGCTTTTTTCTCGGATCGTCTGAAATCATCCATAAACGAGGACCCTGCGGTGGAAATGTTATCCGGCGGCGACATATTGATTCGTGGCCTACAGGAAGAGGGTGTGGAGTACGTCTTCGGCTATCCCGGAGGTGCGGTACTGCACATTTATGATGCGTTGTTTCGGCAAAATCAGATACAGCACATTCTCGTCCGCCATGAACAGGCGGCCACTCACATGGCGGACGGCTATGCCCGTTCTACCGGGCGACCTGGGGTTGTGTTTGTCACATCGGGTCCGGGAGCAACCAACGCCATTACAGGTATCGCAACGGCTTTTATGGATTCGATTCCCATGGTTGTGATCTCCGGTCAGGTCCAGAGCCACTTGATTGGCACCGATTCGTTTCAAGAAACCGACATGATAGGCGTGTCCCGACCGATCGTTAAGCACAGCTTTTTGGTGAAACGAGCAGAAGATTTGCCGGTTATTTTGAAAAAAGCCTTTTTTATTGCAACCACCGGTCGACCAGGTCCGGTTGTGGTTGATATACCAAAAGACATTACTAATCCGACGGATTTAGTGCCCTACGTAGTTCCGGGCAAAGTGAGTATTCGATCCTACAACCCTGCTTCAAAAGGGCATACAGGACAAATTAAAAAAGCCGTCTCGATGCTGATGGCCTCCGAGCGCCCGATGATTTACTCCGGCGGCGGCGTTGTGCAGGGAAATGCCAGTGATTTGCTCAGGGATATGACCCGGGAACTTGAATTCCCGATTACCAGTACCCTAATGGGATTGGGTGCATATCCAGCTTCAGATAAGCAATTCCTCGGTATGCTGGGGATGCATGGCACCTACGAAGCAAATAATGCTATGCACCATTGCGACCTGATTCTGGCCATAGGTGCTCGCTTTGATGACCGGGTGACCAATTCCCTAAACAAATTCTGCCCGAATGCCAAAATTATTCATATTGATGTAGATCCGGCGTCAATTGCTAAAAATGTCGATGTTGACGTACCGATTGTTGGTCCCGTTGATAGCGTGCTGGCGGATATGTTGGGTCAGATTCGAGTGGCTTTGCCAAAACGAACCGATGCCAACAAAACACGACTCAAAGACTGGTGGGAACAAATTGAAGGCTGGCGTCGTCAGGATTGCCTGAAGATCAACAAGGTGGCGGGCGAAGAGAAAACCATCAAACCTCAAGAGGCAGTCAAGGCTGTCTATGAAGTGACTGGCGGCAGCACCTATGTCACATCGGATGTGGGTCAGCACCAGATGTTTGCTGCCCTGTATCATCCCTTCGATGAGCCGCGGAAATGGATCAATTCCGGCGGTCTCGGCACCATGGGCTTTGGACTACCTGCAGCGATGGGGGTGCAGATTGCCTTCCCTGACGAAACCGTTACCTGCATTACCGGTGAAGGTAGTATTCAAATGAATATTCAAGAACTGTCGACCTGTGCTCAGTACGGCTTGCCGGTGAAGATTATTAATATCAACAATCAGTCCCTGGGGATGGTTAAGCAGTGGCAGGACATGCAGTACGAAGGGCGGCACTCCCATAGTTATATGGATTCTCTGCCGGACTTCGTCAAGCTGGTAGAAGCTTACGGCCACGTTGGTTTTGTGGTGCGGGATCTGGACGAGCTCGAACCGATATTGAAGGAGGCCTACGCCCTGAAGGACAAGCTGGTTTTTGTCGATATTATGGTTGATCCCAAGGAGCATGTTTACCCGATGCACGTAGCGCCAAATGGCTCAATGCGTGATATGTGGCTCAGCAAGGGAGTTCGAACCTAATGAAACGAATTCTCTCTATCTTGATGGAAAACGAAGCCGGCGCACTGTCCAGGGTTGTTGGGCTATTCGCCCAGCGCAATTACAATATTGAAACCTTAACGGTTGCACCCACCGAGGATGCAACCCTGTCTCGTTTGACCCTGTCGACTATCGCGAATGATAAGCAGATTGAGCAAATCACCAAGCAACTGAATAAGTTGATTGATGTTGTGAAGCTGGTTGAATTGACCGAAGGTGAACATATCGAACGTGAGCTGATGCTGATCAAGCTGCGGGCAACGGGCGCCCAGCGGGCTGAGGTCAAACGAACCTCGGATATATTCCGCGGTCAGATTGTTGATGTCACAGGTGCTACCTATACGGTGCAACTGACGGGTACCGCTGAGAAGCTAGATGCATTCTTAAACGCGATGAGCGAGACTACTGTGATGGAAGTCGTTCGGTCCGGGATATCCGGTTTATCCAGAGGTGAGAAGGTTCTGGCGCTGTAATAAAACCATTCAGCAGGCACATGCAGGGCAAGTAGAATGTCAGACAAGCAGCAAGATCAACAAAATCAGGAAGGCTCGACGGTCGAGGCCAATATCTCGTCTCTCTTTGAGGTCAAAGAAGAGCGGGCAGGATTGCGCCGCGGTATCTATTTATTGCCGAACCTGATTACTACCGGCGCTTTGTTTTCTGGCTTTTATTCCATGATTGCCGCCATGAGTGGTGCTTTTGAAAATGCCGCTATTGCCATTGTGGTGGCGGGATTCCTCGATGCACTGGACGGCAGAATAGCGCGCATGACCAATACCCAAAGCGAATTTGGGGTCCAATACGATTCGCTTTCAGATATGGTCGCCTTTGGGGTTGCCCCGGCGGTACTCATGTTCAGCTTTGCCTTAAGTAGTCTCGGTAAGATCGGCTGGGCAGTGGCGTTCCTCTATATGGCCTGTGGCGCGCTGCGCTTAGCGCGTTTCAACACTAAACCCGATAACCAGGTGTTTTTTGGGCTGGCTAGTCCTGCCGCGGCGGGTGTGCTTGCCACAATGGTCTGGGTTTGGATTGAATATGTGAACATGCCCATGATTTATCAAATGGCCCTTCCGGCAGCGTTTATAACAGCATTGGCGGGATTGCTCATGGTCAGTAATGTCCGTTATTACAGCCCAAAACAAATGAAGAGTGATAAGGAGGGTATTCCCTTTGTCTATCTACTCGGCATCATCGGTCTGTTTGCGCTGGTCTTCTCAAATCCCCCCGTGATGCTTCTGATCATTGGTATCTGCTACGCGACTTCAGGGCCAGTTCAGTTCCTTCTGCGGCGGCGAGACGCCCGTGACGATGCCCGTGACGAAAATGACCGGGCGGACGAAGACGCCCCGAAACAAAACGCGCTTTAGTACCTTTTCTACTTTCCAACGTATCCTATTCAACAATGGTGTAACAATCAGGCGCCCGCGCTTGTCTACAATATGTGGTTGAAAGGAAGTTGGTAATGAAAAGACCTTGGGAAATCCCAGAGAGCGAAGTAACGGACAAAGCGGTGTACCTTAGTCGTCGTCAATTTGTTCAGGGTACAGCGGCGGGCGTAATTGCTAGTCTGGTGCCCGAAGTGAGCGCTAATGAAGCAATAATTGCGAAGGCTGTTGTCCGTACAGCTCATCCTGGACCCTACACGAAGGCTGCGCCGAGGTGGTTGCAGGACAAGCTGCGTGAATCGATTGTCAGCGAGCACAGCACAGCCGAAGCACTCACCCCCTATGAGCACGTCTCCCGGTACAATAACTTCTATGAGTTTGGTACCGCAAAGGACGATCCCTTTGAAAATGCCCAGAACTTCAGAACCAATCCCTGGAATTTAGAGATTTCTGGAGAAGCAGAGCACACGGGTAGTTTTCAGCTTGAAGATATCCTTAAACCCCATGGGCTAGAGGAGCGGATCTACAGATTGCGGTGTGTTGAGGCATGGTCAATGGTGGTGCCCTGGATAGGGTTTCCGCTAGCGGATCTAATTAAGCGCTTTAAGCCGACTTCTAAGGCGAAATATGTGAAGTTTCAGACCCTGTACGATCCGGCTCAAATGCCGGGCCAGGCGAGCCGTTTCAGGGCAATCGACTATCCCTATGTAGAAGGGTTGCGGATCGACGAGGCGATGAACGAACTTTCATTCCTCAGTGTTGGACTTTACGGCGAGGTTTTGCCACCTCAAAATGGCGCGCCATTAAGGTTGGTTGTCCCCTGGAAGTATGGCTTCAAAAGCATTAAATCAATTGTCGGAATTGAATTCACCAGCGCCAGACCCGTCACAACCTGGGAGCGATCGAACCCCCGGGAGTACGGCTTCTATGCAAACGTGAACCCCGAAGTTGATCATCCACGCTGGAGTCAGGCATCGGAACGCCGCTTGCCGAACTCCCTCTTTTCTCCTAACCGAATTGATACGTTGATGTTTAACGGATACGCCGAGCAAGTGGCAGGCCTATATCAAGGCATGGATTTGAATAGAAGTTTCTAGCCTATGAGTCTTGCTGGATTTAGGAAACCGCTTTTATTTCTCGCCTTGATCGGCCCGTTAGGTTATTTGCTGTACCGCGTATGGCGATATTCCGAAGGGGATGCCAATGCTCTCGGAGCTGACCCCGGGAAGGAAATAGTCTTGTTTTTAGGCACATCGGCGCTATTGGTACTGCTTGCTACATTGAGTGTCACACCTTTGCAGCACATGTTAAGCGTTAGGCTTGTGCCCTTTAGGCGCATGTTCGGGTTGTTTGCATTCTTTTACGCTTCGCTTCACCTGACTTCTTACAGTGTATTTTTATTGGAGCTAAACCCTGGAGAGCTCTGGGCGGATGTTATTAAACGCCCCTACATCACCGTGGGGTTTTTGGCTTTTTTGGCGATGATCCCCCTGGCCATTACCTCTACCCGTGGTATGCAGCGCCGACTTGGCCCTAACTGGAAACGACTCCATCGATTGGTTTATGTCATTGCGCTGCTCGGAATAATTCACGTAATTTGGCAAACCCGTAGTGACTTCACACAACCCCTTCTGTATAGTGCGGCCCTCGCGTTGCTGATGAGCCTTCGGGTGATCAAAAGCAGCCGAAATCGATCAGTTAAACAGGCTTCTATTAAGGGTTTGTAGGGCTGATTAAAAAGATCACAAACTGCTGGTTTTTTAGAATTTATTCTATAGAATGCGCAGCCTGATCAAGGACAGCAAGACCGAAGAAAAAGAGATTTAAGTTTGTCACTTTTTTTGAAATTAGGTCTTGCAAAGGCGAAGTTTTAACGTATTATACGCCTCCTTGATCGACGAGATCGAGACGGCTGCAAGCCAGCAGCTACAAGAAGGACCCAGTAAAAATGGTGTCCTTGGACAAGTTCCAGTCAAAGGAACCCCACTGAATATCATTCGGTGAGGGGCTTTTCGCGCCGAAACTTGTGCTAAACGCTCTTTAACAATTTGGAAACAAGCAATAGGTGTGGGTACTTGTTTGATTGGATACCTAAAATTATCCAGTGAACGAGTTACCACAAATATTGAGTGATACTTACTAAATATAAAATGGTAATTTTAGTTTTGCTGGGCTTTCACAAACTGGGCTGGTACAGACAGGGAGTGAATGATCAGATTTGCGAACTTAATTCGCAACTAGTGTCCTAAGGGAGCTCCAAAAGGGTGTAACAAGGGAGGCTAGTGTAATTCTTCTTAAATTGAAGAGTTTGATCATGGCTCAGATTGAACGTTGGCGGCAGGCCTAATACATGCAAGTCGAGCGGTAACGAAGGTAGCTTGCTCCCAGGCGTCGAGCGGCGGACGGGTGAGTAACGCGTAGGAATCTACCCAGTAGCGGGGGATAGCCAGTGGAAACGCTGATTAATACCGCATACGCCCCACGGGGGAAAGGGGGGGAACTCTTCGGAGACCTCTCACTATTGGAGGAGCCTGCGTTGGATTAGCTAGTTGGTAAGGTAAAGGCTTACCAAGGCGACGATCCATAGCTGGTCTGAGAGGACGATCAGCCACACTGGAACTGAGACACGGTCCAGACTCCTACGGGAGGCAGCAGTAGGGAATATTGCACAATGGGCGAAAGCCTGATGCAGCCATGCCGCGTGTGTGAAGAAGGCCTTAGGGTTGTAAAGCACTTTCAGTAAGGAAGAAAAAGTTGGGTTAATACCCCGATTTATTGACATTACTTACAGAAGAAGTACCGGCTAACTCCGTGCCAGCAGCCGCGGTAATACGGAGGGTACAAACGTTAATCGGAATTACTGGGCGTAAAGCGCGCGTAGGTGGTTTATTAAGTGGGATGTGAAAGCCCTGGGCTTAACCTAGGAACTGCATTCCAAACTGATAGACTAGAGTACGGTAGAGGGGGGTAGAATTCAGAGTGTAGCGGTGAAATGCGTAGATATTCTGAGGAATACCGGTGGCGAAGGCGGCCCCCTGGATTGATACTGACA
>TARA_R110002072_G_scaffold5197_4_pt1 | contig 16054 bp, 6 predicted proteins | sample TARA_R110002072 | Tara Oceans TARA_R110002072 (sample SAMEA4397118) | marine metagenome | biome: Polar Biome; feature: [SRF] surface water layer (ENVO:00010504); material: water (ENVO:00002006), including particulate matter (ENVO:01000060) such as... | depth 5 m | reverse complement strand
TGTTAAACATAATTATGCATACTTTGATTTTAGTGGATTTTATGGACATGTAACTACGGATCATATACCTGATTTCACAAGTTCACCAAGTAGACATACTTCAAATGCTACATTTGAAATTATTTTTCGAAAAAATCAAAACAATTATAATTTATCTAATGTATTAGGATTTTCACAAGCCATTTTTAATAATACACTTTTTATATCAAAAGATACACATGCTCCACCTGGAATATTTGATGGGAATGATAGTAGTTTTATTATGCAAGCAGCATCAATAATAGATTATAAATTAAATCATATATATTTTGCATTAAATGAATTTGTTCAAAATGGAAATAATGATAATCATTTATTGGTATCAAATAATCAATTTTCAACAAGTAGAGTATTAGCAAAATTAACTTTAATAACCATTACAGATACAAGTTCAAGTTTAAGAGGCTATTTTGAATTAAAAGAAGCAAATATTATTAAAGATTTAAACAATACAAGAAATTATGATGGCCCTATAAATATACAAAAGCTTAGACTAAATATAATAGATGATTATGGTAACACCATTTTTTTAAATTATAAAAATTTTTCATTTACATTAAAATTAAAAAGTATTTTGAATTATATTAAAAACTTTAAAAATATAATTAAAAATTAGCATCTATTTGAAGCAGCAAATATCATAGATGCAATAATACCTAATAATAAACCAAAATGATATTTAAACTGCATTGTTTTATAAATATCTAACCATGCTTTTGTTTGTTCTTTATTATTTAAATGTTCAATCATATATGTTGATTTTTTCATTAATATATAATATAAATAATTTGTAATAAATACTATAAATCCAACACTACAAATCATAAGTGTATTGTTAATTCTTTTACCTAGAAAATGTTTTAAATAAATTAAATATAATATAGCCAACGCCAATCCTAGTGCATAACCTTGAAAATAAATATTTCTTCTCTCTCTTATTAGAGATTCATATAGCTTTTGTTGTTGATAATTTAATAATTCAATAAAATTATTTTTTAATTTATTTTTATCAACATTGAACATTACAAAAATATTAGCAATTAGAAAGACAATTGATACTAAACATGTTGGTTTACAAAACATTATTTATTAAAATAATATTATATTAAAAAATATTATTAAAATAATATTATATTAAAAATTTTTATTAAAATAATATTATATTAAAAATTTTTAATATACATTAATATTAATGGAACCAATATATAATTTTAAAAAAAAATCATTTGATAGAAGGTTTAAAGAATCATCATATATGATGGAAAAATACTCAGAAAGCATTTGTTGCATAATAGAAAAATCAAATACATGTAAAAATTTATGTGAGTTAAAAAAAAATAAATATATTATTCCAAAAGACCTAACAATATCACAAATTATTTATATAATAAGAAAAAGAATAGTATTAGATTCTAAAATGAGTATATTTATTTTTATAAATAATAAAATTCCAACATCTAATATTAAAATATCAGAAATTTATGAAGAAAATAAAGATGATGATGGATTTCTATATATTAAATATGCAGGAGAAAATACATTTGGATAATAATAAATTATATTATTTAGCTATTTTTCACAACATTCACTTTAGTTTGCAAATCTTTAACATCATTATACATTTTTAATATTTCATCTACTTTATTTTTTAATGATGGAAGTAAGGATGTTAATTCAGCAACTTTGGAATCTACATCCATTTGTGATAAATTTTCGGTTAAAGTTTCAATATTATTATTTAAATTATTTATAGTTTCTTCTATTGTTAAATTTAATGAACTAGACATTATAAAATAGTTATATATAATTTTTAATGCAAAAAATTATATATAACTTGTTAATTACAAACATTTTTTAATTCATAAAATATTTAATAACCCAAATCAATATGAAATACATTAGATAAATCTATAATTTCTTTTTTATAATTAGAAACAATAGTTTCATCATCTAGATTTAAATCTTTTAATATAAGTTTTAAGTTTTCTGATATTTCATTTATATTTCTTTTAATATCTTTTAATGTTGGATCGATATCATTTACATTTCTTGAATTATTTAAAAAAGCCATTCCTAAATTTGATATGTTTAATTGAGTATCCATTTATATAAAATTATAATATTAAATTTAATTCAAATAATATATATTTTTTGCAATTATTTTATAAAATAATTTTATAAAAAATCAAAAGCATTTTGTAGTTTTTTTTCTAAATCGCTAAATTTCTGATTGAATGTTTTCAAATTATTATTTATAATATCAACAAAATCTTCTAAAGAATTTAATTTAACATTATTATAATTTATTAATGAATTATTAAAATTAATATCTTGTTTTGTTAAATTATTAAAATTCGATAAACTTGTTATGATTACTATTAGTGATTCTATTTTAGTTTTTGTATTGCTATTATCATCACTTAATATAGATATTATTTGTTTATTTATTATATTTTCTTGATTTAAATTAGTTAATAATGATGAATTAAAATTAATATCAGATTTTAAAAGCAAATCTTTACTTTCTAAATAAATCACTTTATTTTTAATTTTTGATATATTATTATTATTTTCATTTACATGTATTTTATTTATTTTTATATTTTCTTGATTTTTATTTATATCTATTTTATTACTATTTACTAATGATGAAATAAAATTAATATCGGATTTTAATAAATTATCTTGATCTTTCAATAATGGAATTATTTTTAATATATTCTTAATATCATCTTTAAAACTATCATCCACATTTTCCAATAAATCTATTTTATCAAATAATAAATTAATATCTATTTTATTACTATTTACTAATGATGAAATAAAATTAATATCGGATTTTAATAAATTATCTTGACCTTTCAAATTTTTAATATTTTCAATGTTAAAATTATTATATTCATTTAAATATTTAACTAAGTCGTCTAATTCATCTATTGAATTATTATTATTTTCTATGGATTCTTTATTAATATTTATAAGTGCAGCATTAAAATTTATATCACTTTTTAATAATAAATCTTGATTTTTTAGCAATACTATTTCCTGATTACCTGATATATTAGTATTTGATATGTCAGTTATTAATTGATATAAATTTGATATATCCAAGTTAATAGCACTCAAATCTAAATCACTAAAATCAATAGTAGTTGATCTATTTGATATGTCAGTTATTAATTGATATAAATTTGATATATCCAAGTTAATAGCACTCAAATCTAAATCACTAAAATCAATAGTAGTTGATCTATTTGATATGTCAGTTATTAATTGATATAAATTTGATATATCCAAGTTAATAGCACTCAAATCTAAATCACTAAAATCAATAGTAGTTGATCTATTTGATATGTCAGTTATTAATTGATATAAATTTGATATATCCAAGTTAATAGCACTCAAATCTAAATCACTAAAATCAATAGTAGTTGATCTATTTGATATGTCAGTTATTAATTGATATAAATTTGATATATCAAGAGTATTAATACTTAAATCTAGATTGATAGCACTTAAATTTAAATTAACAAAACTTAAATCTAGATTGATAGCACTTAAATTTAAATTAACAGAACTTAAATCTAGATTGATAGCACTTAAATTTAAATTAACAGAACTTAAATCAACATTATAAGAATTATCAATAAAATCGGAAAATATTTGTTGTGTTAAAAATAATTTATTATTAATTAATTCATCAAGTTGTTTTAAATTTAAAACCAAATTATTACTATTGTCCAATGAATTTATTTGATTTATGCACAAATCATTATTGTTGTATAAACTGCTTGTATTAATAACTTCTGAATTTAAACCATATAAATTTAATAAACCAAGAATACTCTCGCTTAAATCAACAATATTATTATTAAAACATGCATCACTAAATAAAGCAAAACTATTATATAAATCACTAGAATCTTGATTTATTAAACCAATAAAACCAGATTTTTGAGCATTATATGAATCATCATAATATGTTAATTTTAATCCTCTATCTTGCCCATCATTTATAGATAATTGGTTACCACATGAATCTGCTCCAAGTTCTACTATTGGATCTACAATTGACTGAACACTGCTATTTATATATGTAAATGAACCATCAACATATAAATTATGACTAATATATACATCTTTTTTAATAGTTAATGCATCTCCAAATTCAAAGTATTCATTAAATGATGCTTCAAAATCAGTAAATGATGCATCACTTCCAGAACCAACTATATTATAACAACCATCAATTATTTGACTAACAATATTGCTAACATCAATTAATTGTGTATTTAATAAATTAATACCTTTATTGCCAATATATTTATAAAAAGTTAAAACAGGATAATTGTCAATTATATTTACTTGAAAAACTGTATTTGTTTGTATTCCATCACTAAAATTATTAAAATCTGGAAAAAATACAATACCACTTTTTATATCAAAATTCCAATTACCACCACTTCTACCAAATGGTAAAACAGTTGATGTAGATTTTTGCGTATACAATTGATATAAATATGGCAAAATAACATTACTATCCTCATCTTTATATTGTTTAAAATTAAACTGAAAAGCATCTTTAACAACATTATTATTAGAACTATTTAATTTATACCATGAAGCACCAGCATCGTCTCCTAATTGTGGAGTTTGCTGTAAAATCAACAACCGATATCTTCTAACAGTTCCTGTACTATCATCAACAATACTACATGTTGATTTATCAAGATTATTAATATTAAAATTCATAAAATCACCAGAAAGTAAACCAACTTCTTCGGCACTTCTAACTGTTCCACATATATCAAAATCTGGTATGCCTGGAATTGTGTCTAAAAATAATTCTTCACCATTTAAATAATTATTAAATTTTACTGATGTTTCTTCATACCATTGTTTATTTTCACTAGTAGATGGAAATCCAAAAGATTGTTTTATTAATATATCTACTTTTTCATTTGTATCTAAATTATTAGTATCAGTCATAGTTATTATAATAAAAGTATATTTATTTTTTTAAAGTAAAAATAAATGTACATAATATTTTTTATTTAAATTTATTTGCAAATCTTTTATGTATTTTTAATTCCAATAAATATTGTTAAATCATCACTAATATCATTTGGTGATAAATATAACCCATAATTAGATCCATCAAGTACTTTTGCTCCATATTTTAATTGTAAACTATTATTATAACTTATTGACGATGGAGATCCATTTACATTCCAATTACCTCCAGTCGGATTAAATAATTGTTTTAAATTACCAATTAATATTACACTATCATCAGTTCTTGTAACACGAGCAAATCCAATTGCATCATTAGAATTTTCATTAAAAATATTAGCTATATCACTAGAATTAAACATATAGCTCTGTGTTAATATAGTTTTCAAATTTAAATATTTGACATTATCTGCATTTATTTCTAATGGATAAGATGAACCATTAAAAAGGTATGCATTAGTTCCTGATTTATATAATTTAAGAGTAATATATTTATATCCACTATTGTTTCCTGTTTTTAATCCATTTAAATCATAGCTTATTAAACCAGCACTAAAATCATTAGTTATTGTTACACCATTATATGAAAAATCATTTATTACAGGATAAATTTGAGATACATTTGATTGAAATTTATTATTTATATGTAATAAACTATATTCTTGAATTTGATTAGTATGATTATTATAATGAATTAATTCTAATCCTCCTAAATTAGTTCCTAAGAGAGAAATATTACTTAACTCATAAACATGTATATTAGTTAAATTTATATTATTATTATTAATTATTGTTCCAGATTTAGTAAATGATGCATAATCAAGATAATGATTTGTAGTTTCATTAAAAGTTTTTGTTATACCATTTGGTGTAAATAAACTATATGCTTCTTCTGACCAAGATAAATTATTATTAGCAATTAGTCTTGATGAACTATAATTTAAATTATTAAAAGCATTTGATGTTTTAGAATCAAACTGAGAATCATTAAAATTATAAGTACCAATATTACTTATTTCACTATTTAAGAGATAAATATTTTTTGTTGAAGTAGCAGAAGTATTAGCAATTGATTTAACATCTGCAATTATTTCATTACCAGGTATAAATCCTTGTGTAGAATTTATATTACTATAAGTTCTATTAAAACTTAAATCAAATTGTTTAATACTTGGTATTCCAAAATTATATAATACATTAACAACATTACTACTATTTGTTCCAGTGATTAGTGGATTCAAACTTAAATCATCAACATATATATTATAACTTACATTTTGATTAGAACCACCTACATCATCATGTCTTACATAATTATAATTTAAAACATATGCATTAGTAGATACATCACCAATTGAAGTAGGTACTTGATTATTAGTTATTGAATTTAATTTTAGTAAACCTTTTAATCTAAATCCTTCATTATTTACATGTCCATTCCATATATCCAAGAGAGAAGTTCCAGAAGCCAATGATATATAATCAAAATTACGTGTACTAATATTTGAATTTAATTTTACATTATTACCACTAGTAGATGAAAATGATCCATCAAAAGTAATTGTTTGTAATAGTTCACTATTTAAGGACACGCTTAAAGATACTAAATTTAAACTGTTATCAATGTATTTTCCATAACCATAAATATCATTTTGTTGGCTAGAACCAGTCATTGGATTAGATATTTCAATAGTTTGATTTGAACTAATACTTGGATTAATTGATTGCGAAGATGATAAATTAATATACAAAACATTTGAATTATTTAAACCTTGCGAGCTTTGAGTTGATACATTTGTATAAGTACTTCCAATATTTAAATTAAGATTTGTATTAATACCATTTGAATCTGGTAATAATGTATAATCACTAATTCTTTTATCACTATATTCCGAATAAGAAAAATCATTTAAATTATTTTTAACATTTAATGCATAATTGTAACTAGTTCCACTTCTTAATCCATTAGCAATTACATTAAATTGTTGTTGTCTTAATATATTATTTAATGAACCATTATCACTTAAATCTGTATTAACAACTGGATAAACTAAAGATGCTTTTGTTTCATTTTGACTATAATCAATAATATATCCATTTAAAACAGCATCACTATTACTTACATCATTTTCTGTAAAACTTACATCATATGTTAAAGTAAATTGTGAATTACTATTAATAATTTCATCAATAAAGTTTGGTTGTGATGGTGGTTGAGCAGGTGGAAATGCAATATTATAAAAATATAAACTTCTCTCATCAATAGATGGAATTTCTTCTGAAAAATTAGATCCATATATACGTAAATCAAAACTATCTAATGAAGATATAATTGAATTTTTACTATAATCTTCACTGCCAATCGAACCTGTATATTTTAATAATTCATATACTTTATATGATTCTTGATCATAAGAAACATTATCCGGAATATTTATAGATGTTAAATTTATCCATCCAGTTGATGATCCATCAACATTTCCACTTATTTCAAATATTAAATTATTAATATGAGGTAATTGTTGTTGTTTATTATTATCTAAAAATGCTAATTTAGCATTATAACCTCCCATATTATGATTCGCAATTATATTATTATAATTCCAAGATAAAGTTATTATACTTGTTGTAATATTGTTTGGAACACCTGATCCATTAAAAGCATATGGTTGCTGTGTCATAATTTGATAAAATGTTTGACTCACATCATTTACATATTCTAGTGTTCCAGATGCACTAACAACTGTTTGCCCTCCACCTCCATCACTAGAAAAATCTTTAGAATCTATTAATTGATTTATTTGCTTTAAATTTAATATAACTCCACTTGAATTATCAAGTTGTGTTATTGCTTCATAACTTAAATCACTAGAAGTTGTTATTATTCCAGATAAGCTAATATCTTTTAGTATTTGTAGATTTCCACTAATACTATCACTAAAAATAAAATTATTACACAAATCTTGTTTTATTTTTGATAAATCATCGACATTTTGATAAACTACAAATGATAAATCACTAATATCACTAATATTAGTATGTATTTTAGATGATAAATCTTGATAAACTACAAATGATAAATCACTAATATCACTAATATTAGTATGTATTTTAGATGATAAATCTTGATAAACTACACCTGATAATTCTTGAAAAACATCTTTATTCAAATAATTTTGTAATAATTGATTAATTTGACTATAATTAAGTATTAAGTTATTGCTATTATCTAACAAATTTAAATCAACGAGAGAAGAATTATTAAAATTATATATACTAGAACTTAACGATATATCCGTATTAAAAGTAATATAATTATTACATAAATCAATTAAACTATCAAACGACGACTTAAAATTATTAAAAGCATTACTTAAATCAACTATATTAATTACTGAGTCAACACCCGAAATATTTCTTACTATTTCATTTAAATAGTCAAATGATAAATCTAAATTATTAACTAAATTATTTAATGTATTTAAATTTACAGATAAATCTCCTGTTTTTTGCAATAACGCATATCTATTTAATTTAAAAAGAGTATCAAGCGAATATAATGTTTCTGATTCAGATGAAAATAAATTATTGTATTCTTCATTATCTTCATAATCTCTATATAGTTCATTTATTATATCACTCATATAATATAATAAATTATTTTAAGAAATAAATAATTTATTATATTTGATTAAAATTACATGTAATTTATGTAATTTATGTAATTTATATATTATTAATAAAGCTTAATAATTTACTATATATATCTTGAGTTTCTGATGGATTATTATAACTAATACCATGACTCATATTGTCGTAAATATATGACACTAATTGTAAGTTTGAACTATTAATTATACCAGAATAATCTACATAACTATAAAAACTATCATTATTTATAGATAATATTGAACCACTGTATCCATATTTTTTAGCATAATAATATATTGAATCATTGTACGAATAAAACTCAATAAATCCGCCAGATCCATTTACTATTGTAGAAGTACCTCCTGTTGCTGGAATTAAAGTATCAGTTTTACCAGTAAATATAAATATTGATCTAGACGTTAAATTAGTTTTTTCTATATTATAAGTATCTGGAGCAACTGAATTATTTGTTCCAATGTAAAATTTATCTTCGCTACTATTATATTGATTTGTATTTAATTGTGAAACAATTAATATTGCTTTCTTAATATAAATAGAATTAGATTCAATTAATAATCTATTACTAAATGCACTTCCGTTTGAATATCCATATAAAATATAATAACTATTTACATTATTAAATGTATTCAAATTAGAAATTATTGTTTCGATATATTTTACATCATCTAATCTACTTGTCTCTGCCACTACATTCCATGTATTTTCATATCCTTCTGGTGAAACAACTATAAATTCATTTGATATACTATTTAAATATGTGTTTGTTTGATTATCATTTAATAATCTATCAGCATGACCACCATTTCCGTGTAATAAAATTATAACACCTTTATTAGTTACAATGTTTTTTGGTACATTTACATAATATTTTCTAACATAATTACTATTATAATTGATTTGATTTATAGTATATGTTCCAGATTGTAAATTATTATTACTATTTATTTCTATTAGAGAATTATATATATTATTTATTGATTCATTATAAATAACATTAGAACTATTTGGATGTTCATATATATTTTTTTCATAAATTACTACATTATTCATATCATTACCGTATTTAACCTTTACAATAATATTTCCAATATTAATTCCACCTGCAAATGCTAATTCATAATTTACATTATAGTTACCAGATAAATCTGTTAACATTAAAGGATATTTTAATTTTAATTCACTATGAGCTGAATATAATAATCCAACATTATTTTCACTATCAAATGGTGGTGAACTATCACCAGTCCAATATTCAGTATTTGCAAATGTAGATACTTCAGAATTAATTAGTTGATTTGATAATGAATCATTAAATTCTACATTTCTAATTTCTATATATTGACCATCCGATTGGCCTTTATAAAATTCAAAATATAAATAATTATGAGTATTAATTACTTGTACATTTCTAACTATAGAACTAGTATTGCTATAATTATCTGTTACATTATATGATACACTATAATTACCTATTATCATAGTATCTACACTTCCTGAAATAGTAATATTTAGGCTTTCATCAAATAAATCATATGCATTAACTCCATATTCAATATAAGGTTGATTTTTATATAATATATCACCTGTTAATTGAGTAGGATTAGTAAAATGAGATGAATTAATTAGATTTAAAATATTTGATGCAGTTGTAGTATTTGTAATATCTGAATAAATTGATTGAACAGGAGCATTACTTTGGTATAAAATAAAGTTATTTATATCATTTCCATATTTAACTATTATTTCTATATCTGGATTTTCAGTATGTATATATTTTAAATTGTAATTTGCAGTGAAATTTTGATTAATATTAGCTATTGAATACGGGTATTTTAATTTTAATGATAGCAATTGATTTGCTTCTAATACACCATAATCACCAAAATTGGTTGCTCCAGTCCAGTATGTAGAATCATTTAATGATGACGTAGTAGCGGCTATTAAATTAGTTCCATTTGAATCTTTAAATTCAACATCTCTAATCTCAACTGCTGTATTATTATTACTACTAACTGTTACTGATAGTTTAACAAATTCTATATAAATATATGATGTACCATATACATTTACTGTTCTTGTAGCAATTAAACTATTATCTGGTTGTGTATATGTAATTGCATAATTACCAGGAGTAGTAATATCTAAATTACTTGTTATATTTATTAACAAATTATTTTTACTATTATCATATGCTAACGCACCAAATTCACTATATTGTTCATATTTATTTAAATTAATTGTAGTATCACCTAATAAATAAATAGCAGGTAATGATTGATCTTTTAAGTTTATTTCTCTCAATAATTCTACTTGCGGAGGAGTTGTATCCACTACATTAATTATTCTAGATATATCAGTTACATTTCCATTATAATTAATGGAATAATTCATTACATATGTATCAATAGTCGATATATCAACATTTCCAGTTATTACTACTTGATCTGATAAATCAATTAATCCACTTACTGGATCATTATAATAAGCATTTGCCCCATATTCAATATAACTATCTATTTTACCTTCAATATTTACATTGTTATATGAGTCATTATTCAAGACTATTGTTGGAAATCCTTGCTCTATTACATTAACTATTCTAACTAAACTTGCATCATTACCACAATTATCTATTGCACTATATACAATATTATAAATACCTACTGTGCTTATATCTATAGAACCACTAATTGTTACGCTTAAAGAACCATCAACAATATCATAAGCAGTTGCTCCTAATTCTACATATTCATTATATTGAGATAAATTTATATTTGCATCACCATTTAAAGTAATAGTTGGTGGAGTAGTATCAACAATATTTACAATTCTAGAAATAACAGATTGATTAGCACATGGATCTGTTACAGTATAAATAACATCATAATTACCAACTATATTTTTTATTACATTATTTGATATTTCAATTGTTAACTGTTCCAATGAAAAATAATTATCATTAATTATTAATTGTCCACTATTATCAATATAATCAGTATTTGATGCTTCTACAAAAATAATAGACGGATCCAACGCTAAAGTAGGAGCAACATTATCATAAATAACTATATTTCTATAAGTTACACTTGATAATCCTGCATTATCCGTAGCTCTATACGTTAATGTATATGTTCCAATATTACTAATATCTACATTTCCTAAAATTACAACATCAATATTATCCGCACTTGTATAATTATCGCTTACATTGTATCCATGTTCAACATATGGAGTATAAACTAAAAGTGATATATTTGACGAATCATTTAAAGTAATAATTGGTGGACTAGAATCATTAGTTGATACATCAAAAACAAATATGTTATCACTGTATAATGTTGGAGTATCATTTGTTTCTAATGTAAAACCATAATTATTAAAACCACCATTTATATGGCTTGTTCCATCATCTAAAAATATTGCCATAGTTCCAGAAAAAGGCATTACATTAAATTTGATTTGTAATTGTAAAAATGAATTAGAGCTTAGAGGTGGATTATAAAAATAACCGAAATTTTGTAATTCTAAAACATTATAATTAATAGATGATGGATGGTTTATTACTGAAACATCGGAATGAGTAATAACATTATATGGAAAATTTTTAAAATAATAATTAACTCCATTAACATTAACTGATGTATTAAGCGGAGGTCCACCTAAATTAGATAAATTTACACTTTCACTAGAAATTGTTGTTACTAAATACAATGGTAAAACACCATAGTAATTATTTATTTGTAGTCCAGCTGATGATAAATCATTTATAGATAAATCTCCATTACCAGTGTATAAATATCCTATTTCATTAAAAGTTCCAACATTTTCCAAAGTTACTGTTAAAGTATTATTTAAATTATCATAAAAAGTATTACTAGGATCAGTATTGATTTTAAGATTTGAAAATAAGTCATTTATACCATGATTTGTTATAACTCTTTTATCTATTGCGTAATTACCAGAATTATCATATACATAATAAAAAATATTAAATGTTCCGATCATTAAGTTAGTATGATTATTTTGAATAACAACTTGATCACAAATATCAGTACCTGAGTAAGTGTATGCAGTAAATCCATATTCATAATAATTATCATCTTCCAATATAAATAAATTTTGAGTTTTATTACCTATAATATTCAATAATGGTTTATTAATATTACTTTCAACAACTTGTATATTACGAGTCACACTATGTGATGTATTAGAATAACATATATCATAGTTTATAGTATAATTTCCAACATTATTCATGCATAAATCACTTGTATTATTAATTATATATTCAACATCATCAATAACATCTGATCCAAATGGTGGAACAAATACAATACTTAATCCAGGATCTATAAAATCACTATCTTTTTCAACTATTAAATTATTTCCTAATATGGTAACTGATATATCAAATGTATATGATGGATCCAATAAATCAAAATAGTTAATAACTAGAGGTCCTGGTAAATTTGTATTTAAATCAAATACAGTGTTAGTTGGATCTTCTAATATTAGTGATATATCTGGAATTAAATTACTATAATAATAAATATTAATAGTATTACTAATTCTACCAAATGCATATTGACTTACATTTGATATATTAGAACCTTCAAAAACTATATTTTGTAAATTTGTTGATAATCCAAATGCACGTTCTTCAATTGATGTAACATTTTCAGGTATTACTATATATTGTAATGAAGTACAATTTTCAAACGCGGCTGTTTTAATTAAATTTATATTTGAATTTCCTAAATTTAAATCTTTTAAAGAAATACATGAAGCAAATGTATTTTGATCTATAAAATTTAAACCAGTTGATAATTGAATGCTTTCCAAGTTTGTACAATTTCTAAATGCGGCAGAACCTAATGTTATTAATGAATTTGGAATAACTAATGACTGTAAATTAATACAACTTTCAAATGCATTATTACCAATTCTTGTTAAATTTTCATAATTAATTGTGCTATTAAATAAATAATACATTCTAGTAGTCTTAAATGCACTATCATTAACTATTTCTATTGAATTTGGTATTCCGGTTCCAATGTATGTTAAATTGGTATTAATAAAACATCCATAACCAATTTCTTTTAAATTAATTAATTCACTTAAATTACAAGATATTAAATTGCTACATCCATTGAAAACACCTCCTGTTTCTTTATTTAATTCATCTCCATATAAATATATAATAGAATTAGGCAGTTGTAAATTAACTAATGAGGTGCAATTTCTAAAACTAGCCAACTCTATAGTATGTAAAGATGACTGCGCTTCAAAAGTTATATTTGCTAAATTACTACAACCAGCAAATGATACTTGTCCTATTTTTTGCATATTTTTTGAAATAGTAATACTTTCCAAACTTGTACAATTTTCACAACAAAATTCAAAAGTTTCTGTAATATAATTTCCAAATGTTATTGATTTTACTGCTAATCTTGAAATATTTCCACTATCAATAGATTGATATGAAGCAGATAAATATGTATCAATATTTGGGAATACATTTGAATCATGAACTGCAATTATAATTTCTCCTCCAGTTAATTCAATAATTGAATTTTTATTATAATTATCTAAATGTAATTGAAAATACAAATTATAATTAACACTATCATTATTAATTTTAAATATTAAAGCATTTATTAAATCTGGTTCTGATGTAAAATAAATAGCAGATCCTAAATTAGATAATGAATTTAAAGTTTGATTTAGTGTATGTGTATAATAATTTATCCACTTGTAATTAAAATTTGTTTCGCTAATAATATAACTATTTCTTTTAAATATTGAATAAGATGTATTTCTATTACATGGTTGACCATTAGTATTATTCCAATATGAACTATTTATATATGCAGATCCTATTAATTGAGAGAAAATTAATGAATTTTCTCTAAACCCATCTGATGTTGCTCCATTTTCAACTGATAAATTAGTAAAATTAAAACTATTATTATTTAATTTAAATAATTCATCGCCTGAATAAATTTTGTAATTAACATTATTAGATTCTAGATTACTATTAATACCAACTTGACTTTGAGTATTATTTAACAATAATGCTAAAATATTAATATTTGATAATAATTCCATAAAATGAATTTGATCTACATTATTATAAATTTCATTAATTTTATTTAAATTTTCTAAATATCCAGGCATTGCCTTTAATCTAATTAAAAATGATCTAATTGCATTATGATTTGCTATATCATATGGTTTGATTGTTAATAAATTATCAAAAATTGTAGGTTGACTAGAAAATAAAGTATTTGAAAAATTATCTTCAAAAAAATCATAATAACTTCCACATGTTCTAGGTATATAATTTTGATTACTATATAAATATTTTAATGTTTCCAAATCAGATTGTCTTCCATAAGATCTTATAAAAACATGTATATCATCTAAATCATAAGCTTCATCAATAATAATTTTATTTAATAATTGCCACGAATATTTTACAGATAATCCAGTTCTATTTATTTGATATTCTGATAATGAAGCAAATTTTGGTATTTTTATCATAATTACATTTGGATTTAATAAGCGTTTATCAGATGAATCTAAAGTTAAATTAAACTCTTGATAATTTGCATTATAATTATTTATGTATTCATTATATGATAATTCACTATAATTTATATTATCAGTTATAGTATATTCATACATATCAAATACTTTTACATTTTTATATGATGATTTAAAATATTCTAATGAATGATTCCATCCATAATTATCACCAATACCTAAGTAAAATATAGTTTTATTACTAATATCTGGGATATATTCATAATGATTATAAACATCAAAATTATGTAACCAGTTAGATTTTGTTACATATGCTTTAGACAAAGATGTAGATGCATAATTATTTGATGAATAAATTAAATCAAAATTCTGAAAATTACTTGGATAAAGTTCTTGCATTTTTAAACTTCGTATAAATTGTAAATATGCTGACAACTCATCTAAGTAACATGGACCTAAATTTAATATATAACTACTTGTTTCATTATTTGCAATAACACTACCATTTTGTATTTTTGTATCATTATCAAGAGATATTTTATTATATGCTACTAATGGACTTAAAGTCCCATAATTTACATATAACGGAATTTTATTAGTTATATGACTTTCAACTAAATTATTTTGAACTATTACTTCAGTTTGACTACTTAATAATGGAATTAATAACGATGGATAATTACCTTGTGTATCTTTTTGAATTTCATTCGAATACGTACGATTAATAGTATCAAAATTAGTAATATTACCAGCAGTTTCGATCTTTGAAAATATTACAGGAATT
>TARA_R110002072_G_scaffold135791_5_pt1 | contig 16064 bp, 11 predicted proteins | sample TARA_R110002072 | Tara Oceans TARA_R110002072 (sample SAMEA4397118) | marine metagenome | biome: Polar Biome; feature: [SRF] surface water layer (ENVO:00010504); material: water (ENVO:00002006), including particulate matter (ENVO:01000060) such as... | depth 5 m | reverse complement strand
AATTTACAGTCGGCCTCAAAAGAAAAATCGGAAAATCTTTGGGGAGCTCGTTCCCTTTGGAAACGTATGGCGCACAGGGGCCAATGAAGCCACAGAGCTTGAAATTTATGAACCTCTAAAATTTGGAGATACAACCATAGAACCGGGCACATACACCCTATATACGATCCCCAATGAAAAAGAATGGGTCGTGATTATTAACTGCGACACTAATGCTTGGGGTGCCTACAATTATGACAAAAAGCTAGATGAAGCCCGCATATCTGTTCCTTCAAAAAGTGCTGCAGCAACTATCGAGTCTTTGTCGATGGCATTTAAGCCTAATAGTGATGGAGTAAGCCTAATGATTGGATGGGATGACCGTTTTATTGAAGTCCCGTTCAAGAAAGTAAAATAAAACTAAGGAATATTAAGGAATATTTAGGTATTTATGGGTTTGTAATGACACTTTCCACTTTGGGTTTTTCATTACATAGTCTACTATTGCGGGTATCATTTTATCTCTTTTACTCCATTCAGGTTGTAAGTAAAGAATGCATTGCTCATTCACTTTTGCAGCTTGTTCTTCAGCAAAACGGAAATCATCCTGATTGTAAATAATCATTTTCAATTCATGTGCCTTTTGGTAAATTTCTTCTTTGGGTAATTTTATTTTTTTTGGTGAAAGACAAATCCAATCCCATACACCGGTCAAGTCATAAGCACCAGATGTCTCAATATGGATTTGAAGATTTTTTTCTTTTAAACGTCTCGTAAGGGGGTTCATATTCCAAGTTAAAGGCTCACCTCCTGTTATAACGATAGTATTTGAATAGTCAGATGCATTTTTCACAATTTGTTCAATTGCCGTGGGAGGATGTATCTCTGCATTCCAACTTTCCTTCACATCACACCAATGGCAACCCACATCACAGCCACCCACTCTTATAAAATAAGCAGCTGTACCTTTATGAAAGCCCTCTCCCTGAATGGTATAAAACTCTTCCATTAAAGGAAGCATGGTTCCTTGATTAACTAAATCTAATATTTCTTTCTTCATCAGGCTGCAAAGATAGTAAAAGGGAATTCCTTAAAGATATCGACAGCAAAAAAATGAATAAACGCCTTTTTGAGATTGTATTTGGCGACTATTTTAACTTAAAAATTTAATTTAATAAATGTTAAATGAATATATTTGAAGCTTAAACATTTTAAAATGAATTTTTAATCATGAAAAAAACGTACTTCTACCTTATGTCTAAAGCAAAAATATGGGGCCTTTTTTCTCTTATCTTTGTTTTTAACCTCTCCTTTTCACAAAACAATTACTCGATTCAATATCAGGATATCACGATTGATTTTCCTGAAAACATTCAAAGTTTTGAATGGAATCAAATGCCCGAAAGAGCTCATTTTGACAATGGCTATTTTGGTTGGGTTCAGTTTTATGAAACCCCAAACCAAACCATTCAAGACAGATTCAAATCTGCAAATCTTGAACTTCTAGAATATATTCCTCATAAAACTTATTTATTTTTCTTTCCGGAAAATACCTCAGTTAGTTTTTTAAGAGACAATGGGGTAAGAGGTATCATTCCGTTGGAAGCCAATTTTAAAATTTCTAAAGAATTAAAAAACCCGCCCTTTGAATCCTGGGCTATGGATGGAGATAATTATCTTGTGACTTTACAATTTCACAAAAATGTGGATGTACAATATGTAATAGATCAATTAGCAGTTCTCCAAATAAAAGTAAAACAACAATATAAAAATACAGATTTAATTGACTTGTCAATTCCTGATAATTGTTTGGAAGAATTAGCAAACCTCCCCTTTGTAAAGTGGATTGAATTAATAGTTCCACCAGATGTCAAAGATGACACACGAGGGCGTAGTTTACACAGAGCAAACAGTCTTGATCCACAAACTAGCGTTGGCACGAACTATACCGGTGTTGGTGTGGGGGTTTTAGTGAGAGATGATGGTATAGTGGGACCTCATATTGATTTTCAGGGAAGGATAGATAACAGTGCCGCCAGTGGCTCTGGTCAAACACATGGTGATGGTGTTGCAGGCATAATGGCCGGAGCCGGAAACTTAAATCCCGATATGAGAGGAATGGCTGCAGGCGCAGATGTTTTTGTATCTAACTATGCTTCCAATTTTTTAGATGCTGCAACTCAAAATTACATCAATAACGATATTGTTCAAATAACAAATTCATCATACAGTAATGGTTGTAATGCAGGATATACCACCACTGCTAGAACAGTAGATTTGCAATCAAACACCATCCCCTCTTTAATGCATGTTTTTTCCGGTGGAAATTCAAATAATAACAATTGTGGATATGGTGCTGGAAATCAATGGGGAAATATCACCGGCGGGCATAAACAAGGTAAAAATGTAATTGCAACTGCCAATGTCTTTTTTGACGGTTCGTTAGTGGGCTCAAGCAGCAGAGGTCCTGCACACGACGGTAGAATCAAACCCGATATCACAGCAAACGGTCAAGGCCAAAATTCAACCAATGAGAACAATCAGTATTTGGTTTTTGGTGGAACATCTGGTGCCGCACCCGGTATTGCCGGTGTATCAGCCCAATTGTATGAATTGTATGCCGAATTAAATGGAGGTGACCATCCACCTGCCGCATTGATCAAAGCAACCCTTTTAAACACGGCAAACGATTATGGAAATGTGGGACCCGATTTTAAATTCGGATGGGGCATTGTAAATGGAAACAGAGCAGGTAAACTCATTGAAGACGGAAGATATCTAAGTGATAACATTTCTCAGGGAGTGACAAACACTCATACAATAAATGTACCTTCCGGAACATCACAAGTTCGATTTATGGTTTATTGGAATGACCCGGCAGCAGCAGCAGGTTCAAATACAGCTCTTGTTAATGATTTAGACTTGGTAGTAAAAGATCCCTCAACAAATTCTCTTTTACCATGGATACTTGATCCAACACCCAATCCTGCAAACCTCGACGCTCCTGCGACAAATGGTATCGACAGGCTGAACAATATGGAGCAGGTACTCATAAACAATCCTGATGCAGGAAATTATGATATAGAAATTAGTGGTTTTAATGTGCCTTTTGGTCCTCAGGAATATTTTGTAGTTTATGAAATAATCACTGACCAATTGGTTGTTACCTATCCTAACGGTGGAGAAAGCTTTACTCCTAATGGTGAGCAAGCGATACATTGGGATGCGACAAATACTACCGAAGACTTTCTGCTTGAATACTCCACAAACAATGGTGGAAGCTGGTCAACCATCACGACTGTAAATAGTAATATCAGGTTATATTCCTGGACGCCACCTAATGAAATCACCGGTGAGGCACTCATAAGAGTAAGCAGTGGGGTTTACCAAGATGAGAGTGATGCTAACTTTTCTATCGCCAATTTCCCGGGTGGTCTCATACAAGTGACACAAGTTTGCCCTGAAGATGCATCCTTTAGCTGGAATGCGGTTCCGGGAGCTGAGTCTTATGATTTTTATGTTCTGGGAGATAAATACATGGAAGTAGCGGGTACAACAAACACTAATTCTATCACCATACCAATAACTAATCCTGATGATCCAATCTGGTTTGCGGCTGTTGCCAAGAATACTACTTTGGGATGGGTTTCACGTAGATCAAATGCATTATTTTATGCCGGTGGTTTGTTGAATTGCTCTTTGTCTAATGACATATCCCTGCTATCTATCAACAATGAACCCAATGACTTTAACTTTGTGTGTGATGATACGCCTGTAGTTATTTCAGCAACAGTAGTGAATACCGGGATTGATGCTCAAAGTGATTTTACTATGCGCTATCAAATTAGTGGTCAGGATGCAGTTGAAGAAATTTTCACCGGCACACTCAATTCCGGCCAACAAATTGTTTATGAATTTGACACTCCTGTTTCCTTAACTGATGCCGGAGAATATACATTAAATGTTGAAGTAATAAACCCCGGTGACCAAAACACTTCAAATAATGAAGAGGAAATTAGTTTTTATGCTACTACTGAAGCTACATCACTAGATTTTCTTGAAGATTTTGAAACTAATGGATTCCCACCAAATGGATGGGTTATTTTAAACCCTGATGATGCAACGACTTGGGAAGAAAGAGTTCAAATTTTAGGTAGTGATGGTAATTTCTCACAAACTAGCTACATTAACAACTTTTCTTATAACGCGCCCGGCGAGGAAGACATTTTCCAAACAGAAATTTTTGATTTAACAAATGCAAGTTCAGCTTTAATGACATTTGATTTGGCTAAAGCACAATTTTCAAATAACTTTTCTGATGGATTGCGAGTTGAAATTTCCATTGATTGCGGTGAGACTTTTACTACAATTTATGAAAAGGATGGTATGGACTTATCTACAATTCCTAATTTTGCAACCTCAAACTGGACTCCTGCTTCTCCAGGAAACTGGAGAAATGAGCAAGTTGATCTTGCAGATTATCTAGGAAATATAGCCCTGTTCAGATTTATCAATATTAATGGGTATGGAAACAGTACCTTTATAGATAACATTAACCTTGAAGGGGTTTTGAGCACACAAACAAATGAAAGCAACCCATTTGTAATCTATCCAAACCCTGCATCAAACGAGGTGTTTTTACGCTTTCAAAATACACCTGAGAGTGATTTAGAGGTTACAATCACAAATACGATAGGCCAAATTGTTTTCAAATCAAACTCCCTATCGCTAGATGGAAATAACAGTGTAGTTTTAAATCTAACAAACTATTCCAGCGGATTGTATTTTATAAGTATTAAACAAAGCAGTGTTACACAGATTAAGAAATTAATTGTAAAATAAACGGTTAATTTTTCTTTCTGAAAACTACCCTTGAACTATCTTCAAGGGTAGTTTTTTCTTTATAAGAGTTTTTAATGATTATTAAGTTAGATTCACTTATGATTATTTTAAACTTTGAATCATTCGCTCCAATATAATATATAGTTTAAGGTAAAAAAAGTATTCTAGGTGCCAACTTGTCACCTCTACCCACTTGGTACTTTTTTTGCCATATCCTTTTGAAAACAATTATAAACAGAATATACTATGGCAACAGGAAACATTAATGTATCGGTAGAGAATATCTTTCCGTTAATTAAAAAGTTTTTATACAGCGACCACGAAATCTTTTTACGTGAGCTTATTTCTAATGCGACAGACGCAACCCTTAAACTCAAACACCTCACCTCTATTGGTGAAGCCAAAGTAGAATATGGTAATCCATTAATTGAGGTAAGAATCGACAAAGACAAGAAAACCCTTCATATTTCAGATATGGGTGTTGGTATGACTGCTGAAGAGGTAGAAAAATACATCAATCAAATAGCCTTTTCAGGGGCTGAGGAGTTTATTGAAAAGTACAAAGATAAAAACGGAAAAGACGCCGGCATCATAGGGCATTTTGGTCTTGGTTTTTACTCGGCTTTTATGGTAGCTAAAAAAGTAGAAATTATTACCAAATCATACACAGATGCTCCCGCAGCCCATTGGACATGTGATGGGTCGCCCGAATTTACACTCAAAAAAAGCAATAAAAAGGAAAGAGGTACAGAAATTATCCTTCACATTGCAGATGACAGCACTGAGTTTTTAGAAGAAAACCGCATTAATGGTTTGTTAACCAAATACAACAAGTTTATGCCCGTGCCCATCAAGTTTGGGACACGCACTGAAACATTACCAAAGGCCGAAGGAAGCAAAGAAGACGAGCCGGCTCCAACAAAAGAGGTTGATAACATTATCAACAACCCCAATCCTGCTTGGACTAAAACACCTACAGACCTTAAAGATGAAGATTACAAAGACTTCTACCGTGAGTTGTACCCCATGCAGTTTGAAGAACCGCTTTTCAATATTCATCTTAATGTAGATTACCCATTCAATCTCACAGGAATTTTATACTTCCCCAGATTAGGTCAGGATATGAATATGCAAAAAGACCGCATACAATTATATCAAAACCAAGTGTTTGTTACAGACAATGTGGAAGGGATTGTTCCTGAGTTTTTAACCATGCTTAGAGGTGTAATTGACTCTCCGGATATCCCGTTGAATGTTTCAAGAAGTTACTTGCAAGCAGATGGTGCTGTCAAGAAAATCTCCAGCTATATTACACGCAAAGTAGCAGATAAATTAAACTCCTTGTTTAATGAAAATAGAGAAGACTTTGAAAAGAAATGGGACGATATTAAAATCGTGATTGAATATGGCATGCTTTCTGAAGAAAAATTCTTTGAAAAAGCCCAGAAATTTGCCTTATACCCCACTGTTGACGGCACGTATTTCACTTATGATGAATTGGTCGAGAAAATTAAAGAAAAACAAACAGACAAAGACGATAAACTGGTGATTTTGTATGCCGGTGATAAAGATGCACAGCACGCTTATATCGCTTCAGCGAAAGAGAAAGGCTATGAAGTGCTTTTACTGGATTCGCCAATAGTTTCACACCTCATCCAAAAACTGGAAAGTGAAAAAGAAAAAGTAAGTTTTGTGCGAGTGGACGGTGACCACATTGATAACTTGATCAAAAAAGAGGATGCAATTATTTCCAAATTAAACGATGAAGAAAAGGATACCCTTAAAACCACACTTGAAGCAATTGTACCCAAACAAAAATTCAGTGTCCAGCTTGAAGCAATGGACAGCCAGGCTAATCCCTTTATCATCACCCAACCTGAGTTTATGCGCAGAATGAAAGAAATGAGCCAAACAGGTGGTGGCGGTATGTTTGGAATGGGTAACATGCCAGAGATGTACAACCTGGTGGTGAATACCAATCACGAATTAATTTCAGAAATTCTCAACACCAAAACTCAAAAGAAAAAAGAACGTTTGGTTAATCAGGCGCTGGATTTAGCGAGACTTTCGCAAAATCTTTTGAAAGGAGAAGAGTTGACTGCTTTTATAAAACGCAGTTATGAGATGATAAAGTAAAAAAATAAAAACCCCTCCTTGCAGCGCTCTTGCTATGGCGGGATGACACAAGTAGTTAAACATCATAATCATGAGATACCCGCCTGCGCGGGTATTTTTTTTGGCAAAGTACTTGATAAGGTTTTAGAACAATAAACGCTAAACCATGAAACCACTATTCCTTTTTGCTTTATGCTTTTGGATCTTTCAGGGAGTGAGCTCTCAAACCATTCAAAACTCCAGTTACAGTACCACAGGTTATATAAAATCAGATGGTACCATACAAACTTCAAGTTACAGTACTGTAGGATATATTAGAGACGACGGAAGAATTCAAAATAGTAGCTATTCAACCATTGGGTACATTCGTGATGACGGTCGCATTCAAAACAGTAGTTACAGCACTGTGGGTTATGTAAAAGAAGATGGTAGGGTGCAAAACAGCAGTTATTCCACCATAGGCTATGTAAAAGAAGACGGTAGAGTTCAAAACAGCAGTTACAGCACAATTGGTTATGCTCGAGGTGTTAAAAAAGAATGGGCTGCCGTGGTTTTTTTCTTTTTTGAGTTTGATAAATAAAACCAAAACCCAACTTAACCAAATTCGATAGATTTTGTTACTTTGTAACAGTTACTAAATTTTTGATACAAATAGACAAATAAAACAAATCAATGAAAAATACGTTTCTCCTCACTCTCCTTCTTTTTACCGGAATTGTTTTTGCGCAAACAGACAAAGAAATTGCTGCTTCACTCATCACCAAAGAAAAAATTGAAGGACATGTTTATTTCCTCGCCAGTGACGAGCTTAAAGGCAGAGCCACCGGAACAAATGAAAACAAAATAGCCGCACAATATCTGGCCAATGCTTTTCGGTCTTATGGAGCAAAACAAGTGCCTGGAGCTAATGGTTATTTTCAGGATGTACCCTTTTCAAAAACCACTCCAGCCACAATGCGCAACCTCATTGTTAATGGCGAAGAGGTTGAAACAGCGCCTTTGCCGGTGGGTGGAGGAAATTTTAGTTATGAGGGTGCCGCTGTTTACCTAAATTATGGTTTGGAAGAAGACTATGTGGGACAAGATGTAACCGGAAAAATAGTCTATATAAAAGCCGGAAGTGAAACGGCAACAAGTCCGCAGGATATGTTTCGATTGATGGAACAAAAAAGAGACCTCGCAAAAAATAACGGTGCTATAGCGGTGATAGAGCTTGCAAATATCAATCCAATTATTTGGAGTTATATTGAAAATGCTTTCGGCGAAAGCCGTATGACACTCCAAAGTGATGAAGAAAAAGAAGATGATTTTAATTATATCTGGTCGATTGACCCCAATAATGAAATCGCAAACTCATTAGCAACAAAACGCAGTAATTTTGCAAAAGTAACCATTTCGGGCATTGATGAGCAAACTATTATGTGTCGCAATGTTGTCGCGATGATAGAAGGCACAGACCCCAAACTCAAAGAGGAGTTTATAATTTACTCTGGTCATTATGACCACGTAGGTATTGGCACACCTGATGCTACTGGAGACTCTATTTACAATGGAGCCAGAGACAATGTAGTGGGTGTGACAACCGTTTTAAGTATGGCTGAAAATTTAGCCAAATACCCTACAAAAAGAAGTGCCTTATTTATTTTATATACCGGTGAGGAAATGGGTTTACACGGGAGTAACTATTATGTTGAAAATCCTTTACTGCCACTTGAGAATATGGTTTTTTGCTTTAACAGCGATAATGCAGGCTATAATGACACCTCATTGATAACTATATTTGGATTGGGAAGAACCACAGCCGAAAATGACATCAAAGTTGCAGCAACGGCTTTCGGTTTAACCGCTATTGATGATCCCGCACCGGAACAAAATCTGTTTGAACGCAGCGACAACATCAACTTTGCCAGAAAAGGAATACCTGCGCCAACATTTTCTATGGGATTCACTTCTTTTTCAGGTCAAGTAACTGAAACCTATCATAAACCCAATGATGAAGCACACACCATAGATTATGATTATTTGGTTAAATTTTTTAAATCCTATGTGCTTGCCGGAAGACTTATTGGTAACAATCCCAAAACACCTTTTTGGACTCAAGGAGACAAATATGAAGAAGCCGGAAAAGCTTTGTATAAAAAGTAATGTTCTATTTCTTTAAAAACTTAAATGTAACATTGCCTTGATTGGTTTCCACATTTAGGAAATACATACCGGATGAAAAGGATTCTGTATCTATAATCAAATTTGAAGCAGATGTCTCTGAAAGGGTATAGTTAATTGATTTTCCCACTAAATTAAAAACCGTTAATTTATCAATAACAATTCCTGAAGCCAGTGTGATGTTGATAAAATTTGTAGCGGGATTAGGAAATATTTGTATTTGAGATGCAAGCGTAAAGTCACCGGCACTCAAAAAAGAATCATATAAATCCTGAAGAATATCAATAGGTTCAATCCCTGGTGCTTGTTGTCCCACATTAAGACGAAGATATGGACCTGATGGGTCATCATTGGGTCTGTAAACCAATAAATAAGCAGTAGTTGATGAGGTTCCCGCAGATAAACAGCGAGAGTCAGCACCGGGTAGATTGGCACCCTGCATTGCTGCCATCAATTTATCAGCCAAAGTCCCTTCTGTAGAGTTAAAATTATTTTCCATATTGTCAATGACCGTTTGATTCAATAAAATATTTCCTTGAACACTAAAGGTAGCACCTTGGCGGTCTTCTTTATAATCATCTGCCTGACTTCCGGTAAAACCGGCAACCCGCGGATTTCCTTCAGGGTCAAAATCTGCGATACCATATTGTCTGAACTCCGGATTGAAGTTTTGACTCGAGCAGGCATCATTATTGAGTAACCAATCAATAATTTCTGATGGACTTGCGCCGTTTTCCATTTGGTCAATGGCATTGTTAAGGTTGACATTTGGAATACATACCCACGCTTGAGAATTCACTCCTCCCCGTCCGGGAATAATTTTAGTGATAATATCAATAATCCCTGAAGCCCCCACTCCTGTAACACAAGAGGCTCCTGCAGAACCAATTTCTCCGGTAACAGGGTCAACGGCTATAATCGAAAAAGTATCTTGTGCAAAAAGCTGTAAATTAAATGTGAGAAGTAAAAAAAGTAAAAATAAAGATTTCATAGTTTTTTGTATTTATCAAATTTACAAAAAAATAATGGTTAGTTTTATAGTCTGTTTTACCACAACCGTTTACAAAAATTTACTGAATGACAAACAACGACATACTTAAAAAACTCAGAGTGGCTTTAAAACTCACCAATGATGACATCGTCGCCATAATGAAACTGGTTGACTTTCAGATTTCAAAATCTGAATTGGGCGCTTTGTTCAGAAAAGAAGATCATCCCAAGTATATGGAATGTGGTGATCAGTTTTTACGAAACTTTCTCAACGGGTTGATTATCCATTTACGAGGTCCAATGGAAAATAAAAAACCAACCAATCCCCCAAAAACAAAACCCCTTTACCATAAGGCAAAAGGGTTTGACACTAACAAATTGGGGAAAAAAGGGAAAACTAAATCTTAGTAAAACTAAGCAGGTCGATGCTTCCATCGCCACCACTCACGTGTTTTAAATCAATTTTTGAGTTTGTGGAATTTTCAATGCGCCAGTCCTCACTTATTTCTTCAAAGGGACCATTATTGTCTGGAAAGTTTATGATAAATTTTGGAGTGCTGTCGTCAATTCCGGTAACCCAGGTTCCGGTTTTTGTAGTTGAACCATTTTCGGCAGTGATTGAACCATTATCGCCAAAAGTAAAAACATACCCATTAAAATTACTGGTTTGGTTGTTTCCATCTTCAACAAAGTTACTAACACGCCAGTTTCCTGATTTTATTGAGGTTTCAAGCTGAGCAATTACTGTTGCAGAGTCTCCGGAATTTGAATCATCGTCACTACTGCATGAAAACAACAAGAGGCTCATAAAAAGTGCTGAAAAAATACTTAAAAGGTGTTTACTTCTCATAAAATTTAAATTTATTTATAATTATTTATTGGTTTAAAATTTTTCAAAAATTAAAATATCGGCATTAGAATCGTCGTCATCAGCAAGTTTGACTTGATTGTTTTGAAATTCAATGACCAACCAATCATCATCCAGTTCGTCAAGCGGAAAATTATTAGAGAAGTTTAAAACAAGTTCCAAGGTATCATCACTGTCAATAATGACTTGCCAGGTTCCTTGGAGAGTTACTTGCGCGTTTGAGACTTCTACAACTCCACTTTCGAGAAAATCAAAACTAAAAGAGTCAAAATCTGAGGTTCCATCATCATCACCATCTTCAAGAAACAAAGCCACAAACCAGTTTCCGTCTGTGAGAATGTCTTTTAATTCCTGTATAACAGGGTTTACTCCTCCTCCACCTTGCGTAGGTGTTCTGGAAAAGTTTAAATAGTCTGAACTTCCATCGCCCCCGCTTATGTCAAAGAGTTTGATTATTTCGTTAGAAAATTCTGTGACATCCCAGTCGTCATCCAGTTCGTCAAATGGATCATCATCTCCAAAATCAAGGGTTAATTTGAGTTGCCCGCTACTTGAATTAGCAACAGACCAACTTCCGGGAACCGTGTTTGAACCATTTGACGCATTAGCAGTACCGTCAGTATTGAATGTAAAAGCATATCCTCCAAAATCATCCGTTTGATCTTCATCATCAAAATAGTAGGACACATACCAGATGTCTGCTGTTAAAACAGTTTCTAAATCAAGAGGATTTGGCGGTGGATCGGTCACAACATCTTCACAGTTTTCGATAAGAGTCTGCAGTTGTTCATTTGTGGTTACTGTGACAGGAGTACCGTCTGCTAAAATGACTGTAATAGGAAAATCTATTTGTACAAAAACACCCGGCTCGAGCGAACTCAAGAAGAGAAATAAATCGATATTGCTGTTAATAACAACACTTCCGGTTTGTTCATTGTTAGAATTGAAGATAAAAAGTGTGATGGGATAGACCAATTCTACGCAATCAATGGCTTCATTTAAAGTTTCACACAGTTGACCCAAAGCATTTAATTCCTGTTGACTGTTAACAACAAGCGTTGAAAAATCTTCAAAAACAACGGTGATAGGAAAAACAAGAGAAATGGGAGCTGTGATATTTGCAAGTGGAATTAAATCTGATGGACTTGAAATAGTTATGGTCTGACCATTAATGATGACTTGATAGGGAAACTGAATGGACGAGCAAGAGGTACCGTCAATAAAATCATCAATACCTCCATTGTTTTGAGTGGTATTGAGCAAGAGTTTTGCCAGAGGGGTTTCAATTGTAATTGCGTCTCCGGGAGTTTCATCAATGATATCTATTTCCTCCTTTTGGCAGGAAATAAAAAAAAGACTTATTACTAGAAAATAAGCTATTTTTAAGTTGAAGTGCTTCATGGCTTTTTACCTTATATAACAATAGAACAGTAAAGATATAAAATACCCTACCCACTATGTTTAAAAACTTTTAAATACATTTACATATTAAAAATGAATTTATGAGTGAACATGATAATGTCTGCAAAGAAACAGTTTATAACAAGTTGTTTCAAACGCTGTCGCCATCGATTTATAATTTTATTTACTTTAAATGTGGTAATGTCGCTCAAGCTGAAGACTTAGTTCAGGAGGCATTCATCAAGCTATGGGAAAACTGTGCAAAAGTACCTCAGGCAAAAGCCAAGTCTTTTCTATACACAGTTTGTAACAATAGTTTTCTCAACGAAGTTGCCCATCAAAAAGTGGTTTTGAAATTCACCAAAAGAGCCACTCCACACATTAATGAGCAGTCACCCCAATATGTTTTGGAAGAAAAAGAATTTGAACAAAAATTAAACAAAGCCCTTTCAAATTTAACAGAGGCACAACGCACAGCCTTTTTAATGAACCGAATTGAAGGTAAAAAATACCGCGAGATAGCAGAAATTCTTGAAATTTCTGTAAAAGCCGTCGAAAAAAGAATGAGCCAAGCATTGGAATCCTTGCGAAAAGAAATAAAAAATATCTAACAGAGGTAGGGTATTTAGCGACACCTTTGTTTTATAAATAGTTAAACTAAAACTGATGAATGAAGAACTACTACATAAGTATCTAAACAACGAAATTACTGAAGCTGAGTTGGAACAATTGAAAGCTACTGATATCTTTCGTGATTATATCCAAATTTCAGAATTCACATCTAATTTGCAAGCCCCTGCATTTGATAAAGAGAGCGCCTGGAAGCAGCTTTCTAAAAAGGTGAAAAAAGAATCCAAAGTCATTTCACTTTTCAATTACAAAAGTCTTTTAAAATATGCTGCCGTTTTGGCTTTGATTGTCACAGGTTTTTTATATGTAACAAATCTTTCAACCACCCTAACAGCTCCACTCGCTGAAAAAAAGAGCTTTACATTACCAGATCAATCTGAAGTAGTTTTAAATGCAGGCTCAAAAATAAAATACAGTAAAAAATCATGGGACAAACAAAGAACACTCACTCTTGATGGTGAGGCCTACTTCAAGGTCGCTAAAGGTGAAACCTTTGATGTTAATACAACTCAGGGAGTTGTTAGTGTTTTGGGTACCCAATTCAATGTACAAAGCCGTGGCACCCATTTTCACGTGACTTGTTATGAAGGCAAAGTTGCTGTTGTATTTAATACTACAAACATACAACTTTCTGCCGGTGACAGCGTTATCATTGAAGAGGGTGAAATTATATCACAACAAAAAGTAAGTACACTTCAACCAGGATGGATGTTTGATGAGAGCTCGTTTGAAAACAAACCACTTTGGTGGGTTATTGAGGAACTTCAGCGTCAATATAAAGTAACTGTCACTTTTGAAAATATTGATAAAAACACCCGATTTACAGGGGCATTTACCCACACAAATCTTGATGCTGCATTAAAAACAATATGCATGCCAATGGGATTAACTTACACAATAAACCAAAATGGGAATGTACTAATTTATGGGGCTAATTAAGGGGTGTTACTATCACTACATAGTTGCAATGATATTGTTTCTTTACGGGAACCAAATTACCCTTGCACAAAATACAGAACAACCACTACTCAATATACTTGAACAAATTGAAGAGCTTTATGATGTAAAATTTTCCTACGCAAATGAAGTAATAGAAAACATCCGCTCAACACCACCTGATTATACTCAAACCCTCCCTGAGATTTTAGATGACGTTTCAAGAAAAACCCTATTAACATTTAAATATATTGACGAGCGCTATATTGCAATAACGGTTTCTCCTGATGCATTTGTCAACCTATGTGCAACCATAATCAATGCGGAAACACTTTTTCCATTGGAAGGTGCTACCATTGAAGTTAAGGGAACAAATCAAGTAAGTTTATCAAATTCTGATGGTCTTTTTACACTAAAAAATGTTCAGGCAGGCGCACAAATAGAAATAAGGTTTTTGGGCTTTAAAAGCCTTTTAATAGATGCATCTGCAATTCAGGAATCGACCCCATGTTTGACCATAAGGATGGACCCGCAAATAAGTTATCTCAGGGATGTGGTTCTGGAAAGTATTTATGCAAAGGGAATTAATAAAACCAATGAAGGAGCATTAAAACTTGACGTTAGTTCCTTTGGCAATCTTCCCGGACTCACTGAACCAGATATTTTACAGATGATACAAGCCTTACCCGGGGTGAATAGTATTGATGAAACCATATCAAATATCAACATTAGAGGAGGTACTACAGACGAAAACCTAATTTTATGGGATGGTATCAGAATGTATCAAAATGGACATTTTTTTGGAATGATTTCCGGCTTTAATCCCTATTTAACCGAAAGTGTTTCTTTTTATAAAAATGGTACTCCGGCTCGTTATGGTGAAAGTGTTTCAGGCTTAATTTCAATGCATTCCTCAGAAGAGTTTCCCGAAAAAATCAAAGCAGGCTTTCAAGTCAATATGATCAATGCAGGTGCCTTTGCTAAAATACCTATTAATGAAAAACTGGTCATTCACACTTCGGGAAGGCGCACTTTTACAGACCTCTTGGAAACACCTGCATTTAAACAATATTTTGATAAAGTGTTTCAGGATACTGAAATCACTAACCTTCAAAACAATCAACAGGGTCAACTAAGCTCTGAAGATGATTTCACGTTTTATGATTTTAGTTTAAAAGCTATCTATGCTCCAACTGAAAAAGACCGATTTAAACTCAATTTTTTGACCATAGATAACAGTTTAGACTTTACAAAAACCTTCACGACAGAAAACACTCAAACTTCAGAAACCAGTGAGCTCGATCAAAACAGCATCGCAGGTGGCCTTTCTTGGAAACGCAACTGGAATGAAGAAATGAATACTGAGGTTTTGCTTTATGGAACTTATTATTTACTGGATGCTTCCAACCTAGATATTTTTTCCAATCAAAAGTTCATTCAGTCTAATGAAGTAGTTGAAAGTGGTGCTCAATTTGATTTCAACTGGCAATTCAAGAATAATTATCGTCTTTCGACAGGTTACCAATTTACTGAAACCGGAATAAGTAACAAACAAGAAGTGAATATTCCATTGGTACGCACTTTTGTGAAAGAAGTATTGCTAAAACACGCTGTATTTATAAGTAATTTTCTGGAAATTGAAAATACGCAAACCAGTATTAGCGCCGGATTGAGACTCAATTACTTTCAAAAATTCAATACCACACGTGTTGAACCTCGCGTCAATATTCATCAAAAGTTAGGTAATGGCTTTGCTCTTGAAGCCGCTTTTGAACAAAAAAGCCAAACGGTCACCCAGAGAATCGATTTCCAAAGTGATTTTCTAGGCGTTGAAAAACGCAGATGGGTACTTGCAAATAATGATGATGTGCCTATTGTAAAGAGCAATCAATATTCGTTTAATATTCAATATCAAAAACGAAACTGGTTGTTGCAAGCCGAGGCTTATTCAAAAAAAGTGAATGACATCACATCTGCCAATCAAGGGTTTCAGAATCAACTGCAGTTTGTGCGCACTACCGGAAATTATGAAACTCAAGGAATTGAATTAATCATAAACAAAAAAACCAAAAACTGGAGTAGCTGGTTGAGTTATACCTATGCTAAAAGCGATTATACGTTTGATAATTTAGAACCCGCT
>TARA_R110002072_G_scaffold219231_2_pt1 | contig 16080 bp, 17 predicted proteins | sample TARA_R110002072 | Tara Oceans TARA_R110002072 (sample SAMEA4397118) | marine metagenome | biome: Polar Biome; feature: [SRF] surface water layer (ENVO:00010504); material: water (ENVO:00002006), including particulate matter (ENVO:01000060) such as... | depth 5 m | reverse complement strand
TGCGGGCAGGCGGGATCGTTAACTCCCCGGTTCCCGGAGTGGGTGCTGACGAGAGCGCTGATGTCAGCACTGACCTGAGTGGGGACATCAGCAGAGCCTGCCAAGGGGGTGTTTCGAGAAGGCCAAACGAGCCGCGCCCTTCTGGGGCGGTGAGGCGTAGCCTCTAACCGGCTCGTATTATTTGGGCGAGAGCTCTTGTCGCCGACGCTTACCCGAGACAGGCAGGACGACATACAGAGCGATTACATGATATCATGTAATCGCTTGGAGGTCCGGCGACATCTCGCGAGTATTCCCAAATAGGGGCCGCCGAGCTTCGGGGGGAGGTCATGACCAGAAAGCTCACGCGCCAATCGATACTCCAAAGCTCTCTGTACTGTAAAAGCTAGCCGGCGCGTTCACTGACAAGCACTTTCAATACCCCGGCATCGTTGAGCACCTCTACGCGCACAATAATTCCGTACCCAATGCCACTGAAGACGGCTTTGTGCAGGTGTTCATGACCTGGCTTGATGACGCAGCTACTGGCGATCCGCGCTCGCATTGTTTTTTCAGCAAAGATCGGGTCTGGGTCGTCGACCTGCCCGCGTTTTTTGAACCTGTGGTAATTGGCGCGGTCTTGTTGAACTGCAGCGCAGACGCTGCCTATTGGCTGGCCGTTTGAGTTGACAAGATCGTGTGGATCGAGCCGCGCGTCATAAATCGCCATGATATCCTGTGCAGCAACAGAACTCGCAAAGGCGAGCGCGGCTGCGCAGCCGATAAAGAAACTGTTCACGTAAGACCTCCCCTAGATGGATTGCCGCCACCCAGTAAGCCACCGCATGCTAAGACTTGGTGGGCTTCAGAAAGGGGGCGCGGCATCGCAGGTGGGTGATTGCTGCCAAGCCGGGCTTCCCCTGCGCCTCTTTGGTCGAATTCCTGCCCGATTTGCCCGGCAAACTGGACCGCGTGTTAAGGGTCACAAATTTCCGCCGCCGCAAAAACGGTGGTCATTTTTTCTGCCGATGATCGGCTGCGCCGTCTTGCTATCGGCAATAGTGCTGCAGCCTGAACCCCAGATTGACCTTTCACAAGAGGCCGACAAACCGCGTGTACTAAGAGGGGGAGGCGCATGGACTGGCAGTAATGCGTGGAAGGGGCGTCGTGGAACGCGAGAACCTTCAGCTGCATCGCCTAGCAGGCAGCTTGTTGACTTCGTTACCCGTGTCCGGGACGACGATACCATTGTTGTCGGTCTTATTCTGGTCCGGATTGCCAATCTCGACTGTGCTGAACGCGGCAGTACATCAGGTGATCGAGCAACGCTGCACATCACCAGAATTGTTAAGGGCGTTCAGCTTCGATGCAGCTTGGAGGGGCGGCGTAGCTATGATCGCGAAGTTGGCGTTTGCCGGCTCCCCGATGGGCGCGACATTGGCGAATTATTGATTGCCGGTAGTTACTGCGCGCGGTGGCGCGGGTGACGCATATGATGGTTTTGGACCACGAACCGACTTGATCGACGCCCTTGCGCGGCGGCGTCTAAAACCCGATTTTCTATTAGGCATCACTGAAGTCGGGTCTGGGAATGGCTGATTATGGAGGATGGTGACGCAGGCGGATCGGCTCCGTGCATGGCGCATCTGCTGATCGACGGAACCCCTGTCGATCCAATAAGGATGCGGGATGTAGCCCGGTTTCGGACGGCGGAACGTGCCCGTCTGCTAGAGGCACAGCGGCACTTATCCGTTTCGCGGCGTTCCGAGGAGACACAAAATTTGGCCGCAAAGCTCGAGACTCTTGTCGGTCCGCAGCAGGGTATGAGGATCGCGGCCTACTGGCCAATTCGTGGCGAACCGGATCTGCGCGACTGGATGGCCAAGGCGCATGCTGCGGGCGCAACTGTTTTGCTCCCGGTCGTCGCGGAACAAGACGCGCCATTGAGCTTTCGCGCTTGGCAGCCAGGTTGTGCGATGGTGCGCGGCGTTTGGAACATCCCGGTACCCAGGCACGGCGCAGAAGCGGTGCCGGACGTCGTAATCTCTCCCTTGTTGGGCGTAGACGAAGCCTATTTTCGGCTCGGCAATGGCGGTGGATATTACGATCGGACTCTGGCGCAGTTCGATCCTTTGCCGAAGGTTATCGGTATCGGATTTTCCAATTGCCTCATTCCGACAATCTTTCCCATGCCGTGGTATGTCCCGATTGACATAGTCGTTCTTTCTGATGGATCAGTTCGTGATCGTCTCTCGACCCGCCCGTAAACTGGTGGTGCTTTGCATCCAGAGCCGCGGCACCTGACAAAGTTTCTCCTAAAGCTGAGCTTCCATCTGAGCTATTCAGATATGCTAAGTGTACACCAACCCCGTCAATTGGGGGGGTGGTGTACACTTGCGCTGTCGCCGTCGCGGAATGCCGCCTTCTGGGTCCGTTGTGAATACCCCCCAACGATTGGCCCAGACCCAAGGGGGTGGAGTGCATCTTACCCTTTTCGCAACGCATCTTGGTCTCGCTGAGTGTGCCCAACTTCGCAGTGGCACGAATGTCCGTGCTGAGCTGATACGTCATGCCCCGTGCTGGGATTGACCACGGGAGGGACGGATCTCGGAACTAGGCGGGACCCTCAGGGAGCGTATTGAGGGAACACGCCCTCATCGGTGCAAACGAGGGCGGCCAGTTGGGTCGTGCCGCTCAAATCCGGGTTTGGAATAGGCGTTGCTGCATGGACCCGCGAAGACCTCATGGCAGAGGCTTTGTCTAAAGCGGCCAAGTGATTTCCGGCGAGAAATATTGTGAGCGCCAAGAGCCCCCCTGAGAGACCGATGCGCAGCCTGCGCCCAAGAGGGGGGCGGGGGGGCACGTTGCTGCTGTCGATCACTTCGGTCTGGGTCATTTAGTTCCCTTATTACGGGAATGCGGACAAATTATGGCATGTGCGGCGGCGAGACTGTTCTCGGGGGAGGTATCGGACTTTCCTAGTCGAAATCGAAGCTTGCCTGGCGGGGATCGTGTTTTGGGTTGCGCGGGGGCTTTTTGAAGGGCTTCAAGGCTTCAAGCTGCGCAAAAGCCTGTGTCTGCGCCAGGCGGTCGGCCCGCAGCTGCGCGCGGGTGGCAACGAAGGATTTGACGGCAGCAAGGTCGTCTTTGGCGACCCAGTGACTGGTGCGCACCAGGCCCTGTGCGCGTTTCTTCGCCTCATAGGTGCGGGAGGTCGCGGCGCTCTCCTGGCGTTCCGCCTTTGAGCGGCGGCGTTTGGGTTTGATCTGATCGGGCATAGGCATGTTCGGCTGTTGCGCCGGCTCCTTATTGGGGTCTCTAGGGGGGAGCTACGCGCTGGTTTTGAGATGAATAGGTTTGGAGGGGCTTCTTATGTGGATAACGTCACGGTCTGTGCGCGCAGTGCTGACGCACCGGGGCAGGGGGGCTGGTGCAAACCCCGCTCTGCCTAAAAAAGAAAGAGCGGGGGCAGGGGGCGCGGCAGGAGCGTAGAAAGCCCCTGTTTACCAGGGCTGATCCATATGCGAGCGGCTGCCCGCAAAGGGGGCCTGGATGCCCGCCGCGGCCAGAAAGGCCTCTTCCATCAGCGCATAATCGTCCGGCGTGTCCGGAACGTCATTGTACTCTTTGTAAGTGATGTAGCCGTAGGGGGCCTTTTCCTCTTCAATAAGATTGGACCCTTCGATGCACACCAGCATTTCGCCGTCACCGGCGTCATAGACCGCGATACACTGCTCATCTTCGTCAATATCCGGGCGGCGCCAAAAGAGGTCTTCATCTTTGATGCCCAGCTCGAGGCGCTGCAGATTGCAGATATCTTTGGTGGTCGCATCAAGCCAATATTTTTCAAACCACCACATCACATCTTCGATCAGGGCGGCCTGGGCCACGATGGCATCGGCCTTTGACCCGGTCTCAATGGCTTTCTCGAAGGCCGCTTTCTGCTCCGGGCTCAGATCGAAGTTGGAGCCTTCATCAGCGGGGACGAAGCTCACGTAGAGGTATGGGGTGTAGCGCGTCGAAAGACTGACGTTCACACTCCAAGTTTCATCGAGATCGATATATTCGTCGTCGAGATCAATGAGGGCGGAGTAGGCCTGGATTTTGACGTTACTCCCCGGCACCTCGCAGGCCGCAGCCGCGCCGATATCGCCGTCCTCGTCGAGCGACCAGCCGCGGGATTTGAGCTCGGTCCAACTGGCAGCGCCGTGTTTGGCGGCCGCTTCGGCAAGCGCTGCGGCCTTGGTGGTGACGCCCTGGGCTGCCGCCTTTTTTGCCGCGGCTTTGATATCAGAGAGGTTTTCGCCGGTGGCGAGCATGTTGAGTTTCTGCATTGTCGTTCTTCTTTCTTGTTGCCGATTTGGCGTTTGCGGTGAACGCGCTTTAGGGCGCGCTTGGTAAGGCGAAGATGCGCGCCGGATCTGCATGGCACAAATTTTGGGGCCCTAATTAATGTGGATAACCTTGGTGGCGTTAGTTTAAGTGTCTGTTTTTAATATAGGATTTTAAAAGTGGTGAATGCGCCCGCAAAGGGCGGGCCACGCCCCCCGTGTCATTCTTTAGTAAGGATATGGGGACCCCGAACCCTCTAGGCGGGCAGGGTCAGCTCGTCGACGAACCGGCAAATAAGGTGATAATTCCGCCAGGATGACGTGCTCTGGGGCGCGCAACTTTACCGGCTGATCGTCAGGCGGGGCTCGCAGCGAAATAGGTGCAACCCCCTGAACGAAGGGCCCGAAGGGGTCCAGCGTCCCCCTGCGATTGCCACGGCCTGCATGATTTCCACGCGACGACTGTAAGAGGCATGCAACGTCTTAAGGATCGACACGACATGGGCATCGGTGGGGTGCAGCTAAAGCCTTGATCTTCTAAGCCACATTATGGCCAAGCTTTTTGACCTTACGTCAATCAGGCTGCTCGTTCAAAAGACTTGCTTTACGTAAGCTGGAACGCGGGGTGATACTACTGAAGTGGTTCACAGTAGAACAGAAGGACAGGTAAAGCTCCCAATGAACCAGTTCCCAAAGGCTCCTGCAAATTTTGATGATCCGCTGCGTGAACTCTATAAGCTCGCAGTAGAGCCAGAGCTTGCTTTTGAGGATAAGGTTGCGCAACTGCTCGCCTTAGGTGCTGACGCTTTGGGCCTCGAACTTGGAATTGTTAGTCGGATAGAGAGGCCGATCTACGAGTGCCTTTTTGTCCATGGCCCTGACTGGGCCCCGGTGCCTGGGGCCACCTTTGATGTAGGTGGTACCTATTGCCTTCACACATTGAGCAATGATGACGTGACCGCCTTCTATCATGCGGGGCGGCAAGAGATATCTGCCCATCCCTGCTATCAAAACTTCGGGTTGGAGAGCTACATCGGGGCGCCATTGCGGCGCGGAGACGAATTCTTCGGCACGTTGAACTTTTCTGACCGTGCTCCGCGTCACGCACCCTTCAGCAAGAAGGAGTATGAGTTCGTCGCTTTTTTGGCGCGCTGGTTGGGCAATGAGCTCAAGCTGCATGCCGAGCGGCGGGAATTGCGCGAACAACGTGGGTTGCTCAGTGCGATGATTGATGCGGTGCCCGAAGCGATCATTCTAGCCGACGTCAATCGCCGTGTCGCGATGGTCAACCCAGCTGTGGAGGCGCTTTTTGGCTATGCACCCCACCAAATTCTGGGGCGGCAGACAGCAGTGCTTTATGGCTCACTTGAGGGGTATGAGCGCGCGGGGGAGGAAAGGTTTAACCCCCAGACCTCAAGCAAGCGGGGAGAGTTTGAGATTTCCTGTCGAAGGGCTGATGGAACCACATTTGAGGGTCTTGCTTCTACTGCCAAAGTGGAAACTGAGGCGGGCGAGACACTTGGATTTCTGGCTGTTATCAGAGATGTCACTGAACAGCGTGCTTTTGAACATGCCAAGGATCAGATGATCGCTACGGTAAGCCATGACATAAAAAACCCGCTGACGGCGCTCCGCGGTGCATTAGAGGTACTGGATGCGCAAAAGCCGGGACTGGACGACGCAAAAACCAAACTGCTACGTCTTGCGTTGCGCAATGCGCAGCGTATCGACGAGATGGTTGCTGACATACTCGACGTCGAACAGCTCCGTGCGGAGGAGCCATCAGGTTTCGCTGTAGCCCCCCTTGCGCCTTTGCTCGCTCGGGTGATCGAGGCCCTTACCTCCTATGCCGCAGACCATGGCGTAGGTCTCAAATTGAAGCCTTCAGATGCACCGAACCAGCTTTTGAGATTGCATGAAGGCAGGGTGGAACGGCTGGTATCCAACCTTGTGACAAATGCGATCAAAGCATCCGCACAGGGCGGGACGGTAGAGTTGGGTCTTACCACCAGGGGGCGGGGCTTCTATGTAAAAGACGAGGGGGCAGGATTGCCGCACGATATTCAGAAGACCCTTTTCAAGCCCTTTGCGCGCGGGGACACTTATCGGGTCAATGAGGGCTATGGGCTGGGAATGAGCATTGTGAAAGCGATCGTTGACCAGCACCTCGGTGAAATCACATTTAAGACTGCCGAAGGGAAGGGGACGACCTTCCTCGTGGATTTCCCTGCCCTGAATTCTTCTGAAACGGCGGCACCTTCCAAGGGTCTTCCGAAGTAACGACGCTTTGGGGCCATGCTCTGCCCGGCTTGACTGCGCGCTTTTGGTTTCCACGCACTTCCAGTGCGCGGGCAGTCCCTCCTTGAAATTCCTGATTTCGTGGTCGCGGAGGTCCGCGGAATTCGTCAATGGGAATGCCGGACCCCTAGGATTTCCCTCCCGCCGGCTGTCCGACCTGCTGAACCCAAGCTCTCACGGGAGGGGCCTGACATTCATTGGAGAGCTCAACTGACGCGCCGAGTTCATGGCGCCGAGGGCGGAGGTGTTGGAAGCAAAACGTCCATTTGCGACCGGCGAAGGGGCAGATCTGGCCTCTGAAGGGGGTCAGATAGAAAATTCCCTTTTAAAAACAACGATGTAACGCTGTTACGGCTCTGTAACACTTTAAGTAACACCCGTAAGCATCTGAAATCTATCTCATTTATACATATATCTATCTATGTTACAGAAATATAGAAAAAGTGTACATACGAGACAGACAGGTCTATTGATCATTGTGCGCCAATATAAAGACATATGTGGGCGTAATGCGTTACAAAGTCTAAGTTATTGAAATCATTCAATATGTTTGTAACAGGGGGTGTAAAATGACCATTTTGGCGCTTTCCGTCCTGAATAAATCGTTTATTTACAACGGGTTGTTCTGTTACAGCGGAGCGTTACGCCCTGCGTGAGAGCCCTGCGGTGCCCGTTTGGCGCGTCTCGTCGGCCCTTCGGTTTGCGATCCGGCGATCCATTGCAGGCATTCTTAGGTTATCCACATAAACTGCGGGTCTGTTGGCTATGCAGGTCCATAAGCTTGCCCTAGTTTCCTGTGAAAAGAGGACAGTTTATGCGCAGTACACCGATCAAAATTGCTCAGACCATCAATGCAGACCCTTCGGTCTACATGCCCCCAGAGGGCCCCGCGCAAAAGGCGCTGGCAAGCCAGCATCAGGGGATGGCGGGAGCGCGTTTTGACCTCGGCAGCTATATGATGGAATTCGGCCGGGCGGCGGTTGGGTATTATCGCAAAGACGCTTCAGCAGAAGAGACGGCTCAGTTGGCTGAGGCGGGGGATGCTCTGTTGGGCTACCTCAAGTCCTACGCGGCTCATGAACTGGGCGGCGCCGGATGGTCCGATCCGCGGCCTGCTTGGTCTCGCAATCCAGCAGTGACGCATGATTCTAAAGGTCTGGCACCCGTGCTTGCCTTGTTGGACATGCCGGGGGTGCGCTTTGTGTTCACTTGCCTCTATGCAGGAGCCGACTCTACGATGTCGGAAAAGCTGGCGCGCTTGCTGTCGCCGGAAGAGCCCTTCGTGATCTTCTCTTCGGACCGCCAAGCCTACAATGTAATCCAGAATGCGCTCACACAACTGGGGGATAAGGAGATCGATCTGGCGGCTTTCTTCAAAGAGATGGCGCAGCTGGTGCCGCTTGAGCAGAAAAGGGCGTAGCAGCCCTCATGCCCGGAACGATTTTCGCATGACGCATGACGCATGACGCATGACGCATGACGCATGGGGCGGGCGGTGCGGTGCGCACGTTATTGCCCTCATTCCTGCGAATTCCCGCCATTATTGTGGTGAACAATGAGCTCAGAAATCAGCCATTGGAGCCAAAATGACACGGTACTGGAAAAGTGATCTTATCCTCATGATTGCATATAGCTCGATTGCCGCGGTGTTCGTAATCGCCGCTCTATAAGTTTGGTGTGCGGACCGGGCAGGCCTGCGCATCTAGGAGCGTAAGACAAAGGTTTCCTGGGGCATACCCAAAGAGGCAGACGTTATGATCCGGCTAGGTAAGCTTTATTTTGGATGGGCAAAGCCTGAGCGCGAGCTTCGGTACCTCCCGGAATTGATCATTTGCCCCAGCGAGAACCAAGCACAACGCATTCGTCAGACGCTCGCGCCGGACGCCCCTGTCCGCGTGGTGACGCCGCATATCTCTCAGTTGAGGGGCAGGGTCTATGCCAAGGTGACGGTTTTGCCTGGCGTTGATCTGGAGCAGGACGTCGGTGGCGCGGGCAGTCTGCGCAGTATTTTGCAGCACCGCCAGTTAATGTGGCGGGACCGGGCCATTCTGATCGTGCTGTGATCCAAGTTTGGGAGATGCAGGGCGGTCTTGATGGGCAAGAGCCCCTGCCGGCTTTTGCCGAGCGGTGCAGCCGCGCGTCCATTGCCATCCCTGTCATGGCGAAAGTACCTATCGGTTCTCATCATTAGCCCTAGAATGGCCTCAGGTGATTTAACAATACTATGCGTATTGCATCTGTTAGGCGTTCGCTCAGCCGCTCGATGCAACGCTGGAACGTGTAGGATTTTCGACCGCTCTTTTTGACATAGGACAGTAATTTGATGCAGACGATCTGGTCTTGCACTTGGGACAGCTGGCAGATTGGCATTGGCGACCCAGGCTGGGGCGGCTGGATGATCGTGGCGATCTACATAAGCGCAGGGCTGCTGTCTTTGCGGGTGGCCGTTGGGGCTGTCTTTCCGGAGCCTTCGAGGGGAAGGGAGCGGGCGTTCTGGGGGATTTTGGGTTTGGTCTTGCTGCTTTTGGCGGTCAACAAACAATTGGATTTGCAGACCTTGCTGACCGATGCCGCCCGCTGCATGGCACAGCTTCAAGGTTGGTATGAGACCCGACGTCCAGTGCAGATCGGATTCCTTTTGGCAGTTTTTGTATCGATCCTGATCCTCTTCGCGGCAGCCTCTATCAGCCTGCGCGGCACGATGCGCCGCAATGGCCTTGCGCTCACGGGTCTGGTGTTTGTGTTGGGGTTTGTGGGCATGCGGGCGGCCGGGTTCCATCACATGGATCGGCTGATCAATATGGAATTCCACGCCGTTCGGGCGAACTGGATATTGGAGATGACGGGGCCTCTATTGATCTTGTTGGGCGGTGTCTTGATATTACGCAAGTCCTAGATGAGAGCATCGATCTGCTGCCAAAATCTTTATGAACCTCGGCCCCGCCTGCGGCGAACCGGCGCGCCGAGCATTCGTCTTTATGCGATACACCGGCACCCCCTACACGCGCGCTGGAAGAGCAAACGGTTTCTCTGTCCGGGCGCGCGACCGCGCTCTTTGAGGGGGATTTCCAGGAGAAGTTCCTGAGGGGCTTTGACCTGAATTTGCCCGCTCATGCTGTCCAAAGATGGGCGGTTTGCGCCTTCTATATAAGAGCTTTGAGAGACGGGGGATCTTTCAAAGGGTTCGCTTTGAGCTGTCCCTTGTCCGGGATTTTTCCTGACCAATGCCAAGCCACAGGTCCGCTAGGAGCCGCGGGTGGGGCGCGCTGGTCGGGCCTATCCGGGGAGGCCTTGGGCCCAAGTTATCCACATGTCTTCGGCCTGCGGCCCAGCCTTCTTCTTTGGATCAGTTTTACCAGAACATAGACTTTGAGACATGCCGACGATCAAGGCCCCCCGGCAGGGCCCAATGAGAGAGTACCGCCATGTCGCCCCTTAACAAAGCCAGCAGGTCTGAGCAGCTGAAGGTCAATGTATCTTCGGCAGAGAAAGAGGCCCTGATGCAAAAGGCGGCCGCCGCCGGTCGCAGCCTGTCGGATTACCTGAGGCATGTAGGGCTTGGTGCTAGGGCAGGGGCCTCGGCGGTGCAGGTCCTGCAGATGGTCGGGCTGCTCGAAGAAGCCTTGGCCCTGCTGGAGCAGATCGCGCAGCAGCAGGCACCCGCACAGGGGGACGGTTTGGTGATCTTGGCGCGCTTGCAACGGATCGAGCAGCTTCTTGTCATGTTGGCCCCGGTTCCCTTTGTTGCCCGGACATCCGCATGTTGATCGGTTGGTCGCCTCACCAAGCTTCTGCAAACTTGCATCAGCCCAGTGCCTATTTGCTTGACAGTAAGGTCTTGAAGGCCGTTGGAAAGACCCGGGTTTTGGAGGTCAGAGAGCCTGCTCCTGAACTTCTACTGGGTCAGCCCAGCATCGTACAGAGCGCGATTTCCGCCCTGCGGTTCGAGAAAAAATACCGCGTGGCAACCCTGTCCTTTGCGGCCTCGGATATTGATGTCGCAGCTTTCAATGCGGGAGAGCGCGCTGCGCGCGACCCGGTGGCGGTAGCTATCGATCTGTTCTTGGAGATGGCCTTTGCCGGGGTTCCTGAGCCAAACCGCCCGCCGGTCTTTGCGGGCACCCATACGCACACCGGGCGTTTGGAAGTCAACATCGCGATGCCGCGTTTTGTCTGGACGCCCGCCGGAGAGCTGCGCAGCTATAACCCGTATCCGCCGATGAAGGGCAGCCGAAATGCGTGGGATGCATTGGGCGATTTCCTGAACGATGCCTTTGGCTGGGAGAACCCTCGAGCGTCCAACAAAGCGCGCGCAGTTGCAGGGCCGGACTGGCTGGAAAAACGGGTGGCGGCCGCGCTGCGGCATAACGTGCAGTTCACCACGGCAACGCCAAAGCTCTTCATGTTACAGGGCGCCAAGAGGATCGCTGCCTCCCGCCAAGGCCGGGAACGGGCGGGGTTCTTGCTCTTGATGACAAAGGTGGCGGCCGCGGTGAAGTATCGCCCTGAGACGAGGCCGGGGGGCGCCCTTGCTTTGGTCTCAGAAACAGACCCGCATCCGCTCGTGTTGCACTGCACATGCCTGGGGACGGGTGCCGCAGCAGAGTACGCTTTGCGCCGGCCTTATCCGGAAATGACCCTGTCGGAGTATTGGCACCGCCGCGCGGCTTGGAATACCTCCCGCTACGCAAAAGATGCTTGGGCCCTGACGGAGCCTAACTGGCAAGACCGGGTTCAGACGCCGCAGCTCGCCTTGCCTTCATGCCACCCCGACATGCCCAGGCCCATGCAAGCACCGCAGCGCTTTGCCACCCTCGCGCGGCGTTTCGCGGCAGAGCTGCGCCGGCTGCGGGAGCACTTGGTACGGACCACGGCCCTTAGCCTGGTCGGCACCTGCCTTGCCGCCTTTGACCGACGGGCTTTACGCCGCATCACAACCCAACTGGAGACCCTCTCTTATGACGACAACACCTCACCCCACCGTCCCCTTGGAGGTCTTGATGAAAGACCTTTGCAATCTTCTTCAGCAGGTGCTGGGCCAGCACGCCGAGCGGGAGGTGGCCGGGGAGATCACGGCTCTGGTCTCGGAGCTGAGCGGCATTCGCCACGAGATGGCGCGGCACAGCCGCGCCCTCGAAACGGCAGCTCTGGCGCTCAAAGAGAGCACCTCTGCGACAGGGCAGGAGCTACAAGCGATCTCCGAGGATATCGCTTGGATCAGGACGCAGCTCTCTCAGGATGCCTTCGGGTCATAGATGTGATCCGAGCGCTGCGGGGTGCGGCGCGGACTGTTTTTGCGCAGCGCAACATTGCAATTGGCATGGACCATGAAGGGAGCTTCAATGTGGCCGGGCCGACTTGGGAGATCGTCTTTGCGCGAAGCGGAGAGATCACCGGAAGAGGGGACCTTTCTCAGGAAGACTATGAGACCTTCCTGCAGGCCATCTGCGGACAACTGCATGTCTCGTCCGGCGCACTGCAGCCTCTCAACGAGAGCGACACCGCGTTCGCGCCCAGCTTATGAGCGCCAGGGGATCTTTACGCGCAAAGCTGCGGCGGCGCGGGTACGGCCCATGCTGGGTCGTAGGAGGCTTTGTTCTGCGATCATCACTGAAGTCTATGAGAAGCATTATCTGAGGAAAATTACGATGGCCGACGTATTCTATGCAAAAGAATGGACCCAAATCCGGCCGCGCCATCCTGGGATCTCGTCTAACATGTCAAACGCTTCGTCGCTCGACACGAGCGCCATGCCCATTTCAAGTGCGGTCACTCCGATCATTCGGTCGAACGGGTCTGGATGGTCCCACTCCATAGAGCCTGCAAGGATGGCCATCCGTGCCGTATAGGGCGCGATCTTAAACCCATTCGTTACACAGATACGATCAAGGTGCGGAGCGTATGGTTCCATCTCCGGCCACCGGCCTTTTCTGACCTTCAGTGTCATTTCGTGGAGCGAGCACGGCGGGATGTAAACCGCCGGTGCATCCTCCAGCACGCGTCTGAGCTCAGTCGTGATCCGACGAGAACCGATCAGCCATCGTGCAAGGATCGGGGTGTCGACAGTGATCTCACTGCTCACTCGCCCCAGTCCGCGAGTTCGGCGGCGCTCATGGGCTCCTTGAAGTCGGGTACGCTATCATCGGGCACTAAACCTGCCAGCGGCCCAAACCGCAGGTGCGATGACGTTACTGGGACCAAACGCGCGGCTGGCACGCCACCGCGCGCAATCACGACATCTTCACCCGCATCCACGGCGGCCAGAAGCTCAGAAAGCTTCGACTTTGCCTCTGCTACATTGATCTGCATGGTCCACCTATGTGCAAGGCCGCGTCCGGGTCGAGAACAGTATGCGGTCGACACCAAATGCGGGCCTCTCGTGAGTTGTGAAAAACTTATTCCCAGAGCCTTCTATTGTAGGAGCTGCCCGGACGCTGCCTTTGAACTCAATCAGCACGAGCCCGCATTTAAAAGGGGTTATCCACAGCCCTTTTGCGCACCCGGGCCTCAGCAGCTTTCTTCAAGGTTTCCGTTCTTGGTACCTTACGGTGGTGCAGCAAGAACTGGAAAAAGCCAAATGAGTGAGACTACGGACACAAGCTTGGAAGCGGCCCAGGCGGTTCTTAACTATCTGAGGATAACGTTCCCAAAGTGTGTTCTGACGAGCCCTAAGGCATTTGATCGCTTTATGTTGGAGGCAATGGTCTTCATGGAGAACGGCCCCGCGGAAGTGGGCAGTATTCGTGCGATGATGGACTTCGTAAGTAAAGCGGGATTGGATCCTCATGACGATGACTATGAGGACTGCTATGAAGAGTACGTTTCACCCTGATGTCGTTCCTTCGTATCAGCTGGCCTCGGATCGGCATCGCTGTTTGACTTGGGCTATATCTTGCAGCCGCTACAAGACATGGCTGCAATTGAATTCTTGCTATCTGGACGTGTTATTGGCCAGTATCACAATATTATGTGAATGAACGAGTATTTGGTGAGATGCACGCTGACCCTGCGGAAGGCGATATCCCGCATTTGAGGGTTGGATTTCAGTGTCTTAGCAAAAGCTTATTTTTTTGAGAAAGTTTTAATCTCATGGGTGACACCGACCGCCGCTATGTTCTGATTTCTCCTTGCCGTAACGAAGCAGAGTTCATCGAGCGAACTTTAGACAGCGTGATTGCGCAGTCTGAGCGCCCCGCCCAGTGGATCATTGTGGACGACGGATCCACGGATGGGACGGCGGACATTCTGGCGCGCTATGCGGCGCAGCACGATTGGATCAGGGTCGTCGCAAAACCGGATCGGGGGCACCGGGCCGTGGGGCCTGGGGTGATTGAGGCTTTCTACGCGGGCCTCGCGGCGCTGCGGTTGGAAGATTATGATTTCCTCTGCAAGCTTGATGTCGATCTTGATCTGCCGCCGCGGTATTTTGAGATTTTGATGGACCGGATGCAGGCGAACCCGCGTTTGGGCAGCGCCAGCGGCAAGCCTTATTATCGGGGTAAGGGGGGTGCTTGGGTCAGCGAAAAATGCGGTGACGAGATGTCCGTGGGGATGACAAAGTTCTACCGGATCAGCTGCTTTGAAGACATCGGCGGGTTTGTTTCTGAAGTCATGTGGGACGGGATCGACTGCCATAAGGCGCGCCAGCGCGGATGGGTGGTGCGCAGCTGGGATGAGCCTGATTTGCAATTTCATCACCTGCGGCCGATGGGCTCGAGCGAGCACAACATCCTGACGGGCCGAGCCCGGCATGGGTTTGGGCAACATTTCATGGGGTCTGATCCGCTCTATTTTGCGGCTACGGCGCTGTTTCGGATGACGCGGCCGCCCTATGTCGTGGGGGGTGCTGCTATGCTTTATGGATATGCACGGGCTTGGTGGACAGGGGCGCGCCAGTTGGATGATCCCGCGCTGCGCGATTTTATCCGTGCGTATCAACGCCAAGCGCTGCGACAGGGGAAATCAAAGACGATCGCGGCAATCGAAGCACGGCAAGAACCACAGTGGATTGTGCCACCGCAGACGGCGGCGGAAAAATAACAAAGAGATGAGGCACACGCAGGTATGTGTGGATTAGCAGGCTTTCTCGGCCCCTCGAATGCTGAGGGCGAACGCCGGTTGGCGGCCATGATAGAGCGTCTCGCTCACCGCGGGCCCGATTCAAACGGGCTATGGGTGGACGCCGCCGCGGGAATTGGGCTGGGCCATGCCAGATTATCGATCGTTGATTTGTCCCCGGCGGGGCATCAACCGATGGCGTCTAAGTCCGGACGTTATGTCATCGTGTTCAATGGAGAGATCTACAACCATCAGGACTTGCGGGGGGCGCTTGAGCAAGGCGGCCATGCACCGGGTTGGCGGGGCCATTCTGACACAGAGACCTTGGTCGCGGGATTTGATGCTTGGGGGGTGGCTGCCACGGTCTCGCGCGCCATTGGTATGTTTGCCTTTGCCGTCTGGGATCGCAAGACCCGCAAGCTGGTTCTGGGCCGGGACCGCATGGGAGAGAAGCCGCTTTATTATGGCTGGCAAGGAGAGGGGGCGCATAGAACCTTCCTCTTCGGCTCGGAACTGCGCGCGCTGCAAGCCCATCCCTCCTGTGGCGCCGAGATCGACCGAAACGCGGTCGCACAGTTTATGCGCTATGGGCATGTGAGCGGGGCGCCGGCGATCTACGCAGGGCTTTTTCGTCTGACGCCTGGGTGTTTGGCGCAAGTGTCTCTTGATTCCCCTGAAGTTGCGGTGACGCCTTACTGGTCGGCCATTGAGGCAGCACATCAGCCGAAACCAGAAGAAGACCCCCGGGAGACGATTGATGCATTGGATGCGCTTTTGCGCGATGCTGTCAGCCGCCAGATGCTGGCGGATGTCCCGCTGGGGGCTTTCTTGTCTGGCGGAATTGATTCCTCGCTCATCGTGGGTCTCATGCAAGCCCAGTCAGAGCGACCCATCCAAACCTTCACGATGGGGTTCCGCGAGCCACGCTATAATGAGGCTGCGTTTGCCGCGCGTGTGGCCGAACATCTGGGCACTCAGCATACGGAGCTTTACGTCGAGGATGCGACCCTGCGAGACGTCGTGCCAATGCTGCCAGACATTTATGACGAGCCTTTCGCAGATGCCTCGCAAATTCCTACCTTCTTGGTCTCTAAACTCGCCAAAGGCAGTATTAAGGTCGCGCTGTCGGGGGATGGCGGAGATGAGTTGTTCTGCGGCTATGATCGCTACCGGCAAGGGGCTGGGTTGATGCAGCGTTTGGAAGGCGTGCCCAAATCGCTGCGCAGGATAGCGGCGGGGGCCGCGCGGGCGGTGCCTGCGGGGGTATGGGATAAGACGCTGGCACCGCTGCGCAAGGTGCCCGTGGGGAAAGAGCCAAACGGACAGTGGATGCACCGTATGGCGGATTACGCGGCAAGCGGATCCATTGAAGAGCTTCACCACAAGCTGGTGTCGCGCTGGCGTTGGCCCGAGG
>TARA_R110002072_G_scaffold57623_4_pt1 | contig 16086 bp, 11 predicted proteins | sample TARA_R110002072 | Tara Oceans TARA_R110002072 (sample SAMEA4397118) | marine metagenome | biome: Polar Biome; feature: [SRF] surface water layer (ENVO:00010504); material: water (ENVO:00002006), including particulate matter (ENVO:01000060) such as... | depth 5 m | reverse complement strand
TGGAGGAAGTAATCTGTGGAAGCCCTGGACCTGGCAAAAAAGGTGATTGCGACAAATCTGCAGTTGGAACAGGATCAACTGGAGGCGGATACCGAAATTCTGGGCAACTTCCCGCAGTTTAATTCACTCACGATTGTGGGTGTCATCGGCTCGATCGAGGACGAACTGGATTGCGTGATCGATGACGAGGATATCACCACGGACATTTTCACGACGGTCGGGGATCTGGCGACATTCATCGAAAGCCTCAGCAATTGATTATGCGTTTGGGCATGGAATGCCAATAGTCTTTATCCGGGGAATTTTGGGAATCTGAATAGTGAATAAGGTTTGGAGCTGGCGATGAAGGTTCGGCGTGTAAGACTGTTACATGATCTGGTCTATTCCATGGCGGAGCAAAACCCTGAACTGCCCGCGCTGTTATACAAGAAGGAAACCTTGTCATTCAAGCAGTTGGCCGATGAGGTCGAGCGTTTCTCAGAGACTATTTGTGGCCTGGGCCTAGGCTTGAATGAACGTGTCGCGATCTATCTCCCCAAACAGTTGGAGGTGGCCATCGGTGTGTTCGGCGCGGCCGCCGCTGGTGGCGTGGCGGTACCTGTCAACCCAATGCTCAAGGCACAGCAGGTTTCGCATATTCTCCGCGACTGCAATGTCCGTGTCTTGATCACCTCGCCGAGTCGTGCAAAACAACTGCAGGAGATTCTCCCGGACTGCCACGATCTCAATTTTCTGGTGCTCACGGGGTCTTCCAGCGAGCCGCCACAGTTTCCCGGAGTGACGACGCTGTCCTGGCAGGACCTGATGAACACGCCGGGAAAAAGACCGCCCGGGCGTATCGATTCCGATATGGCGGCCATCCTGTACACCTCGGGTAGTACCGGGTCACCCAAAGGTGTGGTGCTGTCCCACTTGAATATGGTGGCGGCGGCCGACAGTTCCTCGGAGTTTCTGCAGTTGACCAAAAGCGACCGCCTGCTGGCCGTGCTGCCACTCAGTTTTGACTATGGCCTGAGCCAGCTGACGACTGCGTATTTCGTCGGTGCATCGGTGGTGCTGATGGACTATCTGCTGCCCAAAGAGGTTGTGTCGGCGGTTGTGAAACACGGGGTCACCGGCATCTCGGCTGTGCCGCCCATCTGGAACCAGCTGTCTGTGCTCGATTGGCCGGAGAGTGCGGTGAAATCGATGCGCTATATAACGACGTCCGGTGGTGCCGCCAGGCGAGCCACACTGGATCGCCTGCGCGTCAAGTTACCCAATACCGCAATATTCCAGATGTATGGGCTGACAGAGGCATTCCGCTCCGCCTTCCTGCCACCGGCGGAGATCGATGAACGGCCGGGCAGTGTCGGCAAGGCGCTGCCTAACGTAGAGTTGATGATCGTGCGCGAGGACGGTTCGCGGTGTGCCCCCGACGAACCGGGTGAACTGGTACACCGGGGCTCCCTGGTGGCGATGGGTTACTGGAACGATCTCGAGCGCACGGCACAGCGATTTCGCCCAGCGCCGGGACAGCCTGCGGGCATTCCCCTGCCAGAGCTGGCGGTGTGGTCGGGTGACCAGATGCGCATGGACGCCGACGGCTATTTGTATTTTGAGAGTCGCCGCGACGAAATGATAAAGACCTCCGGATACCGGGTCAGCCCGACCGAGGTGGAAGAAATCATTTTCGCTTCAGGGCTGGCGGCAGAGGCCGTGGCGCTGGGTGTCGCTCACCCCGAGTTGGGCCAGGCCATTGTCCTGCTGGTGCACCCCGCGAACGACGGAGTTGATGTCGCGGCAATCCTCGAGTTGTGCCGCAAGGAGATGCCAACCTATATGGTTCCTGAGCACATTGAGCTGTGCAGTGACCTGCCGAGAAACCCGAACGGCAAAATTGATCGGGCGCAAATCACGGTGCAGTACAAAGCGCACTTCAGCACAGCCGCAGGTTAACCCGGCCAGTCCGGTTTGTCTCACGCGCGGCGTGAGGCGGTTGGCGGGCTCTGTGCTGGCTGGGTTAGTACGACCACACCATGTCGTTCACTTTATTGTGGACTTTTCGTCCGATCGCGTAGAAGGAAGGCATTTCGATATACGGGTGCTGTGCTTCGGACTGGATCCAGTTCTGGTGTTGTTCCGAAAAATCCGCCGACACAAAATCCTGCGAGTTGCTGTGGATGAACGCGCACAGTTTCTGCAGTCGCTGCTGGTTAACCCGGTTGCGCGTCAGCTTGTTGTAGCGAAAGTCGCTTTTTTTCACATACTCGAACGGGTGGGTCAGAATGATCACATTCTCGACACCGGCCCGCCGCGCTTTCCACAACAGGTGTTTCATTTCTGGCCAGGAACAGCTGGTGATCTGCAGTGATTTTTTGTGCCGCTTGCCTGCCAGGTTTAAATCCTGGTAGGAAAACACCGGAAGCTCCATCACGCCGTGAATGCGGTGGCGGCCAGAGTCATGGCACAGCCAGGCCTCGCGAGGTTGGTAGACACCCATAGCGATATTCGAACTCAGCGGAACACCCAGTTCGGCCATCACCCTGTAGACGTTGTCATCGGCGCGCAGGCTGCCGGTGCGAATAGCCAGAGGGCGGTGCCCGACCCAGCGCTCGAATACATCGATACAGGTGCTGAAAACCCGTTTCAGCTCTTCGAAGCTGCGGCCGGCGCAGTCATCGTGGCGAGGGAAAACACCGTGTGCCGGGTCCTGGTTAAAACTGAGCCAAACGGGGTGCACGTGGAGTTGGATATCCTGCCCGGCTGCCTGCAGCCGTTTGATCACGCCCTGCATCGGTTCATCGCCAAAGAAGAAGTAGTTGGCGCATTCGACAAAGAATGAGGCCTTGATCTGGTAGTGTGCAAAGGTATCCAGCATAAAACCGAGTGCTTGTTCCCTGCCGTCGACGACGCCGTAAACCGCAGGTTCGGCAACGGGCTGGTTGTTGGCCGGGTCCTCAAAATGGCCAGCAATACTGAACTCGGTATCAATTGAGATACTGATCTGTGTAGGTCGGCCTTCAGTCACCTTCATACCCGGTTCACCTGCATGCTAGGGGTCGTACAGCGTGAAGCCGCGCGCGGCCGCCGCCACCAGGGCGTCGGTGACCTCGTCAGCACGTGCCATAAACATTGGGCAGTTGTGAAAACGCCATTCCACCAGCTTCTCGCCTGACATTATCTCGCGCAGCTTCCAGATATTGAACGTCCACTGCTGCTGCACACCGCCCAGCTCCATTGAGGTCTCTTCCTGCTTGTCTACGATGGTAACAGGCATTGTGGGCAAAACGGTCTGCGGTGCTGGCCAGTCCGCTACCAGGCTCTCAACGTGGTGAACTTGCGTCATCACCTGGAAGGTCTTGCCGATACCGATAATCTGCGCCTTGTGCTGCGCCATAAAATCGAACGGTGTGCCCCGGCCCATGCCGCTGGGGGCGTTCTCATGGCCTGCGATCAACTGCTGAGCGAGAGGGCCGAGAGCGGCCACGCGATACGCCGGGTGGCGACTTTGCACGACACCGCGGGAGCGGCGGAACAACTCCGTCAACAGCCCCATCTGTGACGGTGTGCGACGCAGGTCGAAGCGAGGTTTCTTTTTCAGCGTCTCGCGCGTGCCTTCACCGTTCTCGCCAAAATTGAAGGCGGGCATCACCAGTGTGCGATCCGGTCCGCAGTAGTCGATAAGGGCTTGCAGGAGTTCCATCGCACTCCCGGTGTACATCGGGTGGAGGTTGTTGACAGAACTGTGCACCATCAGGATCTGCCAGTCATCATCCAGATGGCGGTCGATCTCGGCAATCAGCTCGCTGGTGGTAAACGTGCCGTGGATCAGGCGTAAAAGCGGGCTGGCCTTTTTCTTGAGCCTGAAGTAGGCGGAGCGCACTTTCAGGAAATACTCGCGCGGGAGGATCTTGAGAAGAACCGATGAGAGTTTTTCGACCACTGGCGTCATCGTGACGCTACGCTACATTTTCCGAGGCGAGGTATTGCAGAATGGCCGGTACACTGTCGAGTTCGGCAAAGTCCTCCACGTCCATGTAGAGATCGAAAGCCTGCTCCAGCGCCACCATGATATGCACATGGCCGAGCGAGTCCCACTCTTCGATGTCCTCCATGGTGGCGTCCTCGCGTATCGCATCAGCCGGTATTTCCAGCGCCGCGGCCATAATGTCCTGCAACTGTGTAAATGCGCTCATCCTAAACAGGTCCTTCAATAATGATCGGAAAATCCTTGCCGGGTTCACTGGCGTCGCTATCGCTGAGGCGGCGGGCATAGACGCCACTCTCCGCTGCCTCAAACCCACTATCCGGCAGAAAGTGCTGCACCAGAATATTCTTGCGGGTCGGGATGTACTCGGCGGTCAGCCCGCGCACACCGGCGCTCACGAGGTCACCTACGATTGTACTGAGAAATGCCTGTTCTGCCATCCGGCCTATCACGCGGCAGGACATCAGGAAGGTGTCGAGCCGGGCCTGGTTATCCTCGGTGCGCTCTACAATCGCCAGCCCGACTATCCCGCTGTTGCCGAAGTTGTCCTCCAGCGAGAAGTGGTACACGCAGAATTCGTCAGCGCCGATCATGCCGGCGATATCCTTTTCACTGTAGCGGCGCGTCGTCAGATTGAACTGGTTGGTCTTCTGCGTAAGCTGTGCGAGGCGGGGGACGGCTGAAGAGTCGTCCAGCCGCACTGTCATCTTCATGTTCAGCGATTTCAGGTAATCCTCGATGCTGCCGCCCGTGTCGCTCAACTGCTCGAGTTGTGTTTTGCGCAGACGCTCCTGCGCGTACATTGCGGTCTTCTGCAGATCCTCCGCTGTCAGCGAGACAATCTCCAGTCGCGCCAGTGCATCCAGGCAGGACGGAATTTCAGTGGCGCGGGCGGGCACCTGGATAACATCGACTTCCGGCAGGCTGTGCTTTACGGCGGAGCACTCGTAATCGCTGTCATCGACAAAAATGAAGGAATCCAGCCCCAGGTTCAGTTCCTCTGCGATGGCGCGCAGATTGTCCGGCTTGGGCTGCCAGTTCACGCGCTGCGCCGCGAAATGCTCGTTCTTCAGCAGTTGGTGTGGGTGATTCAGGAGTACTTCATTCAGGTCATCGGGATTGTTCTTGCTGCAAAGAGCGAGGATGAAGCCGCGCTGCTGCAGGCTCAACAAGCGCTTCTGGAAATCCACGAAGGCGCGCCCCGGATACTCCTGCCCGAGTGCGATGCCGTTCATACCGTCCTCGCCGATCACGCCACCCCACAGGGTGTTGTCCGCATCGACCACAATGACTTTGGCCCTGGTGCGGTAAATGCTTGCCGCCAGCGTGGTGACGGCATTGGCGACCGCCAGCGCGCCGTCTGCCGCGTACGGAAATACGGATGAGTACCACAGGCGCGGGTCGAAGAAATTGTCGCGACCGCACTGCATCAGCAGTTGGTCCAGATCGAGGTAGCTGACGCCGCTGAACGCCTCGCGCAGCTCACGGGTGATATCGCCCTTGATCTGGTTCCACCACTGGTATTCAGACTGCTCTGACATCACATCGTAAAGGCCGAGCCCCGGCGGGGGCTGGCCCGGCAGTACGGTGACGATGATATGGCCGGCCACGGTATCGCGGAACTGACGAATCAAGCCGCTCAGGGATTGTATGGCCTGCTCCTGTATCTCCTGTCTATCGGCCGTCTGGATGCAGGCCGCGGGTGCCTGGAAGGCCGGATGCAGGTCCTCCCTGGTCAGCAGCAGCAGGGTCACATCGGGGGCGTGTCTGGATAGCCCCGACTGGCGGCTGGCCTCCTGCACAGTTGTGCCGTAGGGCGCATGGTATATATCGAGGCTGAGTTCGTTTAGTGCGGCGGTAAAGTGCAACCACGGGTCGAGCAACTCGCTGGTATAGGTGTGCACAATGCCCAGGCGAACTGCTTTGACCGCACCCAGCGACGCGAGATGCTGTCGCAACTTGCCGGCCTGTTGCTGTGAGGGTACCAGGGAGCGCAAGGCCAGTTGGCTCTTGATATCCTGCGCGGACTGCAGCGCCAGCAGCTTCTCGAGTTGGGTGTCAGTAATTTTCATTGTGGATCAGTGACAAATGGCCAGATCTTCGCTTCAGGAGGTTGGTTGTATTCGACGCACGCAATTACCACCGCGTTTCCCTGTTGTTTCCTGTGGCAGAGCTTACACCGGTGGTGGGGAACCTGATAACAACCCTTCCCAGACTGTGAATTGACTCTCAAAAGCATTGGTGCTGCCTAGTGTGCTGTGCGATTCTAGCATAGAATTTTTCGCTGGAATTCGCACAGGCGCGCATAATGTCCCGGGCATTCTCTATCTATCTTGACGCGATAAGATTTCTCGCGGCGCTGCTGGTCCTCTTCTACCACGCCAACTGGATCTATCGGCCCGGTATACTCTTTACCAGCCTCGGCCATGAAGCCGTGGTCATTTTTTTCGTGCTGTCCGGTTTTGTCATTGCCTACGTCGCCGAGACGCGCGAAACCGACTTTCGCGGTTTTATGGTGGCCAGGGGCGCCAGGATTTTTTCCGTCGCCATCCCTGCCATCATTTTGACAGCCGGGCTCGACTACGCCGGGTTCCAGATTCAGGATGCGGCCTATCCGGAGGGGTATCGCGCCTGGGATTATCCCGCCATCCGCGTGATCACCAGCAGCCTGTTCCTGAATGAAATCTGGATGCTGGGGATCCAGCTCTTCACCAACGTGCCGTACTGGTCGCTGAATTACGAGGTCTGGTACTACGTGTTGTTCGGCATCCTGTTTTTTTTTGAAGGGCGCAGGCGCTGGATTGTGTTCGGGCTGTTGTGCCTTTTCCTGGGGCCAAAAATTGTACTGTTGATGCCGGTGTGGTGGATGGGTGTCTGGGTATACCGCTCACAGTATCTGGCGAATCTTTCCAGACCCGCCGCGTGGTTGTGCCTGCTGCTGTCACTGCTCGGCGGCTACTGGTATGTCCATGTCAATATGGGGCAGTGGGGTTGGGACTACCTGAAGCAATTGATGGGCCCCGATTGGCATCTGCAGCTGTCGTTCAGCCGCCAGTTCATCAGCGATTACTACCTCGGTGCGATCCTGTCACTGCACTTTGTCGGCCTGCGCGTGTTGCTGGCGCGGGTCGAGGACCTGCCGCAGCGGGTGACTGCGACAATTCGCTACCTGGCCGGGGCGACCTTCTCGATCTACCTGTTTCACCAGCCTCTGCTGTGGTTTTACAATGCGGTATTCTTTTCCGTGGAGGAGGGGATACCCCGCTACCTGTTGGTGGTGCCGTTTACGCTGGTGACCGTGTTCATCCTCTCTACATTCACAGAGAAAAAGAAACACCTGTGGAAGCGTTGGGTGGAGCAGGGGCTGCAGTTGCTCGAGCGCACCGGCGCCCGGTTTCGCCAATCGTTCGCGCGCTAGCCCAAAGCCGTGTTCTGCATGGCGGAGGTCTGCCGCAGCTGATCGATAATGACTGTCAGCGTCTGTTGCTCGTCGCTATTTCTGATGCTGCTGGTCTGGTCCGTGTACAACCTCGGTAACCGTGGTGCGACCACCGTGCAGTGACGGTGGTTTTTCTCAAAGCAGCGGGCATAGGCCTCGGCGGCACTCTTGGCGGCAATATACTCGTCAAAGCCCTTGATGTTCTGCTCCAGAAAGACACTCGAGGGAATAAATACCTGCAGTTCACGGCTGTTGTCGCGATGCTGCATCACCTGCTGCAGTAGCATCGCCAGTCCGTCAATATAGAAATCACAGTAGCGTGTAAACAATGGGCGATCCCAGCGTTTGCCGTCGCTCTTGCTGATTGTCGGTGACGCCAGGTAGTAGATGTGGGTCACCGAGGCGCAGAAGTCCTGCAGTTCCTTGCCGAGCGTACCCTCAAGTACGTTGTAGGGCGAAACTGCCGGCATTGCCCGGTTCTGGCCAATATCGTCAGCGACCGCCAAAGCGTCGTCCCTGCCCGCAGCATAGGTGATCATCATCTGCGCTCCGCCCGCCGCGAGCACCTTGCTGATCACCTCGCCAAGCCCCCGGGAGCCGCCGATCACAAGCGCTTTCTGCTGGCAGAACTCATCGCCAGAAACCAGCGTCGCGATCTGGTCAAATGTGGCCTGGCGCACGGGTGGCGGCCGAAAGAAGGCCTCGATCCTGCCCTGTACCCCCGTGCACAGCAGTTCCAGCTCGACCCTGTCAATGCGGGGATCTGTGCTCAGTGCCCGGTACACCAGTGATGCGTTTTCTCTCGCGGCCGTGCCCGTTGCCGGCGCCTGGAAATCGATCTCCAGCCTGGCGAAGACTGAATGCAAGCCCGGGCACTTCATGCCGACGATGCGTGTGCTGGCGAGCAGCACAGCCAGTTGTGCGGGGGCCAAATGCCTGGTGGCATTCGGAAACAGTGATGTCATCAGCGCCTCGTTCCAGCCAAGTGCTACCGAGCCCGACACACCGTTGCAATCCTCGATCCTGAGGTCCAGAGGCAGCTCCTGGTCGGCATCGCAGGCACTGAGCCTGGCCGAACTCGACGGGGAGGGCGCAGGACTCTGCGCAAACTCGATATCGATGACCTGGCACCGGGTGCCATCCGCGTACAGCTCAATCCGGGTCACGCCATCGGTGGTTTGTTCAAACGCCTCAAGTTCCTGGCCCTGAGTCGCCGGCTTGTTGTACTTCACCTTGATGCTGGCCAGAGTCGAGCGGGAGCCCCGCCGCCGTAGCAGCAGATCGAGGGCCCTGATAGTGCCACACACCCCGTGAATCAGGGTGTGGCCAAATCGCGTACGCCTGGCGGCGACCGGGTCAAGGTGGAGTGGGTTGTAGTCGCCGGAGGCGCGCGCGAAGTCCAGGGATTCCTGCGGCGTAATGGAGAATTTGCCCAAGCTGTTCATACCGTCCTCATGGGTTTTTGTTGCTGCCAGCGCAGATTGTCATAACCTAACGACAGCCCGTCGTTAATCCCCCCGCAGAGAGGGTGGCGCTTCACCGAAAAATGTTATCCAATACTGCGTTCAGATCGAGACACGATGGTATCCTGTTGCATTGACCGGCAGTGATACAACACGTTAATGGTAAAGGAGAAGTTGGATGAGTATACCGGTATTTGTCAGCATTGACCCCAAGTCGACAACGACACTTGGCGGAGACCCCATCGAGGGGCGGCTGATGGGAGATGAGATCGGCGTTGCCGTGAGGGTCGATAATGAGAGGGCAACACTCACCGAGCCGTTCAATAATGTGGAGGTCTCCATGGCGGCTATCGGCCTCAACGGTATCAATGTCATCGTCAACGGCCAGCATGTTCACGTGGTGGGCAATTACGAACCGGACAATATTACCTTCCGTTGCTCCGCATCCCTCGGTGAGACGACAGCGATTTGTAACAGTGCAAGATTGAGCCGCAATGGGGAGACTGTTCGCAGCTAGCCGAGACCTGAATGCTCCCCGTGCAGAAGCGCGCCGCCGGCTGCATCAGGCGACGGCGACGAGGTTTTTCCCAAGCTGCTCTGCGGTCCAATTCAGCTCGTATTGTCATAGGTACAGTCCACATGACCTGCACTGAAAGGCCAAGCTCACAGGGATCGTTTAAAAGGTGACCATTATCCGGCTTTCGGATAGAAACGCATGATTGAACGCCCGTTATAGTCATTGACAATAACCATGCCAGTGTTGCCAACGGAAAGGTCGCCGCTGATAAGTTTACCGATTCGAGCACGCTCCGGATCACGAGCTTCTTCCAGCCCGGAGTAAAGCGCGCCAGGTGTCCACGCACTGAAATTGATGTACCCGAATTCTGTATATCCTCCGAAATAGAGCCGGTCTCCGTGTAAATCAATTTCTTTAATCAATTGGGTCGCGTGTATTTCTTCCATGCAAGGGTTGTCCCCGCCTCCCGTGTCTTTGCATGCATACGTCTGGCTCGCAAGGTCCATTGCCAAAGCTGTTTTGTCAAGCTTGACGATGTCACCGTCAAAGAACTCGGTGAAATACACGTGATCCCCCTCAACCAAAAACTGCCAGGGCCCACTGCCAAGAAATGAAGCTACGGTTCCAGGCGTGACAGAGGGTGGGTCAGTATCCAACACATCCACTTGCTCAGTCGCTATATCAACGCGGGCAATGTTTGAGCTGTTGTACCCGGCGACCCATACAGCATCAACGTCAGCTTTAGCATGGGCTGCAAAAGCCAGTTTCCGGCCAGATCCGTCTGAGTCTTCCAGGGATATTGTATGTATACAGCCGCTATCGCCAGGGCTGGCGCAGTATTGCGTTGTAGCAGATGCAATTGAAGCCGGATCTGAGTAATCAATAAAGTTCTCGCAACTTAGCTCGTTAGGGTCGAACCATGCTAGTACAGGTGCAACATCCAGCTTCGCACGCCCCTCAACATACCAGATGCGACCGTTCGTCTCGTCCCAATCTATACCGATCACGCCCGCGTTGTTCGTTGGCACGTGGTAAACACAGAATCGATCATCCTGGAGTGTTGCGGCGGAGTCTGTTGCGGCCCTATCAAAGCGAATCAACCTGTTCCAATTATCATTGGTTCCAGGGACAGCGTGGTCACTCCCGCCATTGACAGACCAGATGTAATCACCCGCTTCGATAAGGTATTCCTGTTTAGTCAACGACGATTTGCTGAACGATGCCTGATCAAAAGGCTTTACGGGTTCCAACCGATCCGGAACCGGACCTGGATCACTTGGAATAGTAAGTAACGGCGTGGCGAGTACAGAGATCACCTCACTCGCGTTAATACCGGTAATGTGAGTGAGACCTCCGTCGGAAAATTCACCACCGGACCAAATTGAGCCATCGCTAGCTACAAGCAGAGGCATGGTCGCTCCGAGTCGCACGTGGCTTGTATTCGGCAGGTCATGACGAGCGGGGAAGAAATGATAGAAATCCTGTTTCCAGTGGCGGCGCTCAAAGTTGTCGTTGCTAACCACTATTTGCGCTCTAGGCGGAGCGGCCGTTTGCTGCACCATTAAAACGTCTCCGGCGTTGACGTGCTGACCCACTTGAAAATTCGGCTCGGCCTCGGTGATATTCCCAACGCCAGATGCTAACACTGGAACCTGTGTTGTGCTGTTGTCCAACTGAATGAGCGCAAGCTGATCGCCCACTGAGGCCCCTGCAAGCCCATAGGCGAGGAAGATCGAGAGTTGATTCTCAATCGCTACAACATGGCCGGACACCGGTGAGACAACATCCTCCGTATTTGCGCAATCTGCCGGTGTGGATATGCACGATTCAAGACTAATGTCATGAATGCCAATCGGCAAATTGGTAAACGTGTGACTGAACGCAGTGGTAGTTTGTACGCCACCCAGCAACGATGGCGCTGTCAACACAGTGCTATCCCCTGTGTTATCCCAGGAAAGCGTCACGCTACCGCCTGGTGCAGCAAAGTGACGTTCCGGCCCAGTAAAACGAGCGCTTCCAATAATAATGGGATTTCTAGAGCGTGAGCTGCAAAAATCGCGACTCATGGCTGGTTTCGCGCCACTCATGTCAACGCAGGTAAAATAGCCTATCGCGTGCTCGCCCTCGCCAAGTGTATCTTCGAGGTACTGGGCGGTAAATGTATGGCTGTTTTGTCCGGTCACTTCAATCGATGGCTGACCTGGTGGGCGAATCAGCATAAACTCATCGGCTGCCAACGCTGGCCAGGTCACCGTTTGGTCACTAATGTTTACGGGATAGAGTGAGTTCGCAGGGGAGGTAATAACCGGTGAAGTTGGAGCCGGCACATTTAATTCATAGACTTTTGTTACCTTACCGGCAGCAGTGGGTAACTCCAGCACATAGCGGTGAAGCCCGGGACGCACACGAAACGTCAACCCGTCGGTATTGTCATGCTCCGCTCGATACCCAACGTTTCTGTGGTGCTCGCCGGTAACTGGATCGTGGAATTCACCGTAAATATGTACTGGTTCACCAACTGTTCCGCCGCTGGTCTCCCATGTCAAGGTCACTATATTGCGCGCCGACAAAACCGCTGAGAATTGCTCAATTTCCGTAGGGGGTGACGTCCGAAACGTTTTTACAAGATCGCACAAGAATTCACTATCAACTGATTCCCTACCGCAAAGACGAAATTCATAGTGCGTGTCCGACTCTAGTCCGGTGATATCGGCATAAACCGGCCAGCTTGATTTTTGCGGTATACCTCGAAATTCGAATTGTGTGGTCGAGACAGCCCATTCAGCGCCTGCGTCGCGCTGCCAGTATTCGAAGTAGATATCACAGTCACCCGTTTCACAGGTTAGTGTACCCCGCAACCTTGCACCGTCTGGCGTAATATCAGTCGCATCGTTGGTTTCAACAATGCAGCTACTCAAGAGCAGAGCAGCAACTATCACGCAAGATCGTGCACTGAAACCTTTCATCTTATAAACCATATGGGTAGATGACGCGGTCCGAACTGTAGAGGTCCACCTAAAAAATATATTTGACAAGACGCGAGTGGAGTCGGTGGCCGATCTGGTCAAATTTTCTATTGCGTCCAGGCAATAGTCTTTTCAGTAGCAGGCGTGACAGAGCGATCTAGACTTCACCCAGGCTTGGAAGTAGTCTTCTCACGAATTCACCTCGTTAACCGGTCTGTCCATCAACCGGTATCAGGCCAGTCTGTACCCGCGAATTAGACGTTGGGCTCATGATTAGCTTTAGCGGGGGAATCAACAATTCGTAAGATTACGAAGGTGTAGCTGAGTAGATTTACGTAGCGCTTGAGTGCAACTGGCGGAATTGTTGCCTTGGCTACGCGGCCCGCACTCCACTGTCATTGATCTGTTATCATTCAGGGGAACCCCGGCTTGAACCAAATGTCGAACGATTGCGTCGTCTGGAATGGACCCATGTTCAAATCCCTAAAATTTGTATCACACCGCCGGTTGCTGGGATTGCTGGTGGCGCTGTTAGCGCTCTCGCAACCTGCGGCCGCTCGCGATGCCTTCCCGGTGGATACGGAACAGATGGCGCTGCCGACGGGTTACTCGGTGGTTACTGTCGACGCATGGGAAGAATTCAAGCGCAAAAAACTGGGTGAGGATTATGAGCCGGAGCCAGCGTCAGCGCCTGAACCCGCAACAACACGCGCTGCGAAGATTAAGGCCAGCGCTCAAAATACAAGCGCGGCCCCGACGATTTCTCCTGGTTCAGCAGTAAAGCCCGCTTCGAGAAGTGCGGCTGCAACGGCAGCGTCCATGCCGGCGGCTGCGTCAGCCAAGCCGCTTCCAATGCCAGATCTGGCCGGTACCAAACTGGTCTACACACGCCAGCCTTACAACTCCCAGCCGATACCCGGCAATACGCGTGATTCGGAGGTGGCCAACTTCCAGTATGCGACGGATGTCCGCAGGATCAACGACGGTCTCGCAGAGGCGGATGTGGTGATCGACGCCCTGGACGGCAGCGCGCCGCAAGTCCTGTTCGACTGTACCGGCAACGATAAGTACAACTGTGTGGCACAGGAGGCCCGCGTCAGTCCGGACGGCAAGAAGATTGCTTACAGTGTGGGTTTTGCCGCGCCGGGGAAAAATGGGCTGATCCCGCAGTTTAACGGCCGCATTCAGGAACTGGCGCCACTGCTCTGCGCCCAGATCTACATATACGATATCGAGGCGAAGACCAATACGCCGGTAGGGAATCACCCCGGTGGCGATTGTGCTGCCAATTACGACAATACGCCCAAGGCCATCGATCGCCAGCCGGCCTGGCTGTCCAATACCGAACTCGTCTTTGTCTCCAATCGCGCCGGTAAATGGCCGAATCGTGAGGGCGGTAACCAGCACCTGAAGTATTGCCACAACTACCCGTACTGCGTCTCGCAGACTTATCCCTACGGCCCGGCGGGCCAGGCCATGCAATTGTGGAAGATGAATATCGACGGCAGCGGGGCGGTGAACTGGGGGCCGCAGGATCTTAACGGGCTGGCACCGGAGGTCATGGCCAACGGCGATGTGGTGTACTCCTGCTACAACGCCCATGCCGACAAGGGCTTCTCTCCCGGGCAGAACACACAGGTCGCGCTCGCCAACCTGATGTGGTTGTGTCGGGTGGATGGGAATGGCGCGGACATGACGGTGAAGCTCCACGGCCATAAACAGAATATCCTGAAAACCCGCGACTGGCTGCCAACGGCCCCGGTGATTGGCGGAGTGAGTACCTCCAAAGGGGGGCTGATAGGGTTTGAAGAGGTGAGAGGGCTGCGTTCTGTTGCCGAGATTTTCAAGAACAAACTGGCGGTCACCACCTATTATCGCTCCAACCACAACGGCAGCAACGGCGCCGTCTACGCGTTTGATTACGGCGTCCCCCATGTGGAGGGGTGTAGCACCGAGTCCTGCATCAAGTACCCCTACCGCACACCGGCGAGCAATGCGCCTGGCAGCGGTACGTTTCTGCCGTCCTCCTTCAAGGCCCTTACCCCCTGGGGGCAATCGGGCGATGCCTCCCCCGGTTTCGAGTATCGCGGGCAGGGCCTGCCGGATCGCTCATTTGGCAAGGCGGGCTATCCCGCCGCCTTCGATGCCGATCATTTCCTGATCACCCATGCCCGGGGCCAGTGTTACGCCGCTGCCTCGGGAGTGGAAGTCACCAAAACATGGTTGGGTGATACCTCGGTGTGCCGCAGAACCATCATGCTGGTCAGTGCGCCGGCAGGTGCCACCAGCGAACTGCCCAGCACTACCAATCCGTTTGATCGCAGCCAGATGATTCCACTGGTGGATGACCCCAATTACCAGGTGTGGGACGCGAAGCCGATCAAGACCTACCAGCAACTGCACGGCCAGCCCGCGCCGAAAAGGCCTGCCCCGTTGAAGCCAGGCAAGTGCTACCTGCAAGTAGTGGATGCGCGCCAGTCCGAGTTGTACGGGCGTCCCGGCTCTCACCCGCAAGGCACTTCCACGCAACGGTGCGCGTGGCAGGGCTGTGCGGTGCAACCGCAGACAGAGAACCCGGACTATTTCGCCGACAATATGAAGTATCTGTCGATATCGATCCCCGTGTTGTGGGACATCAGTTATCAGGGCAATAGTGAACTGTACAAGATGACCATGAACACGCTCGGCTATCGGGATATCAAAGGTTACCAGCGAGTGCCGCTGGAGGCGGATGGATCGGTAAAAATGCAAGTGCCCTGCGACACGCCCCTGCTGATGAGTGGCGAGAATGCCAACGGTGAGGTGATCGCGCACGACGATATGCTGCATTCACTGCGCCCTGGTGAAACCCGAACCTGTCACGGTTGCCATGACGCGCACTCGCAAGAGCGCTTCGCGGAACTGGGCAGCGTACCCGCCGTGGAGCGATTTGCCAGCACCATGGCCGCCAACAGTACGCCCGGTGCGGGGACTGTGCACGTCCTGCCCAAGTTCGCGCAGGTACAACCCATCATCACCCGGTCCTGCGGGGGCTGCCACACCGGCTTTGAGAACGATGAATTGCTGTATTCGCGTATCGTTTGGGATACACAGCAGCGTGATTTCAAGGATTGGCTGCCCATCACGCCGCCAGCACCGGGTGTTGCTGACAATACATTGTGGCGTCCACTGACCAGCCGCTTCGTGTCCAAATTTGCACTGGAATCGCCGCTCTACTGGTACGCCAACAACAAGCGGATGGACGGCCGCACCAACGCGACGTTCAACTGGGATATCGACTACAAAAACGGTCACCCCGATACCGGGATCTCGAAACAGGAGCGGGAGCTGCTGCGGGATTGGCTGGATAACGGCGCGCCGTACCAGTAATGCCGTGCGTAATTGTGTCTTTTCATCCGCCATGCCCCGGTCAACCAGGTCGGGACGCGCGGGTGATTTCGTTCTCGATCGCCGCGAGCACCACATCAACCGGGCGGACACTTCCCCGCAAGGGGCGACCCTTTACTTAATTGGGTGCAGCGAGTCTGTGCCTAACCGAGCGATGAAACGCGGCGCCCGTATGGCAGCGTTAGCGTGCCAGGACAACACTGAAATGTACCAGCGATGAAAGATTCAAAGCAATTTTGGGACAAAGCTGCCGAAAAGTATATTAAGAGTCCCATTAAAGATGAAGCGACGTATCAGCAGAAGCTGGCAATTACCCAAGAGGTCCTGAGGTCGGATTCGAAGGT
>TARA_R110002072_G_scaffold1780_7_pt1 | contig 16090 bp, 7 predicted proteins | sample TARA_R110002072 | Tara Oceans TARA_R110002072 (sample SAMEA4397118) | marine metagenome | biome: Polar Biome; feature: [SRF] surface water layer (ENVO:00010504); material: water (ENVO:00002006), including particulate matter (ENVO:01000060) such as... | depth 5 m | reverse complement strand
ATTCAGTTTCTTTAATTTTTTTCGCGGGGAAGCTAAACCGATTGATCTAGCGAGTCGGCAAAAAATCGCTGGTGTTACTTATACTTATCCCGATACCAGGCTCGAAAATTTTCTTGGTAGAAACCTCAGAAATCTTCCCGTGTGGTCGTTGATAGGGCCAGCATTCGAACAAAAATCGTTGGTGCTATCTGGCTTTCGAGAACCCCTCGAACCCGCTGGCAGGGCTCCCTTTTTTATGATTGTGCATCCTATTGGGTCAATCAACGATTCCGACTCAAAAATAAGTAAAGGGGCCATAGTCTCGGCGAATTATTTGCCGGATATTTTCCACAATACCGTGGCGCAGTTCGAAAGATCTGATTTTGACTATTTACTGATTGCGGCGGATGGTTCTGGGTTTGAGTTTCCATCGGAACGTTTGTTCTTGAACACTAAGGATGTCGCGGCTCCCTCAGAACGGTTTCAAATTACGATGCCTTTTAAAGTTGTGAATGATGAATGGCAACTGAGGGTGGTTTCGAATACACCAGTGAGCCTTAGTGCTAATCGAGTTTTGCTTACACTTATTCTGGTCGCAGGAACGATTCTGTCGTTGTTGATGGCGGGAATGGCGAGACTAATTTTGAGCCAAAATCAGCGCCTTTCTATTGGTATCCGAGAAAAAACCGCGCAAATTACTAGTGTCAATGCTGATCTGGAGCAGGCTATGTTGCTCGCGAAATCTGCTAACGATGCAAAGAGTGCATTCTTGTCCAATATGAGCCATGAAATGCGCACGCCCCTGAATGGAATTGTTGGGTTGACTGAATTGTGTCTTCGTACGGATCTCAATCCTAAGCAGGTTGATTATCTGAGCAAGGTTAAAACCTCGGCGGATCATCTCGGCATTGTGATTAGCGACATTCTCGATTTTTCGAAAATTGAAAGTGGCTATCTGGTGCTCGATGAACATCCTTTCTCTCTGGATAAAGTGGTCGAGCAGTTGAGTGCAACCCTTGGTGTCATCGCCGAAGAAAAGGGAATCGAATTTAGTTGTACCGTAAGCGAACGAACCCCACCGGATATGTTTGGTGACGGGGTTCGGCTCACGCAAATATTAATGAATCTGGGTTCTAACGCTGTAAAATTTACTGAGAAAGGGTTTGTGAAATTGTCCTTGGACGCAGAACCAATCGGGAACTCTAGCAAATATCGACTTGTGTGCTGTGTTGAAGATACTGGAATTGGTGTTGATCCTGATCAGTTGGAATTTTTGTTTGAGGGGTTTTCCCAGGCTGATATTAGTACCACTCGAAAGTATGGTGGCACCGGACTTGGGTTAAGTATCAGTCAGAAGTTGTGCCGGCTGATGGGCGGAGAAATAACAGTAACAAGCAAATCCGGTCGCGGTAGCAAGTTTGTTGCAGCCATCAATGTTCAGGTCAACGATTGCCTTGTGTTGGGTGACAGTCGACCCGTTTTCCCGAGTCCCATCCGAGTACTTGTGCTAGATGATAGTGCAGCAGCGCGGCAAATTTTGCGTGAAACACTGACCGCAATGGGGGCGGATGTTTTTGTCGAACGTGACGCCAGGCAGGCGTTGGTAGCATTAAGTACGGAAGATTTTGACGCAGTGGTTTTGGATTGGACCATGCCAATCATGAGTGGTCAGGCCTTTCTGGAATCCGCCAGGTCACAAGGCCTGATGAAAAACATTAAGGTGACGGTACTGTCAGCTTATGATGTTAGTTTGATTCGTGTACAACTGCACGATGACACTATCCGCGTCCTTAAAAAGCCCTGTACTGAACTTCAGCTCTTTGGTGCCATTGCTCGAGAGTTGTCCCTGGATGCACCAGGCACTTTCCAGAAATCTGTTCCGGAGGAGGAGTTGCTTAAGGATTTGCATATTTTGGTTGTTGAGGACAATTTGATCAATCAACAACTGGTTGAGGGTCTGCTCGAAGATTACGGTGCAGAGGTCACCCTGGCTGACAACGGTCGGGAAGCCATAGAAGTCTTGGCGAATGATCGAACGGTGGATCTTGTATTGATGGATATCAATATGCCCGTTATGGATGGTGTGGCCGCTACTAAGAAAATACGACAGGACTCTTCACTTGATACGTTACCGATCATTGCCCTGTCAGCGAATGTGAGCAAAGAAGATGTCGAACAGTATCTTGAGGTCGGTATGAATAGCCACATTGCGAAACCCTTTGAACCCCTTGAACTTGCCGAACGTATCAGAAGTAGTCTTGTTCAAGATGCTGACTAAGTCGTTCCTGTTCTTGCTATTCCTCCGCTAGAGCCCAACCAGTCCATTTATCAGCCTGCCCATTCATAATAATCGTTATGTTAATGATAGTGATTTGCGGTTGGATTCCGACAGCTGTACTATTCGCTCCCCTTACAGTCTAGGCAGCAGAAGTACCATGAAGTTTCTATTTTCTCCGAAACTAGCGGTTTTGTTACTCACAGGTATCCTGGTACTTCCGGTCCAGGCCGATACGCCGGATATTGACCAGATCTGGAAGATTGTCCAGCAACAGCAACTCAGGATTGAGCAGCTAGAAGATCGGCTGGCCAATAGCCAAAACCAGCTAGAGGAAACCCAGGCGCAACTCGCTCAGGAATCTAGCAAGTTAGAGGCAGCTGAAGTCGCGATTGAAAACACGGTTGCCGCGGTCAGTTCAGCAAGTTTCTCGGAGCCCTCTTCTGGCACGACAATCGGTGGCTATGGAGAGCTGCACTATAACGATTTAGATAATGGGGAAGAAATTGATTTTCATCGCTTTGTGATGCTTTTCTCTCACCAGTTTTCCGACACTCTGGCATTCCATTCAGAGCTTGAAGTTGAGCATTCCCTGGCTGGCGAAGGAAAGCCTGGAGAAGTTGAGGTCGAGCAGGCGTATATTCAGTGGGGCTATGCTCAGGATCACCACGCTAAACTCGGGTTGTTTCTATTGCCGATTGGTCTTTTGAATGAAACCCACGAGCCGGATACGTTTTTTGGTGTTGAACGAAATAATGTTGAGAAGAATATTATCCCCTCAACCTGGTGGGAAGCTGGTCTGGGACTGAGTGGTGAGATTGCACCGGGTTGGGGTTATGACGTTGCGATGCACTCGGGATTAAAGCTCGACACAACTAACACCAGTGCCAGTAGCCGATCGAGCATTCGCTCCTCAAGACAAAAAGTTGCCGAGGCCAATGCTGATAGCCTGGCGTACACAGCTCGCTTACGTTATTCAGGCTACCCCGGTTTTCAATGGAATACGTCGATTCAATATCAATCCGATCTTGCTCAAGGTGATGCTGATGCCATTGGAATTGGCGAAATCAGCGGGCTGCTGTTTGAAACAAACATCTCTTATCAACGGGGTGGGTTTGAGATGCGCGCCCTGTACGCCTCCTGGGATATCGATAATGAAATTGAATTATTGAATTCCGGCTCTGATGAGCAACGGGGCTGGTATCTCGAGCCTTCATATACATTCGAAAATGGCCTCGGCTTGTTCGTTCGGTACGGTGGGTATGATCTGACAGCAGGTAATAGTGCCGCAAGCGACGAGCGAAACCAGTTCGATTTTGGTATTAACTACTGGTTGCATGAAAACGTTGTTATCAAGGCGGACTACCAGCGACAGGACAACGACAATGGAACTGACATAGATGGTTTCAATCTCGGAGTCGGCTATAGTTTCTAGGTTGTTTTTCAACAAGCAGTTGAGTCGTGTCGGCTCAGCTGCTTTGTTATTTCTGTGTGTCTTCTTTACACCAACTGCACTGGCTACGGTTTACATGACGGCAGAGGCCTTTGTCGAAAACAGCTTTGAGCTTGAGCCCACGGCAAAAAACCTCTGGCTGAAGGAAGTGCATCAACAGGCTGCGAAAAAACTACTGGGTCATCCCTATCGAAGTTTGCGATTACGTTATTGGGAGCAGGGGGATAAGACTGCATGGGTCCTCGATGAGATTGGTAAAGAAGAGCCCATCACCATTGGCGTTGTGATATCCAATAACCAAATCCAGGATGTGAAGATTCTCTCCTATCGAGAATCCCGTGGTGGTGAGGTGCGCCATCCTTTTTTCACAAATCAGTTTGTTGGGCTGTTTTTAAAACCTAATGATCGGTTGAGTGCACGAATCAATGGTATATCAGGTGCCACACTATCGGTCAGAGCTGTCTCGAATATCAGTCGTTATGCTTTGTACTTAAGTCAACAGCTAAGTGAACGGTCAGAGGGAGAGCAGGATAAGCCGCTCCCTAGTCAGGTTGAGAATTAGGTATGGAGCGTTCGAATCGCGCTTCGCGACGTGCTGCCCGCAAGGCACCACGGGTTGGTAAGCTCCGCAGACTGCATAAACAGGTTGGTGTTTTTGTTTCTGTGTTTTTATGCCTACTTGCGATCACGGGTATTGCCCTCAATCACTCTGAAGCCCTTGCGCTTGATAAAAAATATGTTCCAGGTTGGATTGCAGCGTTTTACCTTGGCTCTACCGAGGTACGAGGCATTCAGAAGGAAGATCAATATTTATACAGTTTTGGCGGGCAGCTTTTTGTTGATCGTGCTCCGGTTACTAGTTGTTTGGAACTGCAGGACTTTGAGTTTTTTGACGGCCAGGAAATTGCCCTTTGCGACGGGGGGCTAATAATCCTCACTCCGGACTTCCAGGTCATCGAGAGGATTGATAATAGTGTGGGTTTGCCCGAGGGCGTCGCAAATATTCAGGTTGATGACACGGGTTTTTTGGTGAATACAGACTCGACGTGGCAGTCCTTTGATCTTTTGACTTTAGATTTGTCTCCCACGGAATTTTCTCAAGCAGTGCAAGCGCCTGCCTGGGTGCCGATTCCGACTGAGATGTTGTTAGGTGATTCAATAACCTGGCAAAAATTCATCCTTGACCTGCATAGCGGTGTTGTCATTGGGCTTCCGGGCAAGCTCTTTGCCGATCTGGTGGCGCTATTGCTGATTGGTATGGCAATTAGTGGTGTCTGGATGTGGCGCAACATTCGCTAGTGATATCGATACATCAAAATGCGGGTTTTGTAATTCTAATTTTTATCAACAATCCCAAAATTTAGCAGCCTAAATCAGAAAAATAGAAGCAATAGGATGGGCACTGTAGGGCCCATTGCTAGATTATGCTTTGGTGGGCAGATGAAGTTTCAAGGCAAACTCATCTGCAAACTATCTATAGGTCGTGCCGGGGTGAACGCCCGGGCTGGCGCCACGGTTCGGATCTGTTCTAGCCAGAATACTCCGTCATAGGGTTCGCTATTACCCCGGGTGCCGAGTACATCTAAATCTCCATCTCCATCCAAATCCCGGAACAGCCATTTGTCGTACATGCCACGTTTGCGCCGGGATATATCGTGCCTGGGCCAGTTGGAAAGTTTTCCGTCTCCTGGGTTTTCAAACCATGCGATTCTACCTATCGGATTGCCTGCGGATACTAACGGACCATCAATGTCTCGGGGTCCGCGACTATAAGCGCCAACAAATATATCCAGATCACCATCACTATCAACATCGGCAAGTCTCACGCTCACTAGTTGGTCCGGCGATGCATTACCAATGTTCGAAAACTGCCAATCGCCATCTTTGCTTTCCGGCTGGCGTAGTAAGGTGATGACTCCTGGCCAGGCTGTGGAAATAATATCTAATCGGCCGTCGCCATCGAGGTCTGCATAATCCATATTGAAACCAGTAATTGCCAGTTCTTTTGGTGCCTTCGGAATAGAGATGGCATGTTCCACAAACTTAAGCTTACCTTGATTTTCAAACCATAGAATCCGTGCTTCAGCCCTCGAGCCGCCGACGATATCCAGGTCGCCATCACCATCTAGATCAATAGGTTCTGAGTTAATTGGGATTTTGACTTTGCCTAGAACTTGCTCTTTCCAATCCTGTCCGTTGAGTGGATCGGTAGGAGGAAGATATAGAGAAATGTTGTTTAGGGGAGCGGTTTTAATATCGGGGCTTTGCTCGCCCTTATTAGGAGACACTACCTCCGGACGACCGTCTCCATCAAAGTCCGCAAGAAATACTCGGATATAGGAGCCGCGATTCTTACTCACTTCCAGTATGGTTCGCTTCCAGGGTAGGGTGCGAAACCCTTTACCGGGGTTTTGAAAGTAGATCAGGTGTGCAAGTTCGCAGGCGACCACAATGTCGGTAAAACCATCGCCGTTGACGTCATAAAGGCTAACGTCTTCTGCCGCTGCGGCTTCACTGCCCGATGCGAGGGTGCTTAGCTCCCACTGTATTGGGTTCTTGCTGCCCCAGGCGATTCGAACATGGCCGATGGGCTTGCCGTCATAAACTGTGTCAGATTCATGGACTGAAACAATGTCTTCGAATCCGTCCTGATCAAGATCCGCCATAGCTAATCCGTCACTTCCACTTAAATCCGCGATGCCCAGTGAGGGATCATCGATAATATGTTCCCGCCAGGATATGTATTGACCATCTGCGGACCTGGCGGTACTGATGCTATCTGCTATCGCGCCATTGCACTGTCCACATAGGTTGCCCGTAGGTGACGCCGCCATAAGTTTCTGCCAGAACTTCTGATCAAAGTCTTTTTCTGCTGTGTCGCCAAGTCGAGTCACCACAAGATTTAGGCTAGGTACAACGTAGAGTTTTCTACCCAATGCGCCGAGAGCCGAATACATGTCACCAGGTGCGCTTGGCACGAGACCGCCGGTGATCATTTCTCCGTCTCGTAGTGCCGTTTGTCCATTAAGCCACCAGAGCTTTCCATAGGATGGGTTCAAGGGCTGGGAAGGTTTGTGAATTTGCGTGAGCTCAGCGGCTGGTATAATGGTTTTGCCATTCCAATTGCCGTTGTTGAGCATCAAGAGACCCAGGCGTGCCATATCCTGTGCGGAGGTTAGGAAGCCAAACTTGTTTGCATCCATACCTGGCAGAACCCATGCCCGGCGGCCCCATTCGGAGTCCGACATACCAATCTTGTCAGTAAGCCAAAGTGATGTAACCTCGCCGATTGTTTGGCCGGTAACCTGTTCAAGTATCGGTACGAGTTGACTATATGCGTTGGTGTTGTACAACCATTGAGTGCCCGCCGGCGCCTGGAATGCAAGCTCGGGGTTTAGTCCGCTTGTCATCGATAACAGATGCTGGAGTGTGATCGCTGATTCCTGTTCTGGCTTGCTGTTCGACCAGCCCTCACCGAGATATTGCGACACCGGTGCGTTCAGTTTGACCAGGTCTTTAGTGCTCGCAAGTACGGTTAATATTCCAACCAGGCTTTTTTGCATGGAGGCGACATCCTCGATGACATGCCCCTGACTATTATTATCATCGGTCAGTAATCGATAAAACATTGAGCCGGATACTGGCCAGTGACCCTCCGCCATAATCCTACCCTGATGAACAATCACGACGCTGCTAGACTTTTGGTTTTGGGCATAGGCTAACGCTTCATCGAGCAGATCCTTATTCCAACCGGCCTGTGCTGGCTTGATTGTTTGCCAGTGCTTGCCTGGATCGGTGCCTAATTTTTCCTCCGCAAATAGATTATAGGTCATCAATGTTAATGCTAAGAATAAAAAGTATTTCACAAGATCACCTTTGTTTACGGTCGAAGCGACGATTAGTTGGCAGCTCACGCGTGCATCAATTGGTTGGCAAAGTGTACCTTAAAGAATTTATATTTTGAGTTTGCTTTTGCGTGGGGTTGAGTTGGTTGGTATCGGGAGGGGATGTGAGTTTGCGCCAGGTAAACTTATTGCGTGTCTGGATTTTTGCTTTCCAAACAGTTTGAAGTTGGGGGCTAATGTAGCCCCCGATTTTGTTACGCCAACTAGACCTTTCTGTCGCGCCTCAGGTCCAATGTATTTGGGTATTCGTTTGGCGCCTCCTCGGAAGGTGGACTCATTGGTCGCGGTGGTGTTTCGAAAAACTCCCGCAGCGCGTCGGTGTTAGGTCGCGGTGAGTAGGTCCCCTGGGTATGGTCAGTATTCGTGAACCTCGATATACGTCGGGTCTCTGCCTCAAAGGCATTGATCGGGAAGTCATCATAGCTGCGACCCCCTGGATGCGAGACATGGTAAGAGCAGCCGCCAATGGAGCGTCCGTTCCAGGTATCAACCAGGTCAAAATTCAAAGGCGTATGAACGCCCATTGTTGGATGCAAAGAAGAGGGCGGTGCCCAGGCTCGATAACGAACGCCAGCTACCTGCTCACCTTGTTTGCCCGTGGGTACTAGCGGTACCCGGCGACCATTACAGACCAGAAGGTATCGGCCCTCCGTCATACCCGTGACCCTCACCTGCAGGCGTTCAACGGAAGAATCCACATAGCGTGCGGTACCAAAACTACCAATTTCTTCGCCCAGGACGTGCCAGGGTTCAATTGCCCAGCAAAGTTCGAGTTCGATGCCATCAATCATGACGCGTCCGTAATGCGGAAATCTGAACTCTTGAAATGGTAAGAGCCAATCGAGTTCAAATGGAAATCCGTGATCCTGTAAATCTTGAACAACTTCCTTTACGTCCTGCCAGACGAAGTGCGGCAGCATGAACTTGTCATGCAATTGCGTGCCCCAACGAACCAGTGGCTTCTTGTAGGGCTCTTGCCAGAATCTAGCAACAAGGGAGCGAATCAACAGCGCTTGGAGTAGTGCCATTCGGCTGTGGGGTGGCATTTCAAAACCGCGGAATTCCAGAATCCCCAGTCGGCCAGTTGCGCTACCGGGGGAATAGAGTTTGTCGATACAAAATTCTGCCCGGTGGGTATTACCGGTGATATCAATCAGGAGATTACGCATGATCCTGTCGACTAACCAGGGCTTGTCCGTAATGCCATCGGGCATTTGATCAAAGGCAATTTCAAGTTCATATAATAGCTCATCGCGACCTTCATCCACCCGGGGCGCCTGACTTGTTGGTCCGACAAATGCTGAGGAAAACAAGTAAGACAAACTTGGATGATGCTGCCAGTAGGTGACAAAACTACGCAGAATGTCAGGGCGGCGAAGAATCGGACTGTCTGCCGGGGTAGGGCCGCCGAGTGTGATGTGATTGCCGCCACCGGTACCCGTGTGCCTGCCGTCCTGCATAAATTTTTCGCTAGCAAGGCGTGATTCTCTGGCGGCCTTATAGAGTTCCGTGGTGTTGGCGATTTGCTCACGCCAGCTTTTGACCGGATGTACATTGACTTCAATCACACCGGGGTCCGGTGTGATGAGTAACTTCTGCATGCGAGGATCTTTGGGGGGCTCGTAGCCTTCGATAATGACTGGGGTTTTTAATTCTAAGGCGACACTCTCGATAGCAACAATCAAGCTGACATAGTCTTCGAGACGCTTAATCGGCGGTACAAAAATATGAATTTTACCGCTCCGGGCCTCAATACAAAGACTGGTACGGACTAATTTGTTGGCTGCGGCCAATTTTACGTTCTGGGGACGTTTAGTGTCAGGTGCGACACGCCCGCTATATTGGCTCTGTATATCTTGCCGCTGTTGCAACTGTTCCCTGGGCTCAAATGGGTCGCGCTCTGCCTGGTAGAAGTCTTCCTCTGATTCCACGCCTAGTTCACTTAAGGGCAGTCGCAAGCCCATGGGGGAATCCCCAGGAATTAACGTGAGTCTGCCCCGACGAAAGGACCACTGACATGATTGCCAATGATCAATCTCATTGTTCCATTCCAACGGTAAGCAGAAACCGGTGATCTCCGACATCCCTTTATCCAGCAGCTGCGCCAGACGTTTGCGCTCCAGATCATCTTTTGCATTAGCGAGGTTGAGTTCGAAGTCTGCAGGGAGTTGTTGTTCCTGCAGCAGATAATACAGTGCGTCTTCATAGGCAGGTTGAGCATACTTCTCTGGGAGGTCCAGGGCCTGGGTGAGTAGCGTCGTAAAGGCCTGGGCTGTTTCCACATTATGACCGTAGTCCTGGTCGATCCGTGCGAGCAATTCTTGATTGTTCCACAGGGGCTCCGAATCCTTGCGCCAGAAAACACCCAATGCCCAACGGGGCACCTCTTCCCCTGGATACCATTTACCCTGACCGTAATGTAATAGTCCCTGGGGAGCAAAGTGATCTCTGAGCTTTAGTAGCAGCGTTTTTGAAAGCCGAAGCTTGTCAGTGCCGAGGGCGCCGGTATTCCATTGCTCGGATTCCATGTCATCAATGGAGACAAAGGTGGGCTCACCGCCCATGGTTAGCCTGACGTCATTGGCGGCTAAAACTTCATCCACCTGATCACCGAGGGCAATAATATTTTGCCATTCATCATCGGTATAGGGTTTAGTGACCCGGGGATCTTCGTGATATCTGCTCACGGTGTTGCTAAAGTCAAAAGTAACCTCGCACTTGTCCGTTGAGCCCTCAATTGGTGCGGCGGAACTTGGGTCTGGTGTGCAGGCAAGGGGAATATGTCCTTCTCCTGCAAACAATCCGGAGGTGGGGTCCATACCTACCCAGCCAGCACCGGGAAGATACACTTCACACCAGGCATGTAGGTCGGTGAAGTCTTCTTCAGGACCGCTGGGTCCATCGAGAGATTTTTCGTCAGACGTTAGCTGGACGAGATAGCCCGAGGTAAATCTTGCGGCAAGTCCTAGATGCCTGAGCATTTGAACTAAGAGCCATGCGCTGTCACGGCAAGAACCAATGGCGAGTTTAAGGGTGTCTTCCGGCGTCTGTACGCCCGGTTCCATACGAACACTATAGGCGATCTTTTCTTGAACGATTTGGTTGACCGCAACGAGAAAATCGATTGTGCGCATTTTCTTCTTCGGCACAGCTTTAAGCGCTTTCATAAACAATTTGCCGTGCTTATCTTTTGCCAGGTAAGGCGTCAGTTCCTTTTTTAGTTGCTTGTCATAATAGAAAGGAAATTCCTCAGCGTAATCTTCAAGGAAAAAGTCAAAAGGGTTGATGACGGTCATATCCGCAATCACTTCCACCTCTATCGAAAAGTGGTCTGTTTTTTCCGGAAAGACCAGGCGGGCGAGGTAATTACCAAAAGCATCCTGCTGCCAGTTAATGAAGTGCGTCTCCGGCGTGACCTTTAGACTATAGCTATGAATGTGAGTACGGCTATGGGCGGCCGGGCGAAGACGGACAACATGGGCAGATAGATTGACCTGACGGTCAAACTTGTAATAGGTGTTGTGATTGAGAGCAACACGAATCGTCATAGGGACTCCGAGTGGATGTAACTCGTCAAATACGCGACGAGCAGCCAGCCCATTCTACACGTTCTGGGGATTCGATATCGTTTTACACGCGGTGAGGGCTGTTGGCACTGGAAATCCTAGACATTGGCAGGAAGAAAGCTAGTGGGTTCTATAAGCCAAACTCTATACGGAGCCCAATCCGGTCCTTTTGATCAAACTGGCCAAAAAGCTGGTCTTCGGCACCGGAAAAGATGTCGGCGAAGAATCCGATGGTTATGTTGGTGCTCCATTGATAGTCCGCTTTGAACCGGAGCAGATGATCTCTGTCATTAATGTGGTATATCCAAAGTGCTTCTGTGAGGAAGGACTCATTGAGAAACGTTCTTCTGGCCAGAAGCGTTAGCGTGGTGTCGACGTCGTCCCGGAGGAAATCTTGATCGTTGAGTAATATAGATTGGAACATTTGCACACTCAGCAGTGTATTGCTCAGACCTGACCAGTCTAAACCCAGTACGTAGGCAAATTCTTTTGCCGGTGCTACGCCTGATGTACGTGTGAGTTGAGTGTCAATATATATGGCACTGTTAAAAACTGCTTCGCTTCGAAAAATAAAGTCGCCAAAGGCGTTGCTCGCAGATCCACCAAGGGTGTGTGTACGATGGTAAGTTGGTGTCAGCGTCAGTCCGGTAGAATCGATTTGTTTGGTCAGTGCCGGAAAATTATCGAAGCGATATAGGTAATTTAGGGTCAGGTCCCAGCCCCCCTTGAAGGTGGAAAAACGAGTGGCAAAGGTACTGTCTTTAATGGGGTCATCAGGGCGGTCCATGTCTTGAAGCATAATCGGAACACCTGGAGGGATGTTAGATAAGGGTGCTGTCACCTCAAAGGCTGACCCTGCCTTGGCCAGATTGTGCCGACTGGTATCGGGTATCCAGACCAATTGTAAATCTCCCGATGAGAGGAATACTTCAAGGTTTAAGGTCCAAACCGGGATTCGCGAGTCTTCAAACTTGTCCAGGATAAACTCCCTGTAGTCCTGAGGGTTGATGACATCCAGTAGCTTGAGTCCGTCTGCCTGGCCCCAGACAATCTGCTGTTTTCCTACTCGAAGGTTGCCATTGTCTAAGCGAATATCTGCATAGAGCTCCCGCAATTCAAACTCAACGATATCGTTTAGATAATGCCGTCTGGTCCCGTTCGATAGGGCTGGCTGATCCGACTCTCCCGGTTCAAAGGAATCAGGTCCAAGGGCTTTGGCGCGGACAATGGCTGTCGCCTCAGTTCTGTCTGAGAGCGAGTGATTAAACTCCACCTTCAATTCCGCTGTGGACTTTTGCGTAGCGCCTTTTCGCCAGGCCTGTTCGATCTCTATCAGCGCCGTCGATTCAAGGGCGAAGCAATAGGGGCTGCAGGCGAGCATGATTATGGGTAAAAAACGCACCGTTATAGTCCGCGTCGCAGTTGACTGGTCTCAAACCAACGATCTTCAACGGGCGTTTGATAGTCCACATTTGAGAATGTGAATCGAGTCTTGTGCCCGGTTTTGATATTCTTTACGTGGACGTCAAGGCTTGTCCAAATGCCGTCTATTTGCTCTATGCGATGAACTCGAATTTCTTTTAGTTTGTTACCCTTTGGGTCCCAGAATTCGGTTTTTCGCGCCATCCAGATGTTGGGGTCGACACAGGAAACCACGCGGCCGTAACCTAACTCCGTGGCCACAGTGTCGGATACCGGTAAACCCTCTACAACAATACACTCAATGCCATCTACTAATTCTGTGCCAAGCCGTTTGTGGTGGTAGTCGTTGAGGTTCGGTTTGCTTTCATTCTTGATATCTTCAAAACTAAAATCCGTACCGAGAAAATAGTCACCTCGATCCGAGGCGGAAATTCGGCGAATTTTCCGAACCGCTGGTAAGTAGAGCCACTGGTCATCATCCTCGGTAGCTTCTTTATAATCGTAAGTCAGAAAACCGGTGTCTTTTATATTCGCCGGCTCAAGAAAAAATAAGACAGTACGCTTTTCGTCGCCAAAATATTTGCGAAATCCTTTTGTTTTCCTGATTCGGGTTTTGCCACGGCGGTCGGTCAGTTCCATTGTTAAGTTTCGCGAAGCCGATTGTCCCTCGTCCCTGGCAACTACCTGCTCCATCACCTGGCGGCCTGTTAGTGCTTCGTCAGCAAACACAGACCCTGGTGCGATCAGCAGCATCGTTGAAACCAACACCAACAAGATCCCAGAGCCGTGACTCATTAAATTTGGCGTACCGGTTGTGTCGCCATACACAAAACGTGGTTTGATGATAAGAATGAGTGCAGGCAACAGTGTCAGGCTAAAAATAAAAGCCGTGCAAACCGACAAAGCAACAATAGCGCCAAAACGCATGAGTGGGACAACATCTGAGGTCATCAAAATGCCAAAGCCAAAAGCAATTGCGAGTAGGTTGAACAGCAGTGCGCGACCCGTTGATGGGAATAGCGCCAGCATCACGTCATCGGACTTGTCGTCTCCCCGATAGATGTCTTTGATGCGATCGATGGAATGGATGGCAAAATCAACGCCGAGACCAATTGCGACGGAGGCAAACATACTTGTCCCAATACCAATCGCGATATCAAAAATTGCCATCACCGCATAGACACAAAGAATCGAAATAGCGACTGGAGTAAGCGACAGGAGTCCAGCGGCGAGGGACCGGAAGACCAGACTCGCCATGATCAGGACCAGTAACATCGATATTGCAACGCTATTAAAATGACTCTTACCGACCGATCGGACCCACTCGTAGGTCACCATCGAGCGGCCACTCAACGTTGCCTTGAGGCCAGGTTCGTTAAACTCCTCCAGTATGTATTTTTGAATACCCTCAACAACGGGGGCGACTTCTTGATGACTGGGGCCCTTCATGTTGACGCGTATATTGGCGCGCTGATAATCGTAATCAATTTCCTCTTCGAAATCCGTTGGGTCTCCGGAGGTAGAGTAAAGAAAGAATAGCTGGGCGTTGAGTTCCGCATCATCCACTAACCGATACTCTTCAGGCTTACCTTCATTCAGGCTACGGTTCATTTGCTTCAAATAGTCAACGACCGACGTGGTGCCGCCAACTGGCGCAAAGGTTTCGATTTTTCGCTGTAGTGCCTCCATTTTTCTAAGATAGACCGGATTGAATAATGCTTCTGGTCTGTCGGTTTCGACAACAATGTCGAACACACTGGTCCCGTCGAAGTGACGATTGATCATAAGGTCAGCCTGATAAACCGGTTCCTTTTCGTTAAAAACCTCAATGCGTCGATCATTGACCTCTATGTTCAATGCGCCAAGTATTCCCGCTGCAATCAACAGTAGGCACATGCCCGCGACCCGTTGAGGATTGCGTACGACACCCGCGCCGATCCAATTGAGTAGCGACAGGGCCAGATCGTTGGATCGATTCACCTGCAGGGCTTTACTGGGTTTAACGGTTAAGTAGCTCATTGCCGCGGGTAAAAAGGTCATGGAGAAAGCCCAGGCAATCGCAACGCCGAGGGCGGTGAACAATCCCATATATTGCATAGGAGGTTGCACAGAGGATATGTAAAGGCCAAGGAAGCCAGCTATGGTTGTCAGGCTAGTCAGCGTGATGGGTCTTGCCATTTCCAACATGGCACCCAGCACCGCGTCCCGCCCATGAATCTTCGGGTTTTTGGCGATGGACTCATAGTAGGCTGAAAAAATATGAATCGAGTCAGCAACAGCAATTCCGATCAGCACAACAGGCATCGAATTGGTGATGACAAAAAACGACACACCGGCCGCCGCCATCATACCAATCGCTCCAACAACCGTTGCGGCAACAATTAAATTGGGAATGAGTGCGCCGGCCAGGGTTCGAAAGGCGAGAAATAGAATGATGGTAATAATGACGCCGGCAATTGGATTTAAGCGTTTTGCGTCGGAATCAATGTACATGCCCATAAAGCCAGTGATTGACGCTTCGCCAGCAACATGGAGAGACATACCAGAGGGCAGCGCGGTGTTGTTGACGAGCGACTCGATAGCGAGATATGTTTCCTCAGCTTTTACCTCGTCGAGCACTTCCGCGACAATTAATGTGGCACTCTTATCCCTGGCGACCAGGCTACCAAGGTAGAGGGGGAAATCGCTGACCTTCTGCCATACGAGTTGCGCCGTCACCGCATCTTTTGGGTAAGGTTTATAAAACGACTCAACGTTCATCCCATAGTCGGTTCCCTCAATATTATTCTCGGTTGAGAGGCTGACCACCCGTTCAGGGTCAATGTTGGGGATGTCCTGCAGTGCCAGGGTTAGCTGCTCAACCAGCTGAAGCCCCTCGGGTGTAAAAATGCCATCATCACCATCTTGAAAAACAGCAATGACAATGGGATCAGCGAGCCCAAATGTCTCCTTCACCTCCTCCCTATAGACACGAGCGGGGTTGTCCTTAGGTATAAATGCGTCTGAGGTTGTATCGCGGGTAATGCTTGGTAAAAAGCTACCCGCAAAGCCCATAAAGAGCGTGCCCATAATCAGAACAGGCAAGCGGAATTTTAATATCTGTCGGAATAATGATTCGAGCATGATTTTGGCCCTCTTAAAGGTGTATATGCACCTATATATCTAAATGGACTTTGCAAAGATCAGTTTTACGTTTCGAAATTCGTCGGTAAACCAACCCTGAAAAGAGCAAATGGGAGTAGTTGGATGGAATAATAGATGTATATACACGTATTGTCTACTGCGTATTTCATCTACTTTCGATGATTCAATCTCTCAATCTCTATCTCTATCTCTCTCTCCCTATCCCTAGCTCAATCTTGGCTTCAGAATTAAGGTCTAGATTTTCAGGGCGAACCAACCTGAGGAGTGCTTGTAGGAACGCTGCTAGTGTGTTTTGTTCAGGTGAGCAATTTCGAAGGAAGCCCCGGCTGTTCTAAAAATTGTCCTC
>TARA_R110002072_G_scaffold11694_9_pt1 | contig 16093 bp, 10 predicted proteins | sample TARA_R110002072 | Tara Oceans TARA_R110002072 (sample SAMEA4397118) | marine metagenome | biome: Polar Biome; feature: [SRF] surface water layer (ENVO:00010504); material: water (ENVO:00002006), including particulate matter (ENVO:01000060) such as... | depth 5 m | reverse complement strand
ACACCAATAACTTTTCCGCCTTTGTTGGCATCATTAATTAGCTTAATTGAAGCATCTCTACCAGCCGTTATAGGAATAACGACACCTGGAAACAACACCGTATTTCTTAACGATAAAATCGGTAAGGTTTCTGGTAATGCTTCATTATTTATAGCTTCTTCGTCCTCTGGCGTCATTAATGGAATTAACTCTGAGTTTTCATCAAATTCCTGTAATGACAAACTGTCAAGGGTCGTAAATTTAGATTTCTTCATATATATATTTAGGTCAATCTGTCATTAAAACAAAATTGATCATTTTTGAGGTTTTATAATAAATATAGTAACATGTTGAATACGAGTTATTTGAAACTAAATCAACATACACAACACCACTATAAATTCAATAGCTATGCCATACGTGAAAATAAATATTCAAAAAATTAAATGTTTAAGTTTTACACCTTCCCCATTTTCTTCAAAACAAACAATAAAACAATAGGAATAGCCAATAAAAAAATCATCAATAAATTGGTTTCAAATAACCAAGGTGATAACAATAAAGTAATGATATAACCGCCAACTGCCCCACCAAAGTGCGCATCATGACCAATGTTTCCCACCCTGTTTTTCATACCATAAATAGAATACAGCAAATAGCCGATACCAAAGATATAGGCAGGAATAGGAATAGGAATAAAAATTATATAAAGGTTCATTCCTGGTTGTAATAAAATTGCAGAATAAATAATACCACTTACTGCTCCACTGGCTCCTACTGCACTATAGTGATATTCGTTTTTGTGAAAATATAACGATAACAAACTCCCAACTAAAAGGCTTCCAAAATACACAAGAAGAAACTGAATGGGGCTTAATAGTGTTATAACAACATCGGCGAAAAAGTATAGCGATAACATATTGAATAATAAGTGTTGTGTATCTGCATGCAAAAACCCAGAACTAACTAGTCGCACTTGTTCACCACGCTTTACACCTCCTACATGAAATTTATACTTATCAAAAAAACTATAATCGCCAAAACCTTTATAAGAAATAATAACATTTGCTGCAATTATTATAATAGTTACTAAATCTAATTTGCCCATATGGTATAAACGTTTATTCTAAATTAATATATATTTGCGCTACAAATCTAAAACTAATTCATGCAATTTCTAGTTTATATTCTGGTTTATCCTCTTTTATGGATAATATCTATATTGCCTTTTAGATTACTGTATTTTTTGTCCGATATTTTTTATGCAATACTATATTATATTATTGGCTACAGAAAAAAAGTAGTTACGAATAACTTAAAATTAGCATTCCCAGAAAAAACAGATCAAGAAATTGCTTTAATTAGAAAACGGTTTTATCATCATTTTTGTGATATGATGTTTGAAGCCATTAAGTCTATTACTATTTCTGAATCAGAAATGCAAAAACGTTATGTTTTTACTAATGTTGAAGACATTCATACCCTTGAAAAAGAAAACAGAAACATCGTTTTATTAATGGGACATTATGCCAGTTGGGAATGGGTTTTTATCTTACAAACACATGTAAACCATAAAGGTTATGCGGTTTACAAAAAACTTGGTAATAAATATTTTGATGCGCTTGCTAAACGCATACGCGCCAAGTATAACAGTCATTTAATTACTACTAAAGAAACATATTCTACACTTATAAAAGCTAAAAAGGACAAGCAGTTAACCCTAAATGGTTTTGTTTTTGATCAATCTCCTAAACTTAACAAGGCCGTTTATTGGCAGGATTTTATGGGTATAGAAGTGCCTGTGCATGTTGGCGCTGAAATACTTGCTAAACGTTTGGATATGGTTACTCTCTTTTTAAAGGTAAAAAAGATAAAACGTGGGCATTATGAAGCTACTTTTCTTGATATCAATAGACATGCTAAAGACAGTGCAGATTTTGATATTACCGATCTTGCTTTAAAACGTGTTGAAGAGCAAATCCATGAAGCTCCTGAATACTATTTTTGGACGCATAAACGTTGGAAACATCGAGGGAAGAAACCTGGATAGAAAATTAAATACGGTTTCTGTTTTCTTTTATTATTGAATTCAGATTCTTTTTTCAATTCTTAATAATAGTGTAAGTGTGTCACCTCTAGCCCAGTGGAAAGGTCATAAAAATCGATCTGTTTTATAGGTTTCGACTGTGCTCAACCTGACATAAGAAGATAAATTTTCATTCTTATTTAATTACATTAATCGTTAAATCGGACTTACGTTTATAGATTACCTAATTCTCAGTTAATACATGAACCATAGCTGAAAAGTTTAGCACTGATTGAAACGGCATCTTTATTAAAACTTAGTAAACTACAATTTTGAAATAAACCAGTACAGACTGCCACGTCGCTTACTCCTTGCAATGACAGTACTAACTATTAGCAATCTCGCCAATTTCAGCAATAAATTTATCGCCTAAAGCATCGGCTTCTTCTTGAGATTTTGCTTCGGTATAAATTCTAATAATGGGTTCTGTATTACTTTTACGAAGGTGTACCCAACTTTCTGAGAAATCGATTTTCACACCATCGATAGTGGTTAATTGTTCCTTTTGGTAGCGGTTTTCCATGGCTTTCAATACTCCATCAACATCTAAACCTGGTGTTAATTGTATTTTCTTTTTACCCATAAAATAACTCGGATACGTTTTTCTAAGCGCACTTACACTTATTTTTTTATCGGCCAGCAAGCTTAAAAACAAGGCTACTCCAACCAAAGCATCGCGCCCATAATGTGACTCTGGATAAATAATACCGCCATTACCTTCACCACCGATAACGACCTTATTCTTTTTCATGAGATTTACAACATTTACCTCACCTACGGCACTGGCTTCGTACATACCGCCATGTTTTTCGGTAACATCGCGTAATGCTCTAGTAGAGCTCATATTACTTACAGTGTTTCCTGGTGTTATACCCAAAACATAATCTGCGCAAGCCACCAAAGTATATTCTTCACCAAACATCTCACCATGTTCATCTACAAAGGCTAAACGATCTACATCTGGATCTACAACAATACCAAAATCAGCCTTATGTTTTCTAACAGCATCAGATAAATCTGTTAAATGCTCTTTTAAAGGTTCTGGGTTATGTGGAAATTGACCATTTGGCTCACAATACAACTTAATAACATCTACTCCCAAATGCTCTAAGAGTAATGGTATTGCGATACCACCAGTGGAATTCACGCCATCTACAACCACTCTAAAACGAGCTGATTCAATGGCTTCCACGTTTACTAAATCTAAATCTAAAACTTCAATAATATGTAAATCTATATAAGCTTTGTTTCTAGTTATTTTTCCTAAACTGTCAACATCGGCAAAAGTCATGTTATCACTTTCGGCGATGTCAAGAATTTTAGCACCTTCCACAGCATCTAAAAACTCTCCTTTTTCATTCAGCAGTTTTAAAGCATTCCATTGTTTTGGATTATGGCTTGCGGTTAAAATAATTCCCCCATCAGCATGTTCCATAGGCACTGTTACTTCTACGGTTGGTGTTGTAGATAAGCCTACATCAACCACATCAATTCCTAAACCAATTAAGGTGTTCATGACTAAATTTTGAATCATTTTTCCGGAAATTCGAGCATCTCTACCCACTACAACTTTGTAGTTTTCCTTAATGCGCTGTTGCTTCAACCAAATGCCGTAAGCAGAAGCAAACTTTACAGCATCAATAGGTGTTAGGTTCTCGCCTACTTGTCCGCCAATGGTGCCTCTAATTCCTGAAATTGATTTTATAAGTGTCATAAATATTTTTATTAAAACGCAAATATAGTATTTCAAAATCGGATTTCTTAAAACGGAATTCGTAAATTTCACCAATGAACTATTTAGCGCATATTTATCTTTCTGGAGATAACGATTTAGTAACTATTGGAAATTTTATTGCAGATGGCATTAAAGGAAAGCGCTATAAAAAATACTCTAAAGAGATTCAAATAGGCATATTACTGCATCGCCATATTGATACCTATACAGATGCACACAAAACCGTAAGGCTAAGTACCAAAAGGCTTCATAAAAAATACAGCCATTATTCTGGCGTTATTGTAGATATTCTTTACGATCATTTTTTAGCTAAAAATTGGGCATCCTATTGTGACACGCCTTTAGATGAATATATAGAAAACTTTTATGATTCTTTGGAAGCTAACTACGATATATTACCATCACGAATTCAAAAAATGATGCCTTACATGTTAGCAGATAATTGGCTATTGAGTTATGCATCTATTGATGGTATTTCAAGAGTTTTAGATGGTATGAACAGGCGTACCAAAAATCGCTCTAGTATGAATGAAGCAGTAGTTGAACTTGAAGCCTTCTATACAGAATTTGAAAACGAATTTTCTGCTTTTTTTGATGAACTCATTGCTTCTTCTAAACAAAAATTAAAAGTATTAAACCAAGAATTATATGATTAAACACTTTTTATCCATTACGCTATTAATATGCCTTTTTGTTTCATGCAAAAAAGTTGAAATAGCCCCTGTAAAAGGGCTAATCACAGAACATGCCATGGTAGTTTCTGCGCGTGCTGAAGCTTCTGAAATAGGAAGCGATATGCTTAAAAAAGGAGGAAATGCTTTTGATGCTATGTGCGCTACTCAGTTAGCATTAGCTGTGGCCTATCCTTTTGCTGGTAATATTGGTGGTGGTGGTTTTATGGTTTACCGAAAAGCAAATGGCGATATTGGATCCATAGACTTTAGAGAAAAAGCACCGTTAGCGGCAACAAAAAACATGTATTTAGATGAATTTGGAGAGGTAATCCCCAATAAAAGCATATTAGGGGCAATGGCTGTTGGTGTCCCTGGTACCGTTGCTGGTGTTTTTGAAGTGCACGAAAAATTTGGGTCTTTACCTATTCAAGATATTTTAGAACCTGTAATAGCCTTAGCATATCAAGGTGTTACAGTAACTGAAAAGCAAGAACAAAGGATTAAAAAATATCAACCCCTTTTCCTAGAAGCAAACAAACAACCCATTATTTTGGATTCACTTTGGAAAACCAATGACGTTATAAAATATCCTGAATTGGCCAAAACCTTAGAACGTATTTTGAAACACGGAAAAGATGAATTTTATAAAGGTGAAACAGCTAAAATACTTGCAAAATTTATACAAGATAATGGTGGTATACTTACCGAAGAAGATTTAGCAAAGTATGAAGCTAAATGGCGTACTCCAATAACTTTTACTTATGATGATTTAAAAATCATTTCGATGGCACCACCTGCAAGTGGCGGTATTTGTTTAGCTCAAATCATGAAAATGCTTGAACCCTTTCATTTAGATGAATACGGACATAATTCACTAAAAACCATTCAAGCTATAACAGAAGCTGAACGACGGGCTTATGCTGATAGAAGTTTTTATTTAGGTGATCCAGATTTTGTAAAAATCCCAGTTGAAACCTTAATTAAAGAAGATTATTTAAGTGGACGAATGGCTGACTTTTCGTTTGAAAAAGCGACGTTATCAAGCGATGTGAGTCACGGTAATATTAAAATTATCGAAAGTGATGAAACCACCCACTACTCTATTGTAGATCAATTTGGGAATGCTATTGCTGCTACAACCACATTAAATGGTGCTTATGGTTCAAAATTATATTGTTCTGAGCTCGGTTTCTTTCTAAATAATGAAATGGATGATTTTAGTAGTAAACCTGGAGAGCCTAATATGTTTGGACTAATAGGTGCGGAGGCTAATAGTATTGAGCCAGAAAAACGCATGTTAAGCTCCATGACACCAACCATTGTTGAAAAAAACGGTAAATTATATATGACACTTGGCACACCTGGTGGTTCAACCATCATCACATCAGTATTACAAACCATTTTAAATGTTCATGAGTTCGATATGACCATGCAAGAAGCGGTGAATGCACCACGTTTTCATCATCAATGGTTACCAGATGAAATTAGAATGGAACCCAATTTATTTGACAGAAATTTAATAAAAAAACTAGAGGCTTTAGGGTATATTATTAATGAAGTAGATTCGCCTGTAATAGGCAAAGTCGATGGAATACTTGTTTTAGATGATAACACGTACGAGGGTGGTGCCGATTATCGAGGAGATGATGCAGCCGTCGGTTTTTAACCGTTTTCTTTTTCTAAAACCATCATTTTTAATAATTTAGCCCTCAACAAACCCAAAACTAAACCTTTTTTAATGGCGGTTAAACCTAAAAAAAAATTAAAAATAATAGCTGGAGTCATCATTTTTTTGACACTACCAAGCCTATTGTTTTTTGGTTTCCTATACTTTAAATACAACGAAGAATTGCCAACTGGTGCACAAGGCGAACAAGCAGATGCCTTAGCATACAAAATGCTAGATGCTTTAGATTACCAAGCATATAAAACTACCAATTATATCGAGTGGACATTTAAAAGACGACATCACTACGAATGGGATAAAGCCAACAATACCTGCAATGTCTTTTGGAAAGCAAACAAAGTAGTCCTTAATTTAAACGATTATTCAAAAAGCAAAGTTTACATTCATAGTTTCAAGAATGAAAGTGACATGGCTCAAGAACTTATCGAAAAAGCCATTACATACTTTAATAACGATTCTTTTTGGTTGGTTGCACCTTATAAAGTATTTGATAAAGGTGTAGAACGCAGACTCATAAAAACTAGCAACAACAGAGATGCCCTACTAGTAACTTACACATCAGGTGGTTCAACTCCTGGCGATTCGTATTTATGGTTACTAGACAATAACGGCAAACCAACAGCCTTTAAAATGTGGACGTCACTGCTACCGATAGATGGGTTGGAAGCCTCTTGGAGCGATTGGACAACTACCGAAAGTGGTGCACAATTACCAACATTTCATAAACTTATGGTATTAGGTTTAGAGATTGATGGGGTTAAAGGAACAAAATAAGTTAGCAGTATTCAGTTCGCAGTTGGCAGTCATAGCACCTGTCATAATTCATCGGTCTTGTTTCAATTTTTTTATGGCGCATCCCTATCAGGTCAGGCTTTCACTACTCGCTTCCTCCTACGTCGGCGAGCTCAAACACACCGTTCAATCCCTTGCGCACCCATCCGCTAAGTTTAATTTCAAACCTTAAAATAACCTTATTTATCTGCATGATTATTACGATGTGTTGTCCCCTTGAGGAGACTTGAGGGGTGTTTTTCTAACAGCATCAATTAAGTCATAATTAAAATACAGTAATAAGTGTTAAACTTTCGTTAATCCATCTAAAATCTAGATTAATCACAAGCAATAAAGTACCTATTAAAATTTAGAGTTCATTTGAAAAAAAGTATAACTCATTTTAAAAATACTATTTAAAAAACAGGGTATAAATAGTATTCAAACAAATCATTGGAAAATATACCCCATAAAATAGCGGGTACAGCTCAAAATTCAAACAATCAATTCTGATAGTAATACTATTGAAAATAGAAATTTTTACCTCGTATATTAGCAGTAATAACATTAAAATTTAAGCTCTATGAAAAATTTACTTTATCTAATAGTTTTTGTTTGTGGTGTTTCTTATGCTGCAACTAATCCAGAAATTATAAATAACAACGACCCAAAAGTTGGAGATGTATTAAAAATTAAAACTCCAAAAAGTGTTTCATTTAAACATATTAATTTTCCGCGATTAAACTTTATAGTCAAACGAGGTGGTTTAGCAAACTATAAAAGTGTTTATGGAGAACTTGTAATTGTTAAAGAAGTAACTGATAAAAATGGAGTCATTCAGGTGCTTCTTGAAAGAAAAGATGGAAAAAAATTTTTTCGCTATCTCAAACAAGTCACAGCAAATTACACTGAGTCTATTGCAGCTGGTGAAATAGTCAAGGTAGAATAATAAAATCATAAATATTTTAAAGTAGAAGCTAAGTTGCCGTAGCTTCTATTTTTTTTGTAAATCGAGCAATATTATTCTTAATAATAGGATTAAAACTAATATAAATTGACAAAAGTGCACACCAAAAATTAACAACTAAAATTGTAACTTTGCACTTTTGTCAATTTATGAGCCAATTCACAGATTTTATTGAAGTAAAAGGAGCCCGAGTACACAATCTTAAAAATATTGATGTATCCATTCCTCGCGAAAAACTTGTAGTTATCACAGGTTTGTCTGGTAGTGGAAAATCCTCATTGGCTTTTGATACTATTTATGCAGAAGGACAACGTAGATATATTGAAACATTTTCTGCCTATGCCAGACAATTTCTGGGTGGATTAGAACGTCCTGATGTTGATAAAATCGATGGGCTCTCCCCTGTTATTGCTATCGAACAAAAAACAACTAGTAAATCACCACGTTCCACCGTTGGAACCATTACCGAGATTTACGACTTCTTGCGCTTATTGTTTGCGCGAGCTAGTGATGCCTATAGTTATAACACGGGCGCTAAAATGATAAGTTATAGTGATGCCCAAATTAAAGCACTCATTATTAAAGATTTCAACGGAAAACGCATTAATGTGCTTTCACCTGTAATACGATCAAGAAAAGGACATTACCGTGAGTTATTTGAACAAATAGCAAAACAAGGTTTCGTAAAAGTAAGAACCGATGGCGAGATTCGAGATATTGTAAAAGGGATGAAACTAGACCGTTACAAAACTCATGATGTAGAAATTGTTATTGATAGATTAGTTATAGATGATACCATTGATAATGATAAACGCCTTACCGAAACCATCAACACCGCCATGTATCATGGCGAAGATGTGCTTTTAGTTATCGATCAAGACACTAATGAAACGCGCTATTTTAGTAGAAGCTTAATGTGCCCTACTTCAGGTATCTCCTATCCAAATCCAGAACCAAACAATTTTTCATTCAATTCACCAAAAGGAGCTTGTTCTAATTGTAATGGTATCGGAACGCTTTATCAAATAAATGAAAGTAAAATTATTCCAGACCATTCATTATCCATTAAAGCTGGAGCTCTAGCACCTCATGGACCACAAAAAAACAGTTGGATTTTTAAGCAATTTGAAACCATTGCACAACGCTTCAATTTCAAGTTAACCGATGCTTACAAAGCCATTCCTGAAGAGGCAAAACATATTATTTTGTATGGTGGCAATGATAAATTTTCAGTTGAAAGTAAAACATTAGGCGTTACTAGAGATTATAAAATCGACTTTGAAGGTGTTGCCAACTTTATTGAAAATCAATATAAAACTGCAGAATCCAGATCTTTAAAACGTTGGGCAAAAGATTATATGGACAAAGTTGAATGTCCGGTTTGCGAAGGATCGCGCCTAAAAAAGGAATCTCTTTATTTCAAAATAAATAATAAAAATATAGCAGAACTTGCTAATATAGACATTGTTGAACTTGCTGATTGGTTTAATAATTTAAATGAACACCTTTCAGAAAAACAATTAAAAATTGCCGAAGAAGTTGTTAAAGAAATAAAATCTAGACTCCAATTTTTATTGGACGTTGGGTTAGATTATTTAGCCCTAAATAGAAGTTCAAAATCATTATCTGGTGGTGAAGCACAACGTATCAGATTAGCTACACAAATAGGTTCACAGCTGGTTGGCGTACTATATATTTTAGACGAACCTAGTATTGGCCTACATCAACGAGATAATGAAAAACTAATCAATTCATTAATATCCCTTCGAGATATTGGCAACTCTGTAATTGTGGTAGAGCACGATAAGGAAATGATTGAGCGCGCCGATTATGTTATTGATATTGGCCCAAAAGCAGGAAAATTTGGTGGAGAAATTATTAGTATTGGTGATCCTGATGAACTAAAAACACACAACACACTTACCGCAGATTACTTAAATGGCACTAAAGAAATTGAAGTTCCTAAAAAGCGTAGAAAAGGAAACGGTAAGCTTTTAGAGATTAAAGGTTGTACAGGTAACAACTTAAAAAATGTTTCAGTTAAATTCCCATTAGCAAAAATGATTGGTGTAACTGGTGTTTCAGGTAGCGGAAAATCTACGCTAATTAACGAAACCCTCTACCCTATTTTAAATGCGTATTATTTTAATGGCGTTAAAAAACCAATGCCTTATAAAAGCATAAAAGGTTTAGAGCATATTGATAAAGTTATAGATATTAACCAATCACCAATTGGCAGAACACCACGAAGTAACCCAGCAACATATACGGGCACATTTAGTGAAATTAGAGCATTATTTGCTAAAATACCTGAAGCCATGATTCGTGGTTATAAAGCAGGCAGATTTAGTTTTAATGTAAAAGGCGGACGTTGTGAAACTTGCAAAGGTGGTGGTTTACGCGTTATTGAAATGAATTTTCTTCCAGATGTTTATGTAGAATGTGAAACTTGCCAAGGCAAACGTTTTAACCGTGAAACTTTAGAAATTCGTTACAAAGGCAAAAATATTAGTGATGTATTGAATATGACTATGAATGAAGCTGTAGCGTTCTTTGAGCATATTCCTAAAATATATAAAAAATTAAAAACCATTAAAGATGTAGGCTTAGGCTATATCACTCTGGGGCAACAAAGCACAACACTCTCTGGTGGAGAAGCGCAACGCATAAAACTAGCCACCGAACTATCAAAACGAGACACTGGCAATACTTTTTATATTTTAGACGAACCAACTACAGGTTTACATTTTGAAGATATTCGTGTCCTCATGATTGTGCTCAATGAATTGGTCGATAAAGGCAATACAGTACTTATTATCGAACATAATTTAGATGTTATCAAAACCGTAGACCATATTATCGATATTGGTTACGAAGGCGGAAAAGGAGGCGGACAAATAATAGTTGAAGGCACTCCAGAAGCCATTATAAAACACAAGAAAAGCTACACAGCAAAGTTTCTTAAAAAAGAATTAAATTAGCAAGCTTGGTTTTTGACCAAAAAAACAAATGTAAAGATTAATAAGATTTCCGCCGAAGTTTATCTTGAGCGATAGACGAAAGGCGGAAATGAAAAAAGAATAATATCAATGAGAAAAGAAAAACACCATAAAGGCTGGAATGAAATAAAAACAAACGATTCTTGGGCGATTTTTAAAATTATGGGCGAGTTTGTAAATGGTTTTGAAAAGATGAGCAAAATAGGACCTTGCGTTTCTATTTTTGGTTCAGCAAGAACAAAACCAGATCATAAATATTATAAACTTGCAGAAAACGTAGCTAAAAAAATTGTTGAAGCTGGTTATGGTGTTATTACTGGTGGTGGTCCTGGAATTATGGAAGCTGGGAATAAAGGGGCACATTTGGCAGGAGGAACTTCTGTTGGCTTAAATATTGATTTACCTTTCGAACAGCATGATAATCCATATATTGATAACGACAAAAGTTTAGATTTCGACTATTTCTTTGTTAGAAAGGTAATGTTTGTAAAATACTCTCAAGGTTTTGTTGTAATGCCTGGTGGTTTTGGTACTTTAGATGAACTTTTTGAAGCTATGACTCTTATACAAACACATAAAATTGAAAAATTTCCTATTATTCTTGTTGGTACAGGTTTCTGGGAAGGGCTTATAGATTGGGTAAAAAAGACACTTTTAGATAGTTTTAATAACATAAGTGCAAAAGATTTAGATCTTATTCATTTGGTTGATACTGAAGATGAAGTTATTACTATTCTTGACAGTTTCTATAAAGAATCTGGGTATAGTCCGAATTTTTAAAAAGATTCACCTTTCACGCTATTGATTATATAATTAATTATGTAGTCATAATAACTATCATGTCAAATTATAAGCCATCATATTTTATTATATTGCACCGCCTTACATGAAATCATTAACCTTAAATGCTATTGAAAATTGAGAATACGCTTTCTTAACTGTATTGTTTTCTTCGCAATCTGCTTGTTATCTTTTGGTCAAAATAAAATTGACCTAAAAGCGGCTTTTGATATAGAAAATAAGCAAATTGCAATTTCGCAAACCATTCAATATCATAACACTACTGATAATGAGTTACAAACCATATATCTAAATGATTGGAATAACAGCTATTCGACTAAAAAAACACCTTTAGCTATTCGTATTGCTGATGAATATAAAAATGATTTTCATCTAGCAAAAAATGAAGATAGAGGTTATTCTGTAATGACTTCAATACAGCAAAATGGTGAGGATTTAATATTTACACAATTAAAAAATCAAATTGATATACTGAAAGTAGAACTAAAAGAACCTTTAAAACCAAATGCATCTTACACTATACATTTAGAATATTTAGTAAAAATACCAAATGCCAAATTTACTAAATATGGTATTACTGATGAAGGCCATGTAAACTTAAGATACTGGTATATTACTCCAGCAATTTATAATGGAGCGTGGCAATATTATAGCAATAAAAATTTAGATGATTTATTCATTCCAAAAGCTGATATTACTTTAGAAATTGAATATCCGAACGGATACGCATTAACTTCAGAATTAAATTTAAGTAATCAGAAGCAACTAAATAACAATCAAGTAGTTATTGTTAAAGGTGAAAACAGAGTTAATAGCAAGATTTTTTTTAGCAAAAACTCTGATTTTAAGACTTTACAAACTGATGCTTATTCCATTGTTTCAAATATAAACGATGAAGGTCTTGAAGTGATTGACAAAGTATTAATCACAGAAAAAGTTACAAATTTCATTTTTAAAAACTTTGGCGAATACCCACATAAAAAATTACTACTAACTCAAATTGATTATGATAAAGACCCCCTTTATGGTCTTAATTTTTTACCAAATTTTATTAAGCCTTATCCAAATCATTTTCAATACGAATTAAAAATTCTAAAAGTCGCTTTACATAATTATCTTGAAAACACACTTTTGATTAACCCCAGAAAAGAACAATGGCTTTTAGATGGGATTCAAATTTATTATTTAATGAATTATGTAGATGAACACTACCCAAACATGAAGTTTTTAGGAACTATTGCTGATTTTTGGGGAGTTCGGTCATTTCATGCTGCCGACATGAAATTTAATGATAAGTATGTTTTGGCTTTTATGCTTATGGCAAGAACAAATAGAGATCAGCCTTTAACAATGGCGAAAGATTCTTTGTTGAAATTCAATAAAAATATAGCCAATAAATACAAAGCTGGGGTTGGACTAAAATATTTAGATGATTTTGTAAATCGTGATGTTGTTGAAAATAGTATTGAATCATTCGTGAAACAAAAGAAATTAACTCCAACCACAGTTACCGAATTTGAAAACTATATTAAATCTAAAACTAATAAAAATATTAATTGGTTTTTTGAAGATTATTTAACGACTAGAAATAAAATTGACTTCAAAATACGAAAAGTAAAAAAGACTGAAGATTCAATAACGCTAACCATAAAAAATAAGAAAAAAAACAAGATGCCAATTTCCTTATATGCGCTAAGTAATGATAGCATTGTATCAAAAACGTGGGTAGAAAATATAAAGGGTAGTAAAACTATTAAAATACCAAGATTAGATGCTAATAAATTAGTTTTAAATTACGAAAACACCATCCCAGAATTTAATTTAAGAGACAATTGGAAATCACTAAAGGGCTTCTTTTTTAACAATAAACCTTTACAATTTAGGCTCTTCCAAGACATTGAAGACCCTAACTACAATCAGGTATTTTTTATGCCAACTTTTGAATTTAATAACATTTATGATGGTTTCACTTTAGGAGTTAAAGCCTATAATAAAACGGTATTAAGAAAACTTTTCAATTATAAAATTGAACCTCGTTATGCTTTTAAATCAAAATCCTTAACAGGGTCTGCTTCAATTTTTAAAATGCATTACGTACAAGATAAAAACCTATATGCTATTCGCTATGGTATTGCAGGAGGATATAATTCTTATGCTGAAGATTTATTTGTTAGACAGATTACACCTTCTGTTCAATTTTCATTCAGAAAAAACGATGATTTTAGATCGAACAAAAAGCAATGGTTAAGCATAAGACATGTAAACATTCAAAGAGATAAAGATCTTAATAATATTTTAACTACTACAGAACCAAATTATAGTATATTCAATATTAGATATGTTAATTCAAATGATAATCTAATTAACTATAATAAATGGTACACTGATTTTCAGGCTGGAAAAAATTTCAGCAAGGTGTCTTTTAATTACGAATATAGACGACTCTTTGAAAGCAACAGACAAATAAACATTCGAGCATTTGCTGGAGCTTTCTTAAAAAACAAAACAAATTCTGACTATTTTAGTTTTGCTCTAGACAGACCAACAGATTATTTGTTTGATTACAATTACTTAGGGCGCTCTGAACGTACAGGTATTTTTAGTCAGCAATACATTACTGCAGAAGGTGGCTTTAAATCAAAATTAAAAACCCCGTTTGCAAATCAATGGATAACTACTATAAACGCAAGCACGACTCTCTGGAATTATGTTTTAGCTTATGGAGACATAGGATTAGTTAAAAACAAATTAGATGCGCCACATTTTGTTTATGATTCTGGAGTTCGAATAAACTTAGTTACCGACTATTTCGAAATATATTTACCAATATATTCCAATTTAGGCTGGGAAATTGGACAACCTAATTACGACCAAAAAATACGATTTAAATTCACTGCAGACCCTCAAGTTCTTTTAGGTCTCTTTAGAAGACGTTGGTTCTAAAACTTATATTATTATCACTTAATTGTTTTTAAAATTACATAATTCATAAAATTTACAATAAAAATAGTATTTTTTTACGAATTACGTATTATTTTAACATAGAGATTAATTGCAAAAAAGATGCTTTTTCACTACTTTTGCAAAACTAAAGCATGAACCTATGCAACCCTTAACCAACTTGAAAAACAATTTATCGTTCGAAGATTTTAAAGCAGAAGTTATAAATGACTATAAAACTGCTATGGTAAGTCGCGAATGTAGTTTACTTGGGCGCCGTGAGGTATTAACAGGTAAAGCAAAATTTGGAATTTTTGGCGATGGCAAAGAAGTACCTCAATTAGCTTGGGCAAAAGCTTTTATGAAAGGGGATTGGAGATCTGGATACTATAGAGACCAAACCTTTCTGATGGCTATTGGCGAACTTACCCCAGAACAATTCTTTGCAGGTTTATATGCAAATACAAATATAGAACTAGAGCCTATGTCTGCTGGCCGCCAAATGGGAGGCCATTTTGCAACACACAGTTTGAATGATAATGGCAGCTGGAAAGATCTTAGCAAAAAATACAATTCTAGTGCAGACATCTCTCCTACTGCTGGACAAATGCCTCGCTTATTAGGCTTAGCACAGGCATCAAAGATTTACAGAGAAGTTAAAGGTATAAACACAACAAATTTTTCAGTAAAAGGAAATGAAGTCGCTTGGGGAACTATTGGTAATGCTAGTACAAGTGAAGGTTTGTTTTTTGAAACTATAAATGCTGCTGGAGTTTTACAAGTACCTATGGTAATTAGCGTTTGGGATGACGAATATGGCATCTCTGTTCATGCCAAACATCAAACTACTAAAGAAAATATATCGGAAATATTAAAAGGTTTCCAAAGAGATAAAGACCATAAAGGCTACGAGATTTTACGTGTAAAAGGTTGGGACTATGCCAATCTTATTGAAACCTATCAAGAAGCTGCAGCTATTGCTAGAGAAGAACATGTTCCTGTTTTAATACATGTGCAAGAACTTACACAACCACAAGGGCACTCAACTTCTGGATCTCATGAACGTTACAAAACCCCAGAACGATTAGAATGGGAAGCGAAAAATGATTGTAATGTTAAATTACGAAAATGGATTTTAGAAAGTGGCATTGCCACAAATGAAGCGCTTGTTGAAATTGAAAGAACTGCAAAAAGAGATGTAAAAGAAGCTAGGAAGAATGCTTGGAACATATTTTTAAGACCTATAAAAAAAGAACATCAAGAATTAATTTCAATTTTAAAGCAAGTTGAATCTAATAGTGTCAATGGTGTTTTTATTTCAAAATTAAAAGATAGTCTAGCAAATATTGACGAACCAACAAGAAAAGACATTTTATCTCATGCTAGAAAAGCTTTAAGATTTACTGTTGAAGAGTCGTTTCCTGAGAAAAAAACGCTAAGTAATTGGATTAATT